>JGI24143J45723_1000293_pt1 | contig 27081 bp, 26 predicted proteins | sample BarGraIncu00432A_FD_45723 | JGI IMG/M metagenome (IMG submission 45723) | reverse complement strand
GTTGGGGATTTTGATCAAACCGGCGAGCTCGCTGCGCTCACCGCCAAAACCCAACACTAAGCGGCCACTCTGAGGCGACAACTATTCTGACACAGGGGGAAGGTGTACTGCGGGCCGCTACCCTGCAGGATTATTCCTTTGGTGATGCTAACGGCGTCGGAGTAGTGCGCTGCGGCAACCTGGACCGTGTCACCGGTCTGTGCGCTGGCGATAGCATCATTTATGCTCTTGTACACTCCGTTTTGAACCGGGACGAGAATGTTCCCGTCAACCTGGATCGTCGTCCCTGCGCTGGCCACCCCGGCCATGGCTAAGAGTGCCACAAGGGCTATCCCACTGGTCATTTTGTTGAAACTGCGCATTTCATGCCTCCTGTATATCAAATTAAATGTCAGATAAATTTACGGGAAATTCCTGTTGACAGAGAAAGAGTCCAACTAACACCAAGCTAATTAGCAGAGACTGGTTTAATAGCACATGGCAACGCTAAAGTCATCCATTTGTATACGTTTATCTTTGCAGGCAGTCTAAAGAAATTTGTTATTTATTAAGAAGAAGCAGCCAATCGTATGGCAGACTTGGAGAACCCAGGGCGTAGGCCCATCCCCAACACTACCCTCCCCTTGAAGGGGAGGGAGTTGTTCCAATTCCAATGCACTTGCCCTCGCTCTAGAAGGTATTTCTCCAGCATCAGCCCAATGGTATGGTGGCGCCCTGAGTTGGATGCTATCTCAGCACTAAATCGCCGTTCCGTAGGCTCACCTGATCCCAAAGCTTTGGTTTCTTTTTTTGTGCCTTTTGTGCCTTTTTGTGGCTAAGTGTTTTCCCGGTTTGCCTTTCAGATAATAAGAAAGGCCCCCAAGCTTTCGCCTGGGGGCCTTTCTTATTGCTATAACTCTGATTCCTGCCGCTACCTTAGAACTGCACTGCCTTAGTAGCAAGTTCCAGGATGGTGCCCGGTACCACACCCATGACGAGGGTGGCAACGACGGTCACGAAGAGGCAAAGCGCGATGGACGGTGTTGCTCCGGCCCAGTCGAACTCTTCGGTCGGGTCTTTCATGTACATGAAGACCATGACGCGCAGGTAGTAGTAAACGGACGCTGCGGAGTTCAGCACGCCGATGATGGCAAGCCCTGTGTACCCGCTCTTGATGGCGGCGGAGAACAGGTAGAACTTCCCGATGAAGCCTGCGGTCGGCGGCATCCCGGCCAGGGAGAACAGGAACACGGTGAAGATCGCAGCCAAAAGCGGCTTCTTGTAGGCAAGGCCCGCGTAGTCGGACACGTTGCAGTTCTTCTCGCCTTTCTTGCCGATCAGGATGATGACGGCGAAAGCGCCGATGTTCATGAAGGCATAGGAAAGCATGTAGAAGAGGATGCCGGCAACGCCTTCTCTGTTCCAGGCGGTGAACCCTACCAGCGCGTATCCTGCGTGTGCGATGGAGGAGTAGGCCAGCATCCTTTTGATGTTGTCCTGGGAAAGGGCAATGATGTTACCGACGGTCATGGTCAGTACTGCCAGTACCCAGAGAAGCTCGGTGGCGTTGGCCTGGAGCATCGGGAAGGCGAAGATGGCGACTCTCAGGAAAGCGGCAAAGCCTGCTGCCTTGGGGCCTGCTGACATGAACGCGGTCATCGGGGTCGGTGCGCCTTCGTAAACGTCCGGGGTCCACATGTGGAAGGGGGCCGCGGCGATCTTGAAGGAGAAACCGACTGCGATCAGCAGCATGCCGACCACGAAGAGCGGGTTGGTGGCGACTGCCGGGTTACTGAGCGCGGCAGCTTTGATCGCCTGCAGCTTGGTGGAGCCGGTCGCGCCGTAGGTGAGCGCCATGCCGTAGAGCAGGAAGCCGGTGGAAAAGGCACCCAGGAGGAAGTACTTGAGTCCTGCTTCGTTGCTCTTCTTGTTGGCCCGGTTGAACCCGGCCAGCACGTAGAGGCAGACGGACAGCAGCTCGAGGCCCAGGAAGATGACCATCATGTCGGTCCCGGACGCCATCAGCATCATGCCGATGGTGGCGAAGAGCATCAGAGGGTAGAGTTCGCCCTGGTTGCACTCTTCCTGTGCCATGTACTTGTCCGAGATCAGGATGGCCAGCGCCGCCGAGATCAGGAAGATTACCTTGAAGAAGATGGCGAAGTTGTCCTGTAAGACTGCGCCGTTGAACCCTGCCTGCGGGGCGTTCCAGCCGCTGACTGCGCTCGCACAGGTCACCGCGATGCCGATGATGCTCAGCCAACCCAGATAACCCTTGTCCTTGCTCGGGACAAATACGTTAACCAGGAGGAGCGCCATGGCGACTACTGAGAGTATCACCTCAGGCATGATCGCTGCGAAGTTTATGGCCGGCATTGCAATGTGTTCCATCTATAATCCTCCGATCAGGCTAGTTCTAAACGGTTCTATTTGGCTTCGGGAGCTGCGGGTGCTGCTGCAGGGGCCGGCGCTGCCGCTGCTGCGGGTGCGGCCTCGATTGCCGGGTGGCCGGCGGGTAATGCTGCTTCGGGTGCTGCGGCTGCTGCAGGCGCCTCGACCGGTACGGCCTGTGCGACCAGTTTCTTCCCGGTGGTCTGGGCGATCATCCGGTCGATGGACGGGGTCATGGAGTCGATGAAGGGGCGCGGATAGACGCCCATGAAGAAGATAAGTGCAACAAGCGGAGCCATGATGACCATTTCGCGCATGTTCAGGTCTTTCAGCACCATGTTCTTCGGGTTCTTCAGCTCGCCGAACATGACTCTCTGGAACATCCAGAGCATGTACACTGCGGAAAGGATGACGCCCGAGGTAGCGATGATGGAGTAGATGCGCATCGGGCCCTGGAAGGTGCCGAGCAGGATCAGGAACTCGCCCACGAACCCGTTGGTGCCGGGAAGTCCGATGGAGGAGAAGGTCACGATCATGAAGATGGTGGCAAAGATCGGCATCTGCTTGGCGAGTCCGCCGAAGTCAGTGATCTGGCGGGTGTGACGCCGCTCGTAAATAAAGCCTACGATAAGGAAGAGCGCGCCGGTGGAAACCCCGTGGTTCAGCATCTGCAGCATGCCGCCAGCGATCCCCTGCTGGTTCAGCGCGAAGAGGCCGATCATGACGAAGCCCAGGTGGGCGACGGAGGAGTAGGCGACCAGTTTCTTCACGTCGTGCTGTACCATGGCGACCAGCGATGCGTAGACGATGCCGATGACGGCGAGGGTCGCGATGAGCGGCGTGAAGCGTGCGGTTGCGTCCGGGAAGAGCGGCATTGCGAAGCGCACGAAGCCGTAGGTACCCATTTTCAGCAGGACGGCTGCCAAGATGACGGAGCCAGCGGTCGGTGCCTCGGTATGGGCATCCGGCAACCAGGTGTGCAGCGGGAACATCGGAACCTTGATCGCGAAAGCAAGAGCAAAGGCCAGGAACATCCAGGTCTGGGTGACCGGATCAAGATGCACGTCGTAGAAGCGCAGCAGGGAGAAGTCGCCGCCGCCTGCCTTGAAGTAAAGGACGATGAGCGCGATCAGCATGAGGAGCGAGCCGACCATGGTGAAGATGAAGAACTTTACTGCTGCATAGATCCTGTTCTTGCCGCCGAAGATGCCGATCATGAAGTACATCGGGATCAGCATGACTTCCCAGTAGATGTAGAAGAGGAAAAGGTCGAGCGAGATGAACGCGCCGATCATGCCGACTTCCAGCAGAAGCAGCAGAATCATGTATTCCTTCACCTTCTCTTCGACTGCGGTCCAGGTGGAGAGGATCGCGATCGGCATGATGAAGGTCGCCAGGATGACAAGCCAGAGGCTGATGCCGTCGATACCGACGTGGTAGCTCATCTGGAAAGGACCGGCTGCGATCCAGGGCATCTTCTCCAGGAACTGGAAACCGCCGATGTCGGTCCCGGGAGCGTTGTACCCGGTGATCAGGGGCAGCGAAGCCAGGAAGGTCACGCACGACACCGCCAAGGCAACGGTACGGAGCACGCCGTGGCTGTTCTTGTTCACAAAGAGGAGGACTATGGCCCCAATCAGCGGTGTGAAGGTTAATATGCTCAGTAACGGTAGCGTCTGGCTCATTTACTCTGCTCCTTTTACTTCAGGTCAAAAATATATCGAATCTTAATGGAAGAGGTAGCAGCCGACGATGACAACCGCGCCCAGGGCCATCGAGAAGGCGTAGTTGTGTATCATGCCGGTCTGGACGTGGCGCAGCACGCCGCTGAACCCGCGCACGACTGCGGCTACTCCGTTCACGATGCCGTCGACCACGACCACGTCGAAGCCCTTCCAGAGGAAGTTGCTGAACGCTTTGCAGGGGTTGACGATCATGAAGTCGTAGATCTCATCCACATACCACTTGTTGTAAACTGCACGGTGCAGGACCGGGAACATTGCCACGAACTTCTCGGGGAATGCAGGGCGGATGATATAGAGTGCCCAGGCGCCGGCGATGCCGCAGACTGCGACCAGGACCGAGAAAGCCATCAGGCCGCCTTCCAGAGCGGGGTTATGCGCCTCGTGGGCTCCGGTTGCCTTCATGTACTCGGTGGAGTAGGCGAAGACGGGCTCGAGGTAGCCTTCCATCAGGTTCGGGATACCGGCGAGGTCGCCCAGGAGCTTGGGAATGCCGATCCAGCCGCCCACGATAGAGAGCAGTGCCAGCACAACCAGCGGCACGGTAATGACCCAGGGGGACTCGTGCAGGTGGTCATAAGCTTTCGCGGAAAGCCTGGTCTTGCCGAAGAAGGTCATGAAGACCAGACGGAACATGTAGAAAGCGGTTAAGAGGGCCGCAAAGGCGCCCACGGCCCAAAGGACGATGTTCATGTCGCCGTGGAACGGGTTGGAGAACGCCTGCCAGAGGATCTCGTCTTTCGAGAAGAAGCCGGCCAGCGGCGGGATACCAGCGATGGCGATGGTCGCGATCAGGAAGGTGGCGAAGGTGATCGGCATCTTCTTCCTGAGTCCACCCATGTTCCTCATGTCCTGCGGGTCGGCATCGGAGTGCTCGTGATGCAGGGCGTGGTGCATGGCGTGGATGACGGAGCCGGACCCAAGGAACAGGCAGGCCTTGAAGAATGCGTGGGTCATCAGGTGGAACACGCCGGCGCCGAAGGCTCCCACGCCCATGGCGAGGAACATGTAGCCCAGCTGGGAAACGGTCGAGTAGGCAAGCACTCGCTTGATGTCGTTTTGCGCGGTGCCGATGGTCGCGGCGAATACCGCGGTGGCGGCGCCGATGCAGGCGATCACTAAGAGAGCGGTCGGGCTCTTGATGTAGACGAAGTTCATGCGGGCGATCATGTAGACGCCGGCGGTGACCATGGTGGCCGCATGGATGAGTGCGGAAACCGGGGTCGGACCTTCCATGGCGTCAGGAAGCCAGGTATAAAGCGGAATCTGCGCCGATTTACCGGTGGCGCCCAGGAAGAAGCAGAGGCAGATGACCGTGGTCACGCCGCCGACCGGGAACAACTCGGCGTGCGAGGCGAGTTCGCGGAAGTTGACGGTCCAGATGTTGTGCGTGCCGCCCAGCCACCAGAACATGGTGAAGAGCCCCAGCAGGAAGCCGAAGTCGCCGATCCTGTTCATGACGAATGCTTTCTTGCCGGCGTCGCCTGCTGACTTCTTGTGGAAGTAGTAGCCGATCAACAGGTAGGAGCAGAGACCCACGCCTTCCCAACCTACGAACATCAAGAGCAGGTTGTTGCCGGACACCAGGCAGAGCATGGAGAAGGTGAAGAGGTTCAGGTAGCTGAAGTAGCGGTAGAACCCTTCTTCGCCGTGCATGTAGCCGATGGAGTAGAGATGGATCAGGAAGCCGACCCCGGTAACCACCATCAGCATGATGCAGGAGAGCGGATCGATCAGAAAGCCGATGTCAGCCTTGAAGGTCCCCGACTGAATCCAGGTGAAGATGGTCTTCTCGAAGTGCCGCTCCTCGACGGGAAGGCTCAAAAGCTGCATCAGGCATCCGCAGGCGACGATGAAGGAGCAGAACACCGATCCGGCGGCAATGGTGCCGATGACCGTCTCATTCTTTATCTTCTTGCCGAACAGGCCGTTGATGACTGAACCGATGAGGGGGCACAGTGGGATCAACCATACTAAATCAAACATCCCTGACTCCTTTATTCTGTTATTCTGATCTTAAATAGTCTTGGAGAGCCGGCGTTCCGTAAGTCCGGAACTGCTACAGCTTCATCACGTTCATGTCTTCGATGTCGATCGACTCGCGGTTCTTGTAGAAAGCGATCATCAATGCAAGCCCTACAGCCGCCTCGGCAGCCGCAACGGTCATGATGAAGAACACGAAGACCTGGCCGTCGATGTTGCCGAGATACTTGGAGAAGGCGATCAAGGTCAGGTTGACCGCGTTCAGCATCATCTCGACGCACATGAAGATGACGATGGCGTTTCTTCTGGTCAGCACGCCGATGGTGCCGATGGAGAAGATGATGGCCGAGAGTATCAGGTAGTTTTCTAAGGCTAACATGTCATTACCCCTTCAAATCTTGGTTTAGATTTTCTTTTTTGCCAGTATGACTGCGCCAACGATCGCCGCCAGAAGAAGTAGCGAGGTGATCTCGAACGGATACAGGAAGTCGGTGAAGAGCGCCTTACCGATCAGTTCCACGTGCCCGTACTTGACGACCTGGGCCGCGTCCATGGTCCCGGTCACGCCGGTCATGGAACCCTTGATCAGGAACCAGCAGGTCAGGAAGAGCGTGAAGGCACCGATCGCCGTGCCGGCCAGCACCGCGTGCGAGCCGCGCTTGCCGCTCTCCGCCTTCACGTTCAGGAGCATGATGACGAAGACGATCAGGACCATAATGGCTCCCGCGTAGACGATGACCTGTGTCACGGCCATGAACGGCGCGTCAAGCATGACGTAGAAGGTCGCCAGGCAGAAGAAGGTCATCACCAGCGAAAGGGCGCTGTTGATCGGGTTTTTGCAGGTGACGACCATGATGCTCATGATTATGGCCACCGCAGCCACGACGAAAAAGAAGATCGATTCCATTGCTGCTCCTTTATTTCTTTTCTAAGAGTCGCTCTTTATTGTAGGTGAAGTCCGCGCGGCTGTAGTTCGCCAGCTCGAAGGTCTCGGACATGCGCACCGCGTCGACCGGGCAGGCCTCGACGCAGTAGCCGCAGAAGATGCAACGCAGCATGTCGATCTCGTACACCGCGGCGTACTTGTCGTGGTTCTCGTCCTCGGCAGCCTCTACCGTGATGCACTTGGCCGGGCAGACCGTCGGGCAGAGGTAGCAAGCGACGCACTTCGCCTTGTCGTGCGACACGTTCAGCGCGTGCAGGCCGCGGAAGTTCGGCGCGATGACGGGACGCTCGGTCGGGTACTGCAGGGTGACCGGCTTTTTGAACATATGACTGAAAGTGATCTGAAGACCTTTTAAGAGCGGCATTATCATTTGCGGCACCTCGCCTTTTATAAAGTGTTACGGTGTGAGCTGTTGGTTTTAAGGAGTAGCGCCACCGGTAACGATGACCCAGATTCCGGTAACTACCACGTTCACCAGGGTGAGCGGCAGGAACACTTTCCAGCCCAGACGCATCAGCTGGTCGTAACGATATCTCGGGTAGGTGGCCCGGATCCACATGCAGCAGAAGATCAGGAAGTACACCTTGGCGACGAACCAGCACCAGCCGGGAAGGATCGCCGGGCCGTGCCAGCCGCCCAGGAAGAGCGTCGTGGTGACGGCGCAGACCGTGATCATGTTGGCGTATTCAGCCATGAAGAACATGGCGTATTTCATCGAGGAGTACTCGGTGATGAAGCCGGAAACCAGCTCGGTCTCTGCCTCGGGAAGGTCGAAGGGGGTACGGTTGATCTCGGCCAGCGAGCAGATGAAGAAGATCACGAAGGCGAGCGGCTGCTTGAAGACGTACCAGGCGCCGTCGGCCTGGTCGGCGACGATCTTGTGCAGGCTGAGCGATTCGGAGAGCATGAAGACCGAGATCAGTGCCAGGCCGGCAGCGAGCTCGTAGGAGATCATCTGGGCCGCGGCGCGCAATCCGCCCAAAAGCGAGTACTTGGAGTTGGAGGCCCAACCGGCGAGCACGACCCCGTAGACGCCCAGGGAGGCCATGGCCAGGATGTACAGGACGCCGATGTTGATGTCGAACATCTGGCCCTGGGCATCGTAGTAGCCCGCGATCTGCAGTGGGATCTGGTACCCGAAGACCGTCACCTGGTCGCCGAAGGGGATAACGGCGAAGGAGATGAAGGCGGGGATCAGCGCCACCAAGGGAGCTATCAGGAAGGCGAACTTGCTCGACTCGGAAGGAATGATCTCTTCCTTGAAGAACAGCTTCACGCCGTCGGCGATCGGCTGCAGTAAGCCGTGCCAGCCTGTCCGCATGGGACCAAGCCGTACCTGCATGTGACCGATGATCTTTCTCTCCGCGTAGGTGGCGTAAGCCACGGTCAGGAGCACAAAGACAAAGGCTACGAGCACTTTGGCAACCATGGCTATGTAGTACGCGACCGGCAGTCCTAAGATTAGCGTATCCATCTGATAGTCTTCCCCTCTTTTGTGAATTTATGCGTCGATTATTCCGTAAACCATATGTAACTTCAGCTAGATAGACGCTAAGATGGCTTCGGTGCCAATCCCTCGCCCCCATCCCCCTCCTGTCCTCCCCCTTGAAGGGGAAGGGACGTGACACCGGAGCTTTCCGCCAAACTTTTAACTTATCAGTAGTGCCCTGCCCCACTTCTCCTCTTCCCCCAAACTCCCTCCCCTTCAAGGGGTGGGTCGGGGTGGAGATGGGGGCAGCTCGCCTACTTCGCTACGGTAACCCAGGTGACTGCCTTGCCATCGGTGATGCTGTTGATGGAGCCTTCGCCGAAGTGGTAAGGCGCGAACACCGTTCCCTGGGGAAGGCGCTTGCCGACTTTCGCCGCGACGCTGACCGACCCGGTGTCGGACTTGACCGTCAGCTTTTCGCCGTCTTCGATCTTGAGCGCCTTGGCGTCAGCCTCGGAAAGCTCCAGGTAGGCGGCCGGGCAGACCAGCATCGGGCCCTCGCCGAAGCGTGACATGGTGCCGGAGTGGAAAAGCGCGCTTCCGGTGACCAGCGCCAGCTTGCCGGCGACTGCCGGGAAGGCGGTTGCTGCTACCGGGACCAGTTTGGCGTCGATGACGACCGGGAGTACTTTCCCCACATCGCCCAGGACAGCCTGGGTGAGGCCCGCATAAGCGGGAACGGAGGCGGCGATCTCGGTGAAGAGTTCACCCTGGCATTTGTAGGTCTTGCCGCCCAGAGCGCCGTTGATGGTGCTCAGGATCTCGAAGTCGGTCTTGGCAAGAGCGAGCGGCTTGATGGCCTTCTGCACTTTCTGCAGACGGCGTCCGAGGCTGGTGAAGGTTCCGCTCTTCTCCGCGAAGGAGCAGGCGGGGAGCACCACATCGGCCATCTGTGCCGTCTCGGTCAGGAAGAGGTCGGCGACGATCAGGAATTCCACCTGGTCGAGAGCCTTCTCGATCTTGGCGCGGTTCGGGTAGGAAACCACCGGGTTCTCGCCGGCGATGTAGAGAGTCTTTACCGAACCCGAGGTGCAACCGTCGATGATGCCGGCGGCGTTCAGGCCGGAAGCCTTCGGGTAGATGCCGAGGTCGGCCGCTCCCTGGCTGTTGTTCTTCTCGCCCATGACCAGCAGTCCGCACCCTTCCTTGCCGAACTTGCCGGTAAGGATTGCCAGGTTGGCGCAGGCCTCGGCGAGAGCCGCCGTGTGGCCGGGATAACCAAGCCCGATCGGGAGCATGATGAGAGCCTTCTCGGCTGCCGCGTAATCCTTGGCAAGCGTCACGATCTCTTCAGCGGAGACTCCGCAAAGAGCGGCCGCCTTCTCGGGAGTGGCGTCGGCCAGAGCTTTGTTCATCTCGGCGAAGCCCTTGGCGGTATCAAGTGCCAGGCCGGCGTCGATGATGACGCGCGCCATGGCGTTTAGGAGTGTAATCTCGCTGCCCGGAGTGTGCAGCGTGGTCTTGGCGCCCGGCAGTTTGCAGAGCTTACCTTTCTTGTCGGAAACGATCCTGAGATCGACTCCTTTTCTCTTCACGCCGAGGTTGATCTCGAAGCCGACTACCGGATGCGTCTCGTAGGAGTCGCTCTTGATGACCAGCAGCAGGTTGGCCTTCTGGATGTCGGCGATCTCGGAAGGAGAAGCGGTGATCCCGAAGCTCGCCTTGGTCCCGACCGTCAGCGCCTCGTGGGCAAAGCCCGCCGAGTGGTCGATGGAGTCGGTGCCGATGGTGCCGCGGAAGGTCTTCTCGAACAGGAAGAGTTCTTCGTTGGTAAGGCGCGCCGTGGTGAGTGCCGCGATCGAGGCGGGGGCAGCTTTGCCTGCCGCGAGTCTTTCGACCACGATCGTCATCGCCTCTTCCCAGGTTGCCTCGACCAGCTTGCCGTTCTTTCTCACCAGCGGAGTCGTCAGGCGCTGGTCGGAGTTCACGAACTGGTAGGCGAAGCGGCCGCGATGGCAGAGCTGGCCGTTATGGAAGCCCTGGTCCTCGTCGTAAACCGTGGTAAGGACCTTGTTGTCCTTGGTACCCAGGGTCAGCTGGCAGCCGGTGCCGCAGTAGGAGCAGACCGTCTTGGTTTTGTTGAGAGCCCACCAGCGCGCCTGAAACTTGAAGGGGCGAGAGATGAGGGCGCCGACCGGGCAGACCGAAACGCAGGAGCCGCAGAACTCGCAGTTGAGCGGTCCGTCGAACTCCGTGCCGATCTTTGCTTCCAGGCCGCGGTTGATGACCGAGTAAGCGCCGAAGGAAACGATCTCATCGCAGATGCGGGCGCACTTGCCGCAGAGGATGCAGCGGTTCATGTCGCGCTCGATGATCGGGTTTATGTAGTCGATCTCGTGGTTGAACTTCTCGTCGACGAACTGGTTACCGTTCACCTTGTATTCGTAGGTGAGGTTCTGCAGGTCGCAGTCGCCAGCGGCGTCGCAGACCGGGCAGTCGATCGGGTGCTTCAGGAGCAGGAGCTCCAGAACCAGCTTTCTCGCCTTGACGATCTCATCCGACGTGGTCTTGACGATCATCCCCTCGGTCGCAGGAGTCGTGCAGGAAGGGATCAGTCTCCCCTTCATCTGCTCTACCTCGACCAGGCACATGCGGCAGCCGCCGAACGGATGCAGTTTCTTGTCATGGCACAGGATAGGAATCTTCACTCCGCATGCCTTGGCTGCATCGTAAATGGTCGCGTCCTTGGGTACCGTCACCTGCTTATCATCGATTGTAAGATTTACCATCTCGACCTCAGTGTCTGTAAGAATCTGTTCTAGGTTCGTAAGAATCTGTTCTACGTTCTAGGTTCTAGGTTAACCACACACCGCTCATCCAACACCAACGTAGAACGTAGAACGTAGAACTTAGAACGGCCTTTACTCAATAGCCATGAAGCGGCAGGCGTCGTAGCAGGACTTGCACTTGGTGCACTTCTCTTTTACCAGTGTCGCGACCTGACCCTTCTCCCAGACGATGGCGTTGGACGGGCAGGCTTTGAGGCAGGCCCCGCACTTGACGCACTTCGATTCCACAACTTCCCAAAGGAGCAATTCCTTGCAGGAGTTGGAGGGGCAGCGGTGGTCCGTGATGTGCGCCTCATACTCGTGGCGGAAGTACTTCACAGTGGAAAGGATCGGGTTCGGTGCCGTCTGGCCCAGGCCGCAGAGCGAAGCCTTCTTGATGGTGGCTCCCATTTCCAGCAGGGTGTCGATGTCCTTCAGTTCGCCGCGACCGGTGGTGATCCTTTCCAGGATGTCGAGCATGGCCTTGAGGCCTACCCGGCAAGGGACGCACTTACCGCAGGATTCCATGCGGGTAAAGGTCAGGAAGAAGCGCGCCACGTCCACCATGCAGGTGGTTTCGTCCATGACGACCAGACCGCCGGAGCCCATCATGGCGCCCGCCTTGATGAGTGAATCGTAGTCGACCGGGGTGTCGAGCACTTCGGCCGGGATGCAACCGCCCGAGGGGCCGCCCGCCTGAACTGCCTTGAACTTACGGTTGTTGGCGATGCCGCCGCAGACCTTGTAGATAACGTCGCGCACGCTCATCCCGGCAGGAACTTCCACCAGGCCGGTGTGCTTCACCTTGCCGGTGACCGCGAAGATCTTGGTCCCCTTGGTGGTCTCGGTGCCCAGGGAGGCGTACCACTCGCTGCCCTTGTTGATGATGTGACGCACGTTGGCGAAGGTCTCAACGTTGTTGATGTTGGTCGGGTGGCCCCAAAGGCCCTTGACCGCCGGGAACGGCGGACGGGGACGCGGCATGCCGCGCTCGCCTTCGATGGAGGCCATGAGTGCCGTTTCTTCGCCGCAGACGAAGGCGCCGGCGCCCTTCTTGATCCTCATGTCGAAATCGAGGCCCCAGCCCTGGATGTTCTTGCCGAGCCAGTTTCTTTCGTAGCAGACGTCGAGAGCCTTCTGGAGGCGCTCGATGGCGAGAGGGTACTCGGCGCGCACATACACGTAACCGGCGGTGGCGCCGATCGCGTAGGCGGCGATCATCATCCCCTCGATGATGCAGTAGGGGTCGCCTTCCAGGATCGAGCGGTCCATGAACGCGCCCGGGTCACCTTCGTCGGCGTTGCAGATCAGGTACTTGTGGTGTCCCGGCGAAGCGGCGCAGAAGGACCACTTCATGCCGGTGGGGAAACCGCCGCCGCCACGGCCGCGCAGTCCCGATTTTTTCACCTCGTCGGTGACCTCGGAGGGCTTCATGGTCTTGACGCACTTCTCGATTGCCTTGAAACCGTCCTCTTCCAGGTACGCCTCAATGCGCTCCGGGTCGATCTGGCCGCAACCGGTCATGACGACGCGCATCTGCTGGTCGACGAAAGTGTCGTAGTAGGCCTTCGCCTTCTTCTTCTCGATCGGCTCATGCTTGACGATATGCTCGTCCAGGATGGCGGCGACGTCAGCGGGCACCACGAAGTCGTAGGTGACTCGGCCGTTTTCCGGCGTGATGATATCGACCAGGACGTCGTTGGCGCAAAGGCCGCGGCAACCGGTCTTGACTACATCGCAGCGCTTGCCGATCTGGGCGACGATGCCCTTTTCCGCTATCAGCCTGGAGAACTCTTCCTCAACCTGTTTCGCGCCGGCCGAGATGCCGCCGGTACCCTGACAGATGAGAATCTTGACTAATCCGTTTTCGCTCATGACAAAAGGTCCCCTACTGGATAAATTAACTGATCCATCACTTCATCGGCCGTTCATTGTAGGTGTTGACGATCTCGTCCACCTTCTGAACGGTCATCTTCCCGTAGGTGTCGTCATTCACCATGGCGAGCGGAGCCATGCCGCAGGCGCCGAGACAAGCGACCTTTTCGAAGGTGTAGCGCAGATCCTCGGAGGTTTCCGCGTGACCGATGCCGAGCCTGCCGAAGAAGGTTTCTACGATACGCTCTGCCCCCTGCACGTGGCAGGCAGTTCCGACGCAGACCCTGATGATGAACTTTCCGCGCGGCTTCAAGTGAAACTGCGAGTAGAAGGTCAAAACGCCGTAGATCTGGCTGGGATAGGTGTTGAGCCTTTCCGCAACCAGGGCGATAGTCGGCTTGGGCACGAAGCCGTAGGCGTCCTGAATCCCCTGCAGCACCGGCATCAGGTTTCCGGGGAGCGTCAGGAATTTGTCGATGATCTGATTTGCTTCGGTCAGATCACATTCTTCTTCGATAGCAGGCTCTTCGGTTTTGGCTGGAGCGCTAGACATGTACCCCATCTCCTTTATCTGTGTCGTACTGTTGGTCTTGAATCGGTAGGGGCGAATGATCCTCGCCCCGCCTTTAGCGGTCGATTTCGCCCAAAACGATGTCCAGGGTTCCGATGATGGCAACCAGGTCGGGAAGCATGGAGCCCTTGGCCATCTTCTCGATCGCCTGCAGGTTCACGAAGGACGGCGGACGGATTCTCATGCGGCGCGGTTTGGTGCCGCCGTCGGAGACGATGTAGTAACCAAGCTCGCCCTTGGGTGCCTCGATCCCCTGATACACCTCGCCTTCGGGAACCGGGAAGCCTTCGCTCGCGATCTTGAAGTGGTGGATGAGGCCCTCGATGGAGTTGTAAACGCTCTCCTTCGGCGGGTAGCAGACCTGGGGCGCATCCGCCAGCACCGGACCGGGCTTCAATTTCGCCAGGGCCTGGGCGACGATCTTAACCGACTCGCGCATCTCGACCAGACGTACCTTGTAGCGGTCGAAGGTGTCGCAGTTCTCGCCGACCGGCACTTTGAAGTCGTAGTTCTCGTAACCTGAGTAAGGGTTGTCGCGACGAAGATCCCAGTCGACGCCGGAGCCCCTGAGTGCGGGACCGGTGATGCCGTAGTCGATGGCGTCCTCTGCCGAGATCACGCCGTTGCCGACGGTCCTCTGCAGCCAGATGGTGTTCTTGGTGAGCAGCCCTTCGTAGGTATCGAAGTATCCCGGGAAGGTGTCGATGACATTCTGAACCGCAACCTCGAAACCGGCAGGCAGGTCCTTGGAGAGGCCCCCCACCCGGTAGAAGTTGGAGGTCATGCGAGCGCCGGAGATCATCTCGTAGATGTCCATGACCGCTTCGCGCTCACGGAAAGCATAGATGAAGACCGTCATGGCGCCGATGTCGAGGGCGTGGCAGGCCAGCCAGACCAGGTGGCTCTTCAAACGGGTGAGCTCGTTCATGATGACACGCACCACCTGCGCCCGCTCCGGGATCTCGATGTCGAGCAGTTTTTCCACTGCCAGCACATAGCCCAGATTGTTGCTCATCGGCGCCAGGTAATCCAGGCGGTCGGTGAGGGGTATGGTCTGGTGGTAGGTCCGGTGCTCGGACAGCTTCTCGATCCCGCGATGCAGGAAACCGATATGGGGGGTAATCTTCTGTATTACCTCGCCGTCCAGCTCGACTACAAGCCGCAAAACGCCGTGGGTACTGGGGTGCTGAGGCCCCATATTCAGTGTCATTATCTCCGTGCTAGCCATTGATCGCCTCTATTGTTTCGGAAAAGTTATCGTCACTGGATTCAAAGACTTACGAAAGGCGCCCTTTGTAAGGCTCGCGGTCCGGTCCCTGCAGCGGGTAATCCTTCCTGAGCGGGTGCCCGACCCAGTCGTCCGTCATCATGATGCGGACCAGATTGGGGTGGTTGTTGAACTTGACTCCCATCAGGTCGAAGACCTCGCGCTCCAGCCAGTTCGCCGTGTTCCAAAGCGCCGTGGCGGAATCGATGGTGCAGTCGTTCTCGGTGACCGGCGCCTTGATCCTGATCCGGTCCTTGTTCGGGATGGAGTACAGGTTGTAGACCATCATGAAGCGGGGATCCTGGCCCAGGTAGTCGACCGCGGTAACGTCGGTTAGGAAGTTGTAGCGCAGATCCTCCTTCAGGCACTTGAGGACTTCCAGGATCTTCTCCTTTTTCACAGTCACCGTCACCTCGCCGCGGAACTCCTTGCAGTCGAGGACGGATTCAGCGAAACGCTCCTTCAGCTTCACTACAGCGCGATTGTTTTCTGCCATGTCAGCCTTACCTTTCCCTTAGGGTCGTTGTAGAATTACGCAGCCGGTTCGAGTCTTTCGCCAAAGCCGATGGAGGATCCGAAGGAGTTGCGCTCCTTCATGATCTTGTCCTGCAGCTTCAACAGGCCGAAAAGGAGTGCCTCCGGGCGCGGCGGGCAACCCGGGATGTAGACATCAACCGGAAGAGCCTCGTCGATACCCTGCACGACGGAGTAGGTGTCGAAGATGCCGCCGGAGCAGGCGCAGGCGCCCATGGCGACCACCCACTTCGGTTCGGGCATCTGCTCATATACAGTCTTGATGACCGGAAGCATCTTCTTGGTGACCGTACCCGCGATGATGATGCAGTCAGCCTGGCGCGGCGAGGCGCGGAAGATGATGCCGAAGCGGTCGAGGTCATGCTTGGCCGCGCCGGTTGCCATCATCTCGATGGCGCAGCAGGCCAGACCGAAAGTCATCGGCCAGATGGAGGACTTTCTGGCCCAGTTAACCAGGCTGTCCAGGGACGTCGTGAGAATGTTTTCGCCAAGCGGATTATCTACTCCCATTCCAGTGCTCCTTTTTTCCAAACGTATACGTATCCGACGAAGAGGATTGCTATGAATACCCCCATCTCCATCAGGCCGAACATGCCGAGCCTTTTGAAAATGACCGACCAGGGGTAGAGGAAAACCGCCTCGATATCGAACAGGATGAACAGCATCGCGATCAGGTAGAACTTGATGGAGAAGCGCTCACGCGCCGAGCCGACCGGTTCGCAGCCGCACTCGTAAGGTGCGAGTTTCACCTTCGACGGTTTCTTCTGTCCGATAAGCGTCGAGAAGACCAGCGATCCCAGGCCGAAACAGACCGCTATGATAACCAGCACCAAGATTGGCAGATACGCACCAAGCATCACTATCCTCCCGTACTTCCAAAGGTTTGTTTATTCTTGCAAGAGCCGCCATAACTCGTATATAGTGCTACTCCCCTTGCCGCTGCCGACCTCCGAGTCCCCGAAAAGGAGAGAGAGTTGCGTTAAAAAAAGTATACTGTATACAAGAAAGCGACTGAAAATTATTTCATTCCGCCAACTTTGTCAAGAAGAAAATATTCTAATTCCATCGCGCAGTTTGCCGACAGTTCTCCCTGCCATTAGCAAAACACCGTTACATGAATTTCAACCACTTGCCGTGGTCCGACCCTCCGGTAACTTCCCACCTGATACCCAGCCCCAAAAAGTGGTGACAAGGGAGAGTTAGATCCCTGTAGGTAAAAAAGTTTACGGTGCATGAAAGTGTAGTTTTAAGAACCGCCCACACTCCGCTCCCTCTCTGCTCCGCCAGCATCGTTCCCACGCTCCAGCGTGGGAATGCAGCAAGGGACGCTCCCGCGTCCCGGTTTTCTCGCGCACGACTTAAGCCCCCAGGCCGCCCCCAAACTAGATTATCTCTTGACATAAAGCCCGCGCCTATGCTACCAAACGAGAGATAAATCCAAACATAATTAGCGAGTTAGGAGCCTTCACCCATGAAAAACACCCGCTCGACCCTACTTTTCCAGCAAGCCCTGAAGTCCATTCCCGGTGGCGTGAACAGCCCGGTACGCGCTTTCAGGTCAGTCGGCTCCGACCCGCTCTTCATCAAAAAAGCTGCCGGATCAGCTATATACGACGAAGACGGCAACGCGTTCATCGACTACGTCGGTTCCTGGGGTCCCATGATCCTCGGCCACTGCCATCCCAAAGTCGTCGCCGCTATCAAGAGCGCCGTCGACAACGGCTGCAGCTTCGGCGCCCCCACCGAACTGGAGATCACCCTGGCTGAAATGGTCATCGCCGCGGTCCCCTCCATAGAGATGGTGCGCATGGTGAGTTCCGGAACCGAAGCGACCATGAGCGCCATCCGCCTGGCCCGCGGCTATACCGGTCGCGATAATATCCTGAAGTTTTCCGGTTGCTACCACGGCCACTCCGACGCGCTGCTGGTGAAGGCAGGCTCCGGTGCGGCCACCTTCGGGGTCCCCGACTCCCCCGGAGTTCCGGCCGACTTCGCCAAACACACCCTGACCGCAACCTACAACGATCTGGATTCGGTGCGTGAACTGGTTGCCGCCAACAGCGGCACCATCGCCTGCATCATCGTCGAGCCCGTGGCCGGCAACATGGGAACCGTTCCCCCCAAGGAAGGTTTCCTCGAGGGCCTGCGGAGCATCTGCACCGAAGAAGGGATCGTGCTGATTTTCGACGAAGTCATGTCGGGATTTCGCGTGGCCTACGGCGGGGCTCAGGAAGTCTACGGCGTTACTCCTGACATGACGACCCTTGGCAAGATCATCGGCGGCGGGTTGCCGGTGGGCGCCTTTGGCGGCAGGAAGGACATCATGGAAATGCTCTCGCCGGCAGGCGGCGTGTACCAGGCTGGGACCCTTTCCGGGAATCCGCTGGCAATGACAGCCGGCATCGAGACCCTGAAACTGCTGCAGGAAGATGGATTCTACGCAAAGCTGGAAGAAAAGAGCGCTTTCGTGGCAAACGGAATCGCCAAGGCCGCCAAAGATGCCGGGTTCCCGCTTTATTCGACCCGGGTCGGTTCCATGTTTTGCGCCTTCTTCTCCAAGGCGCCCGTGTACGATTGGACCAGCGCCGCGGCTTGCGACACCAAGGCTTTCGCCACCTACTTCCGCGGCATGCTGGAAGAGGGAGTCTACCTGGCGCCCTCGCAGTTCGAGACCGCCTTCGTAGGCGCCTCCCACAGTTTCGAGGAACTGGAGCGCACCATCGCCGCCGCCGCGAAATGCTTCAAGGCACTGTAACGTTTTAGGGATTCAGAGCAGAAACAAAGGCGGCGCCCCTCATCCCAGAGGAGCGCCGCTTTATTATTCAAACCAAGTTCACCGCAAATAGCACCAGCACTCTCGCCCTTACACCAGCCCTATTTTTTCCCTAATCCCGACCATCTCAAAGGCGAGCCCAGCCTTAGCGACCACCCGCTGCAGGTCGAAGAGTCCTGATGCCAGCCTTCCCTTTTCGTCCTGAACCAGAAGAAATGCGACGCTGGCTCCGCCCACGACGAGCAGTAAAAGCAGCACGGCCGCCCCTGGCGCCCCTCCCAGCTTCGCCAGAATCTGTCCTTCCATGCCGCCATCGTGTAGTTTGCCAAGGTACGGCGCTTTTTTCTCCAGCACACCTTTGAGCAGCGTGGCTTCTCCTGAATCGATTACCCACCCTGTGAAGTTTGGCACCTGAACTCCGCAGGAAACCGCTTGAACTCCTACAACTGAGCCGCGTCTCAGGCTCAGGAGTCCCGCGCGGTCGAATTCATCTTTGAGATACGACATCAAAATAGAGACTACCTCTACCTCAGCTGAGGCTGCTGCAAACTTTCGGGCTAACCCTTCCAGGTTGCTCGACGCAGAGTTTGTTATCTCGTCACCTGCAGAGCTTGGGGAGTTGATCCCACCATGCGCGTCAGGATTTAGCGTACCGGGATCCGCACTCTGAGGCGCACTCGATTGACCAGTTGAACTTGGACTGAGACTTGATTGGGAAGCTGGATCTTGGCTGTGGTTGGTGGACTCGAGGGAGGGACCCATATTTGTGGCCTGGGGATCGCCCAGCACGGGCATACTTGGTCCAGTATGCTCATCGGTCAACCCGGTTATACTCGCCATTCGGGTTCTCATCCCACCCGCGACAGGGATAAATGTCAGCACCCGCTTGATGCCATAGTAGCGCTCCAGCGCCATGGAAAGCCTTAGCTCCGAGCAGACCCGGGGCACGACAACCAGGCCGGTAAAAAAACCGATCTCATCGATGGCGCTGAAATCGGCTGGATCCTTCATGGCGAGGGTGAGCCGTCTCCCTTCCAAGGCGACCGGAAGCACCTGTAAGCGTAGCACCATTTCCTGCGGGAGGGTCGCAATTACAGAAGGAGAGACCTGCTCCAGACTGGCTGGGTTGACACAGGGAACCCCGAGCTTTTCATTCAGCAAGCGGCCCAGGTCGTCCTCACTGAGAAGTCCCATCTCGACCAGATTGGTGCCGATTCGTCCACCATAGACGGACTGAGCGCTGAGAACCTGCTGCAACTGTTCCTCGGTCAGGGTACCTACCTGGAGCAACATTTCGCCGAGCCTCGCTGACATGAAACACCTCCCTCTCTCTGGGGTCACATCGGGATAAACTTCTCAGCCATTGGCAGCTGAGTTAATAGATAATCCTTAATATTTTATCCAGAGCGGGTTCCGCCGCAATCTCCTTTGCTAAGAAAACTCCTGTGGCAAGGCAAACGCTAACTGGCGTAAAATAAGCCAGTACCAGCGCTGAAAAGCGTATACAACACAGATAAAGAGCACCGAGCGAGCGGGCTTCCGGTATACACTTTGTCGCTGAATCATCCGAAATGTATTGACATTCGCAGTCTTACCATGCTATTTAGCCTAGGTTTCTGCCGTTGGACGTTGACGCGGACAGCGAGGGGGAGCAGATGGACGAGGATAAGAAGGGGTTGCTGAAGACCCTCGGCTTGGTCTCGACTATGGGGATTGCCTTTGCGGTCGCCATCGCAATCGGCGTCTTTGTCGGACTCAAACTGGACGCCTGGCTAGGCACTAAGCCATGGTTTTTCTTCATTTTTCTTTTCTTCGGCATTGCGGCCGGTTTCCGCAACATCTTCATACTTGCCGGAAAAGAACTACGCGATGACGGGGCCGATAAGAATAAACGAGGATAACATCTTCCCAGGGCTGGTTGCGGGAAGTTTGCTCATGAGCGCTGCTTTAGGGGCGGTCACAGCGATTCTTTTTTCGCTCAAGTTCGGGATGTCACTGATGGCCGGGGGTTTGCTGGCAACGGCCAACTTCATCTGGCTGCGGCGCGGACTGGAAGCGGCGCTTAGGCTCAACCCGGGAATCGCATCCCGCGTCGCCACCTTCCGGTTTCTTTTACGGCTCGGCATCATGGCGCTCCTGCTGTACCTTCTCATCGTCGTTCTGGGCGCCGACATTTTCGGCCTGTTGCTCGGACTTTCGGTACTTGTGGTAAATATAACAATTTTTTCAATATACCTGTCTACCCGTAAAGGAGGCTAGCTGCATGGTTGAGCCCTATCTGTTCCTGCAATTTTTCCGCGAGATCTTCGCCCCCCTCGGTATTTCTGAAGCCGGTGCCGACGCCATCGTCTACACCTGGCTCCTGATGGCGGCCCTTGTGCTGCTGTCGCTGGCAACCACCAAGAGACTGCAGTCGGTTCCCTCCGGCCTGCAGAACTTCATGGAGGTTGTCGTTGGCGGCATTGAGAACATGCTGGTGGATACCATGGGCGAGCACGGAAGACCGTTCTTCCCGCTCATCGCGACCCTGGCCGTTTTCATTCTGGTCTCCAACCTGATCGGCCTGGTTCCCGGCTTCTACCCGCCGACCGCGAACATCAACACAACCGCGGCCTGTGCTGTAGTGGTCTTCTGCGCGACCCACATCGTCGGGGTCAAGGAGCACGGCGCCGGGTATATCAAGCATTTCCTGGGTCCGATTCCCTGGCTCATTCCGATCATGCTGCCCATCGAAATAATCGGTCATATCAGCCGGGTTATTTCGCTGACACTGCGTCTTTTCGGCAACATGAACGGCCATGAGCTGGTCCTTATGATCTTCTTCGGACTCGCCCCGTTCCTGGTGCCCCTGCCGATGATGCTGATGGGCGTGCTGGTCTCCTTCATTCAGGCCTTCGTCTTCATGCTGCTGGCGATGATCTACATCCAGGGTTCGCTGGAGCACGCACACTAAAAACAGTTAGAGACGGTTCTGCGTGCCAGGTTTTAAGTTTAACCTTGAACGTAGAACGCAGAACTTTGAACATTTTTGATTTCACCTTCCTATACTATTTAGGAAATACTAAGCAGAAAAGGAGATTCAAATGAGCTTTTTTACCATGTGTGTACTTGCAGCAGGCATCGGAATGGCACTGGGCACCCTCGGAACTGGCATCGGTCAGGGCCTCGCAGTCAAGAGCGCAGTTGAAGGCGTTTCCCGTAACCCCGGCGCTTCCGGGAAGATCCTGACCACCATGATGATCGGTCTGGCCATGATCGAGTCCCTCGCGATCTACGCACTGGTTGTCTGCCTGATCATCCTGTTCGCTAACCCCTACAAAGACATCGCACTGAAACTGGCTGAAACTGTTGCAAAGTAAGTTTCCATGCTTCTGTAGTTAGTAGTTTGGGGTGTGCCACAAGGCGCACCCCTTTTTTTATGCCCTTCTTTCCCGGCCCAAGGCCCGCCCTCCACTTTGGGAAGCGCTCCCTCCGCTTTGGGAAGCATTTCCTCCCTTTTGGGAAGCGCTCCCTCCCCTTCAAGGGGAGGGGAGGGCAGGGGTGGGGGAGTCCCGCCATCTTGACTTTTCCCGGACGCTGTGGAATAGTCCCATCATGAGAATACTAGCCGATCTGCACACCCACTCCATCGCCTCGGGTCACGCCTACTCGACGGTCAATGAACTGGCCCTTGCCGCCGCTCAGAAAGGATTGCAAGGCCTCGCCCTTACCGATCACGGCCCGGCGCTGCCGGGAGGGCCGCACCGCTACCACTTCTGCGCCATGCGCTTCATCCCGCGCTCCATTGCCGGGGTGCGGATCTTTCGCGGGGTGGAAGCCAACATCCTGAATCAGCAAGGGGATCTCGACCTGGATCAGGAACTGCTGGGCGAACTCGACTTCGTCATGGCGGGGTTGCATGAGGCGTGCGGATTTTGCGGCCGCGGCATCGACCTCAACACCCAAGCCGTGCTGGCTGCCATGGAGAACCCGCGGATAAAATGCATTTCCCACCCCGGAAACCCGGTCTTCCCGCTGCACTACGAAGAGATCGTAAAGGGCGCCGTCAGAACCGGAACCGCACTGGAGATAAACAATTCGTCACTCGGAGTGAGCCGGAAAGGAAGTGGCGGCAACTGCAGGGAGATTCTACGGCTCTGCGCCCAGACCGGCGCGCGGGTCCTGGTCGGGAGCGACGCGCATATCTCGCAGGGGGTCGGTGTCTTCGATGACGCTTTGCAGTTGATTAAAGAGGTGGGCTTAGAGGAGGAACAGGTACTGAACGCATCATGGGAAAGGTTGCTGGCTTTTCTTGGTCTTGAGGGTTAAAGCCTTGGCGCGCGTCTCCGATCTGCCCTATCGGTCGGATCGGACTGATCGGTCGGATGAGAAACGCGCGCTCAGGCTTTTAGTTCTTTTTCCCGCCCAGTGAGCCGGCCAACACTGCCAGGCCTGCGAAAAGGAGCGGAATACCACCCAGAGCAAGCGGACTCAGCCTCTCGCCAAGCAGCACGATGCCGAGCAGTGACGCAGTCAGCGGTTCGGCAAGCGAAAGGGTGACTGCGGTTGCCACCGGCACGCTCCTGAGCCCCCGGGCAAAAAGCCAGTAGGAAAAAGCCGTGACCACGATGCCGAGATAGAGCACGACCGCGATGCCACTCGGCGCCGCTATCCAGTGCAGGTCCGTGGTAAACAGAAACGGCGACAGCAGTACGGCACCGATGCAGAAAACGACCGCCATGACCGCATCAGGCGTGCGCCCAGGCAAAAGCCCCTTGATCGCCATGGTGTAGCTTGCGTAGGAAGTCCCGGCCCCCAGCGCCAGCAGGATGCCAAGGGGATCCGCGGCAAGAGTCCCTCCCCCTCCGACCAGAAGACCGCACCCCGCCAAAGCAAAGAGCGTCGCAACCATCCAGCGACGCCCCGGCCTTTCTCCTCTGAAAACGATACCCAGCAGACCGGCAATGACCGGCGAACTCCCGATGGCAACCAGGGTACCGACCGCGACTCCGGTTCGGTGCACGGCGGCAAAAAAGCAGAGCTGATAGGTTGCCACGCAGCTTCCCGCCATCAAGGTACCAAAGAGCGGCCAACGGCCGGCCCCGAACCCGCCGCGCGCCAGGGCCAGCAGCATCAGGACCCCGCCTCCGACTAACAGGCGCATGGCGCCGATGCTGGTCGGCGAGACTCCGGCCGGAGCCAGCGCCTGGGTGGTCCCGGTGGTTCCCCAAAGCACACCCGCGGCCAGCACCAGCAGCGCCCCCGAAGAGACGCTCTGTCGAGCCTGCGCGCTAGCTGTGCTCACGGGTTGCGTGGAAGGTAAGGTCCTTCCAATTCTCCATGGTGTTGTCGAGCCGCCACTGGCTTCCCGCCAGGTAGGCGAGATTCCCTTCTCCGTCCAGATAGAGGCTCATGGCCTCCCTCTTCTGGAACTCGTCCAGCCGCTTTCTGTCGCCGGTCACCCAGCGCGCCGTCACGTAGGAAACCGGCTCATAGACAGAATTCACCCCGTACTCATGCTCCAGCCGGTGCATGACCACGTCGAACTGTAGCATCCCGACTGCCCCGACGATCCAATCGGCGCCCATGAGCGGCCGGAAAACCTGGGTGGTCCCTTCTTCGGCGAGTTGCACCAGCCCCTTCTCCAGCGCCTTGGACTTGAGCGGGTTCAGGATACGCACCTTGCGGAAATGTTCCGGCGCGAAGTTCGGAATCCCTGTGTACTTGAGATCTTCCCCCTGGGTAAAGGTGTCGCCAATCTTGATGGTACCGTGATTGTGGATACCGATAATATCGCCGGCGTAGGCTTCATCGATATTAGTACGATCCTGGGCCATGAAGATGGTCGCATTAGCGATCTGCACCTCGCGCCCCAGCCTCAGGTGCTTCACTTTCATGCCGCGCACAAACTTTCCCGAACAGATCCTGAAGAAGGCGATCCGGTCCCGATGCGCCGGGTCCATATTCGCCTGTATCTTAAAGGTGAACCCGGTGAAAGGTTCCTCGTAAGGAGAGACGGTCCGGGTGGTTGCCTCGCGCGGCAGCGGCGAGGGAGCATGCTCGACAAAGGAGTCCAACAACTGTTGCACCCCGAAGGTGTTGATGGCGCTTCCGAAGAAGACCGGCGTCTGCTGTCCGGCCAGGTAGCGCTCGAGGTCGAAGGGATGCGCCGCTCCTTCCAGCAGTTCCACGTCCGCCCGTAGTTCGGCCACCTGGCTACCCAGGAGCTCATCCAGCCGCGGATCGTCCAATCCCTTGACTGTCACGACCTCGCCCACGCCGTGGGCGGCCTCCGGGTCATAGAAGGTGATTTCCTTGGAGTAGAGATGGTAGGTACCGCGAAAGCGCTTCCCCATCCCGATGGGCCAGGTCATCGGTGCACACTGGATGTTGAGGGAGCTCTCGATATCGTCCAGCAGGTCGATCGGCTCGCGTCCCTCGCGGTCCAGCTTGTTAATGAAGGTCATGATCGGGGTATGGCGCAGGCGGCAGACCTCGAGGAGCTTCTTGGTCTGGCTCTCGACCCCTTTCACCGAGTCGATCACCATCAGGACCGAGTCGACCGCGGTGAGGGTCCGGTAGGTATCTTCCGAGAAATCGTTGTGACCGGGGGTGTCCAGCAGGTTGATCTCGTAATCGCGGTAGCTGAATTTCATCACCGAGGAGGTGACGGAAATGCCGCGCTGCTTCTCCATCTCCATCCAGTCACTCGTCGCATGACGCGCCGATTTCCTCGCCCGAACCTCGCCCGCCTGCTGTATCGCTCCGCCGAAGAGGAGCAGTTTCTCAGTGATGGTGGTCTTCCCGGCATCGGGGTGACTGATGATGGCGAAGGTGCGCCTCTTCTCTATCTCCTGCTCATGGTACCGCATCTACTGGTAACTCCCGTATAGAAAACACTGGACAAAATAAAGGCGAAGAGGGTATCTTCGCCGAGTTGAATATAAGGTATTATAATTGCACGCCCGTTGCAAAAGGGCAATAAATTTTTTTGGGTGGCGCATGAACGATCTATATCAAAGGATACAAATAGCAGGCGAAAATGAGGACTGCCGCCAGATCCTCGCCACTCTCACCCAGATACGGGACAGACAGCTGGTAAACGACCTGAAGTTGGTCAACTACTTTCGCGAGATCCCAGTCAGTTACGTGGCAGAGATACTGACCGTGGAGCAGGACTCCGTCGAGTTCCTGGTGCACCAGATCCAGGCGGTCGTCATTAAGCAGGAAAAGATTACCGTGCTCAAAAGCCGCCATTTCCAGCGCGATGTCATCGCCACAGCCAATTACGTCAATGTGGAGAAATCGCGCATTGTGCTCTCCGGTTTTTCCTATGCCCTGGTGCGCGCCGACCGCAGGATGTCGGTCCGGGTCGAGCTCAGTTCCCCCATCATCGCGTCCTTTAACTGGGCGGAAGGGAGCGTCAGCGGCAAACTGCACGACATGTCCTTGACGGGGATTTCCATAGCCGTGCCCGATAACCCCGACATTCCCCTGAGCGAACAGGGTGAACTCAGCGTCACGCTACCGAGCGGCACCCTGACCATACCAGCCTCGCTGCTCAAAACCAAGCCCCTGGTCAGCGGCTGCCGGCTCATCTTTGAGATTGAGCTCACCCGCGCGACCGAATTGAGCATCTCTCAATACATTTTCAAGCGTCAAGTCGAGATCATTAAGGAATTGAAGGAACACCCCGGGCTCAACCAATAACGCCCCTGATATTTTTTTGGTTCCCTGTAAAGGTGTCAACTATCCGTCGAGGAGCCTCCTGGACGCGAAATAGCGGCAGCAATCCCGCTGCTGCGAAGGGTCCTGTGCCTGCGGAAGCATAGCACAGGTCAGGACAGCGCATGTTTTTTGACAGCCACTGCCATCTGGATCACCCCCTACTCTGCAGCGATCTCCCGAGACTGATTGCGGCCGCCAAAGCAGCCGGGGTCGGCCGTTTTCTGGTTCCCGGCGTCGACCCGGCCGGCTGGCCTGGGATCGCCTCTATCTCGGATCGTTTCCCCGAAATCTACCCCGCCTTTGGCGTGCACCCGATGCACGCCGACCTGCTCACATCCGAAACAGCAGCCGAACTGCTCAGGTTAGCCCCATTGGCCGCCGCGATCGGCGAGATCGGCCTCGACTATGCTGATAGCGAACCACCCCGGGAAACCCAGCGTTACGCCTTTCTCGCCCAATTGAGGCTCGCCGTCCAGGCAAGACTGCCGGTCCTGATCCATTGCCGAAAGGCCTTCGGAGACCTTCTGGAGATTTTGACAGAGGAAGGTGTGGAGCGGATTGGCGGCGTCATGCATGCCTTTTCCGGCAGCCCTGAAATCGCTCGCGAATGCGTGCGCCTTGGCCTGCACATTTCCCTGGCCGGAAGCATAACCTATCGGAATGCTGTGCGCCCCCTCGCGGTCGCTGCCGCGGTCCCGCTGCAGCGCCTTCTGCTGGAGACCGACGCCCCTGACCTGGCACCGGAGCCACATCGGGGCGGGATCAACCTTCCCGAATTCCTGATTGAGACCGCCAAGCGGGTGGCCGCGGTTAGAGGGATCAGCCTTGAGGAGTTGGCCCGGATTAGCACTGAAAATGCACTGCACCTTTTCTCCGTCCCGGGACAGACCTATCCCCACCCCACCCTACCCTTGAAGCAGAGGAGTTCCTAAGTAAATTAATTAGTTGATTTCACCTTAGGGACTTGGAAAATACTGAATTACCGTTTATACTGTTTTCATATTGCAACCGAGGAGGAACTGCATATGAAAACATCGACTTTGGATCGGAATGGGA
>JGI24143J45723_1000292_pt1 | contig 27103 bp, 24 predicted proteins | sample BarGraIncu00432A_FD_45723 | JGI IMG/M metagenome (IMG submission 45723) | reverse complement strand
AAGCCACAATTTGAATGCGATTGATGTGTTTCATCATTTCAGAATCCAAGTGAAGCCCATTAAATGAAACGCGGTCTCCGTTGCAACGCCCTATTATTGCATCATTCATCGCTTTGGGTTGTTCCATCATTTCTTTCATCATAAAATGATCGTAACCGCCTTTTTCGGCATCTCCGGGATCCCAATTGACCACAAAGACTTCCTTATTAACAGTTTCGCCTTTAGCATTTAAAACTTTAATATCATTTTTTGTCAGAATTGCCATCTCACCGTTTTCAAGTAGATAAACATTTTTTGTGTGTTTCAGGATAGCTGGTATATCTGAGGCAATGAAGTTTTCACCTTTTCCCAATCCAACAATCAATGGACTATCTTTTCTTACGGCAATAATTTTATCCGGTTCATTTGCACAAAGAATTCCCAATGCATAAGAACCTCTTAATCGTTTCATGGCAATTTGGATCGTTTCGACAATATCCCCAGTGTAAAGTTCATTGAGAAGATGAGCGATGACTTCAGTATCAGTATCTGAAATAAACTGATGACCCAAACTTTTCAATTCATCTTTAAGTGCCATGTAGTTTTCAATAATCCCATTATGGACTACCGCAATCTCATTATTCAAACTGCAATGTGGATGAGCATTCACATCAGAAGGCACGCCATGCGTTGCCCAGCGAGTGTGACCAATTCCAACGTTTCCCATAAGTGGTTCTTTTGCTAAAAAATCTTCTAGATTTTTTAGCCGCCCTTTTTTCTTTTCTACATGGATCACGCCATTTTCAATGGTCGCAATGCCGGCTGAATCATAGCCCCGGTATTCCAATCGTGAAAGTCCTTCTAATAAAACTTTCTGTGCCTGTTTGTCACCAATATAACCTACAATTCCACACATTTTTTTCACCTATTCTATCTTTAATTGAAGCTGTTTTTGTTCAGAAAATCACTTTTCAGCTTTGTACAGCATCTTTCAGGGCATCCGCCGAATTTTCGATACTCCCTGTCCTCGTCAACTCGAATCATGTGTGGACCTTCACTTGAGTTCTGGCGCTTTTTGAATGCTTCATGGTCAGTGGCCCAATCAAAATTATAAACCATGAAAAACATACGTTATAATTTTAACATAAAATCTTTCCCAATACAAAGAAATGAGCGCCAAAGCGCCCACTTCTTAAAAGATTTAAACTGTTTTAAAGTTATTATAGGCCTAAGCGCTGCTCAATCAGTGATGCCAGGTCATTGGCAATAACGGTCAATTCTTCCTGATTTTTTCCTTCAATCATCACGCGAACCAACGGTTCAGTACCGGATGGCCTAATTAACACCCTGCCCTGCCCTTGAAAATGTGTCTCAACTTCAAGAATTCGTTTTTGAATGAAATCATCTTTTATATAATCTTGTTTTCTTCCATTTTCAACCTTGGCATTCACTAAAATTTGAGGATAAACTGTCATTAAATCCGCCAACGTTTTGGCATCCCGTGATTCATCCCGCAATAATTCTAAAAGCATCAGCGCTGTCAACATACCGTCCCCGGTTGTATTATGATCCAAAAGGATTAAATGCCCGGATTGTTCTCCACCAAGATTATAATCACCTTCAATCATCGCTTCTAGCACATAACGATCACCAACGTCTGTTTTTATACTTTTACAACCCACTTCATTTAACGCCATATCCAGTCCAATATTGCTCATCACTGTCACAACCACAGTATCCCTTTTTAAACCATTTTTCATTTTCATTTTGCGACCAATCAAGTTCATGATTTTATCACCATCAATCACATTCCCGAAATTATCAACAGCCAAACAGCGGTCAGCATCGCCATCAAAAGCAATTCCAATATCCGCTTTTTCTTGAACCACTCGGTTTTGCAATGGTCCTAAATGGGTAGAGCCGCAACAATCGTTAATATTTTTTCCATTGGGTTCATTTCCCATGGCAATCACTTCTGCACCTAAGCTTTGAAAAAAGTCAGGTGCAATAATATAAGATGCCCCATTGGCACAGTCCATGACTACCTTCAATCCTGTTAAATCTCCACTCATTGCCTTTTTTATATGATTTATATAATAAATCTCAGGTCTTTCCAACCGCCGTCTGATACCTCCATTTTTGAGGATAACTTCTTTTTTTTCTAAAATAATATTCTCAATTTCATTTTCTATCGCATCTGGTAATTTAAAGCCCCGGTTATTAAAGAATTTAATTCCATTGAATTCATAAGGATTGTGAGAAGCCGAAATAACAATTCCTGCATCTGCTTTAACCGCTCTGGTAATCACTGCAATCGCTGGTGTTGGCAATACTCCAACGATAATGGCCTCTCCGCCAACAGACATAATTCCATCTGCTAAAGATTCCTCTAAAGCACTCCCCGAAATACGTGTATCCATACCGATCACGATCTTTGCCTGATGACTGCCTGATCCTAAAACAGCTGCTCCAGCCTGCCCTAATCGATACGCTAAGTCCAAAGTTAGTTCCTTTTCAAAAATACCCCGAACTCCATCTGTTCCAAATAATTTTCCCATCTATATTATCTCCTAATTTGCTTTGTTTTATCTCAGATTCTTAGACAAGTGAGCCTTCATCGATATAAAAATATTTGTCTGTAATCTTAACAGCCGGAATTATTATAACCTATGTTTGGATTATATCAAATTCTTTTTTATAATTCCTCCACCGAGAACCTGACGTCCTCGATAAAAAACAAGGGCTTGTCCAGGAGCTGGTGCTCTGACCGGCTCCTCACTATATACAATGGCTTGTCCATTTTTATAACATTCGACATTTCCTTGATAGGCATTACCCCAACGACACGTTTTAAAAGTCAAATCACTTCCGGTTAAATCTTCTCGTAAATGCAAGTATAAATGATCAATACATATTTCATTCTTAAAAAGTGCCGATTCTTCATCCAGAACAACCGTGTTTGTCTCCGGCATAATATCAATCACCACCAAACGTTTTGACTGTTTAATTCCTAACCCGCGGGTTTGACCCAGTGTGAATCCGTGGATACCCGGATGGATTCCCAGTATTTTTCCTGAAGTATCCACAAAATTACCAGGAAACGTCGGGTTTGAACCAAAAACAGCTTCCTTAAGGAACAAGATATGATTCTTTTTCGGAATAAAGCAAATCCCCTGGCTTTCATTTCCTGCTGATAGATCTGGTAATAATTCCTTAATGCTTTGTCTGACCGCATCTTTCGAACTAAAACGATCAAGTGGGAATAATAATCGACTTAATACGTTCTGATCCAAATGATATAAAAAATAGGACTGGTCTTTGTCCTTATTCTGGCTTGCCAGCAGTTTAAATTCATCTCCCACTTTTACAACCTCGGCGTAATGACCGGTTGCTATTAATGCATGATCATTTCTATCTGCAAATTCGGTAAGTAATTTAAATTTCATTTCGCGATTGCACAAAAGACAGGGGTTGGGCGTCTCCCCTTTTTTGTAGCCATCAATGAACGGCTTGATGACCTTTTCCTGAAACTGCCTTGTGGCATGTAAAATATGGTGCTTTATTCCCAGCCTTTCGGCCACTAACCCGGCGGCTTCCAAGGTTTTTTCAGAACCAAAAAAATCGAAGGTTACGCCAATAACCTCGTAACCTTCTTTTATTAATTGATATGCAGAAGCGGCACTATCAATTCCACCGCTTAATCCGATAATAACTTTTTTTTTACACATTAGCTCAACATTCTTCTCTTTATTTTAACGCTCACTTATTTTAATAAGCTTAGACTCTTTCTTTTCGATCAAAGCTACTTTAGTTTTTAAAGAATTTAATTCCAGTGAATTATCTCGTTTTTCTTCCCAAACCGGCAAGCCTTTATTGACTTCAATCAGATTTACAATTTCTTCCGTTAACCAGGGATTACAAACAAGCAATGGACCCAGCGTATTGGTGAAAATTCCTTTTCCGCTCCTGGCACCCTCGAATTTTGTATTGCCGGTATTTCCATAACCATATACCAGTCGTCCAAATGGTGATTCTTCCTGAATCTCAACATGCATCATTTGAATTTGATTTCCAATGATTTCCATTTTATTACCATTGTATTGGCAATGGTAATAGAGATCATCACCATAGACAACATGACTCTCATAGACTTCAAGATTGACGATCCCCAGTCCTTTTATGCTGCTGTTATCGTCGCGGTGTATTTCTTCTCCAAAAATTCCTATCGATGTGCCGGTAACAAGCATCGGACGGTTTTCAATAAACGTCATAAGAGCCTCATTGAAAGGCTTCAAAAATTCAATCACCGGTTTAAAATGTACTATTTCCCCAGGGGGACAGAAAAGAAAATCATAATCCATAGGATCAAAATCTTTTGTTTCCAGGTTAATCTGAAACACTTCCACATTATAGCCACGACGCAATCCTTCAGCTTTTATCGCTAAAATATTTCCCCGATCACCATGAAGGTTAAATGTATTAGGAAAGAGCCACCCTATTTTTAATGTCATATCCATTAATTATGCCCTCCTTCGATAAATTTCTTCATCTTTTCGAAAGTAGAAATCCATGTGATTAAATAAATATTATTGGTTTCTGCCTTGTCAATTTCTGCAAATATTTCTTTTATATTATCACTGTCCATAATGGTTATGTCTTCTTTGTCGACCCCTTCGTAAATGAGTCGGTTTGCCGTATCATAGGAAACATGTTCCGAAAAGCAAAGGTAACGTTCCACCTTTGAGTCAATCAGGGGTTTAAAATCACAATCGAAAGCATAAAAGGTGTTGGCATAGTGCGGAATAAAGTCAACCAACGTATAAAGCCCTAAAGCCACCATTTTTTCTTCTTTATCAAAAGCCATGATGTTCAATGCACTTTGCAGTGTATCTGGATTTTCCTGTTTGATCCGCATGTATTTAATCGTTTTGTCTTTATATTTCAGAACTTCAAATCGCCCTCCAATATTCTTAAAATTATTGAAGGCTTTAGCTGCTTTTTGAGGCGAAATATCACAGATCTCCTGGCAAATTGCCAGAGCCCCCGCATAATTATAAAACATAAAAGGTAAATCGTATGGCATGTTATAGTCAACACCTTTAAGTTTAAATGTTTTTTCTTTAAAATTAATATCATTTACCTGATATTCCGGGGTTTTCTCACTGGCATAACCGCAAAAATCGCAGTGAAAGGCTCCGATACTGTCCACGTTATAATAATCAAACACCATGTCATGATGACATTTTAAACAAGCTTGAGTTGGATAGTCTGTCCCTTTGTTAAAGGATTCATCATGACGCTCAACTCCGTAGTATACTGATCGATATGAGCTTTCCTCAAAAGAACGAGAACGCGGTTCTTCATTGTTTAAAATCAATGTCATTTTGGGATTAATCACTTCTTTTAACTTACGATAAATAAAATCAGGATCGCCATTCCTTTGGACCTGATCTTTTTGCAGATTCGTAATCAACATATTTTCTGCCGGCAATTGAGCATAAACGAGTGGCAGATACCGCTCATCGGTCTCAAAAACAAAATAATCCGCCTTTAGTTTTCCGGTCAGTGTTGATTCTTTTGCTAATATTGTCGCAATTCCACTTAAAAGGTTGGCTCCTTCAATATTTGAAATGATTTTTTTTCCATTTTCTTTTAGAATATGATCGACTAAATTGGTTGTCGACGATTTTCCATTCGTTCCAGTAATAAATATTACTTTTGAATAGTCAATGTTCTTAAAATTCTTCACAAAGCTAGGATCAATTGCCAAAGCTTTTTCTCCTGGAAGATTCGTTCCACGATCCCTGCTGACAAGATTAATAGCAACGCCAAGTATTTTTGCCAACCAAAGTGCACAATAAAATTTCATTATGAATAGCCTCTCTTTTTAAATATCTTTGTTTTTTAATTTTTTTCTAATTACAGCTAATATACCTTCATTCCCAGCATTCACTTCCGGATCTGGATTTTCCGCTTTATCTGCATCTTCTGTTTGACTCCAACTCATTTGTGCCGCACCGGCAACAACGGCTCCAACAAAGCAGGCCGTACTAAACATACTGACCAATCCAATAATCATTGCAACCAGTTCGCTAAAAATCATACCATCGACGCGAACAGGAATAATGTCCCCGTAGCCAATGGTAGCAAATGTCATGATCAGATAATACAACATATCAAAGGCATCCAAACTTCGATTTAAACTTGAAGCATAAAAATCCGGATTTATTTTAAAACAATTATATACCATAAGATACAGTATTCCCAATTCACTGATAACCAATGCCAACATCCCTTTTAGAATACTGGCAGTCACTTGGTACTTTCTATGTTTCGACACAGAACTTCGTAGCAAATTTGGATTAGCAATGGCGCTTATCATTACCGAAAAGCACAAAATCAAAGCAAATCCTAAACCAATAAGTCCAATGTATAAACTCGGGGGAGAAATGAAATCCGCAAACAAGACAAACGCATGACCCAATATTAAATAATAAATGAGCTGGACGAAGCAGGACACAACATTATTTTGAAATTCGTCCAATTTCATAAAAAGATGCTGTACAAAAAAAACGACAACAATAAACGCTGCAAAGCTTCCCAAAACAGCTATTAACTCCAGGGGTAAAATAGTATGATGACTTGAGACCACAGCAAGCGAAATGACCAATAAAATACCAGTCACTGTTAAGATTCCCTGATATTGATTGCTAACAGTTAATTTTACAAAAAAACGTCTGAATGGTTTTATTTTTTGCTTTTCATGCCGTTTTAGTTCACTAATATAATGATCTTTATTATAAAAAAGAAAAAGCTCAAAAATAAGAAGGGAAACGATAAATAAATCATAAATAATAATAATGACATTTCCATCTGCCAGGTTGTTATTAACCGGTAACCCATTCATTATCTGATTCATTAAAGTCTCCTTTCCTGTTTATCAAAACCATTAATTAGAATCAACTTTTGCTTTTTGGTCATTTTCTTTATTGCCGCTTCGCGAATAAGTGCTTCTGATTTAGTATCAAGTTCTTCCCAAAAAACTAAATTTACCGGAAGACGAGAACGTGTATATTTTGCACCATTTCCTGAATTATGAACCTTTACTCGTGCTTCAATGTTTTTGGTCCAGCCAGTATACAATGTACCATCTTTACATTCTACGATATAAACGTAAGCTTTGTCTATCATTTGTTTGTCTTTCTTTCACTTTTGATTCTTACCATTTTTTTATCTTAATCATGATGCGATTCTTTATATAATACAACAATTTCATCAAAAGAAAAAAAGATCCCTAAAAGGGATCTTATTTGTTTTTGTGAATTGTTCCTAGAAATTACTGTTTCTTGGTCTTCTAGTTTGTTTTCTTTTTGTGCGACATTCACGACATCTTTTTGGTTCATTATCAAAACCTTTTTCCTGGTAGAATTCTTGTTCACCAACTGTAAACACAAATTCTTCACCACAATCTTGACAAATTAAAGTTCTGTCTTCCATGAGTTACCTCCACTTAATTTTACTGTACAGGATCTGATTATTCTTTTTAAATGGAGCATGGACGTATTGTCTTAACGTGGTTACCATTTATGAACTTTTAATCATTATCTATACTGGTGACATTATACAATATTCTTGTCATTTTGTCACCTTTTTTTTTATTTTTTTATTGAGTTAAATTCTTTTTTCGTTTATATTTAATACAATCATTTCAATTATAAGGAGATAAATCATGAGAGATCATCGTTTAATAAGTTATGCCCACAGCCTTGTCAACTATTCCCTTTATGTTAAAAAAAATGAATGGATTGTGATCCGCGGTTCAGATTTAGCTATGCCGCTCATTAAAGAGTGCTATCGAGAAATATTGAAAGTCGGTGCACATCCCAGTGTTTTACTCATCCCGGATAGTATTTCTGAAATCATGTTGAAGGAAGCCAGCAATGACCAGCTGCAATTCAATTCACCCTTAATGATGGAAACTTATTCAAAGGCCGATAAAGTCCTCACTATTTTAGGAAATAATAATTTAAAAGCGCTCACATCCATACCAAGTGAACGAATTGCACTTCAACGTCGTGCTGGAGCTCCCATAACCAAGATTTTTAATGACCGTGTTTCCCTCGGGTTGATGGATTGGACCCTGTGCCTCTATCCCACTGAAAGCGGGGCTCAAGAAGCCAACATGTCACTGGAAGAGTATGAAAATTTTGTTTTTGAAGCCTGTCTCATTAATACCCCAAATCCCATCGCTTCCTGGAAAAAAATCCATGATGATCAGCAAGCAATGGTTAACTATTTAAATACCAAAAAAAAATATCATGTGATTGCTAAAGACACCGACTTAACCTTAAGCACTGAAAACCGAATCTGGATTAACTCAGATGGTCACCATAATTTTCCCAGTGGCGAAGTTTTTACTGCCCCGGTAAGAGAAAGTGTTAATGGCATCATTCGTTTTACGTTCCCCGGCATTTACAGTGGTCAGGAAATTGAAGACATAAAGCTTACCTTTGAAAATGGAAAAGTCATCAATGCTACAGCCAAACGTGGCGAAGATTTGCTTTTGTCTCTTATTGATACAGATGAAGGTTCGCACTTTGCCGGTGAATTTGCAATTGGTACCAATTATGGTATCACAAAATTTACGAAGAATATGCTTTTTGACGAAAAAATAGGTGGTACGATTCATCTGGCCCTTGGCAGCTCCTACCCCGAGTGTGGTCCTGTCAATGATTCTCTTCTACATTGGGATATGTTATGCGACATGAAAGATGGCGGCGAAATTTATGCAGATGGCGAACTATGTTATAAAAGCGGAAAATTTTTAAAGCGATAAATCAGGCTCAGCTTTCCCATACCTTGTATTGTAAAAAAAGCCACTTTATGATATTATTGGCTGATATGAAAAACAGGAGGATTTTAATGGAGCCCACAGAAAAAAAGACAAATTTTATTACCAATGCAATTGATCATGATATCGACAACAAGGTTTACACCAATGATCGTGTTCACACCCGGTTTCCACCGGAGCCAAACGGTTATTTACATATAGGTCATGCAAAAGCTTCTCTTCTCAATTACCGTATTTCTCAAGAATATCAAGGCAAATTCAATCTGCGTTTTGATGACACTAATCCCAGTAAAGAGGATATGGAATACGTTGATTCCATTAAAGCAGACCTTGCATGGTTAGGTATCAAATGGGATAACCGTCTCTTTTTTGCTTCCAGTTATTTCGATAAAATGGCAGACTATGCCGTTGAACTGATAAAAAAGGGATTGGCCTTTGTAGATGACCTCACCGCTGAGGAAATGCGGGAGTACCGAGGAAATCTTACCGAACCCGGCAAAGAAAGTCCCTACCGTTCACGAAGTGTTGAAGAAAATCTGGACCTTTTCAAGCAAATGAAATCCGGAAAACTTCCTGAGGGATCTCGGGTTCTTCGGGCGAAAATTGATATGGCTAGCCCCAATATGAATATGCGGGACCCAGCAATCTACCGAATTCTTCACATCAAACATCATACCACCGATAAGGACTGGTTTATATTCCCGATGTACGACTATGCTCATCCTATCGAAGATGCAATTGAGGGCGTCACTCACTCATTGTGCACATTAGAATTTGAAGACCATCGTCCTTTTTATGAATGGGTTTTGTCAAATCTTGATGATTTTCAAAATGAGCCGCCGCGACAGATTGAGTTTGCAAAACTCAATTTGACCAAAACAATTATTGGAAAGCGTTATTTAAAACAGTTAGTAGACGAAAAAATTGTCGATGGATGGGACGATCCTCGTCTTGCAACCATTTCAGGTTTGCGACGGAGAGGCTATACGCCTGAATCCATTCAGGCTTTTTGTGAAGCCATTGGCGTTGCAAAAACCAATAGTACGGTGGATATTGCCATGCTTGAACATTTTATCAGAGATGACTTGAAGCTAAAGGCGCCCCGGTTGATGACAATAATGGATCCTTTAAAAGTAACCATTACCAATTATCCGAAAGATCAAGTGGAATGGGTTGAACTGCCGCTTAATCAGGAAGATCCTGATATGGGAAACTATACTACCCCATTTAGTCGTGAAATATTTGTTGAAAAGGCTGATTTTATGGAATCGCCTCCCAAAAAATACTATCGTCTGTTTTCCGGCAATGAAGTTCGTTTAAGAGGTGCTTATTTTATCACCTGCAACGAAGTTATCAAAGATGATAACGGCAATGTAATTGAGTTAGAATGCACCTATGATCCGGCCACACGTTCTGGAAGCGGTTTTTCAGAACGAAAAGTTAAAGGTACAATCCATTGGGTAGATATTAATCACGCCAAAGAAATTGAAGTTCATCTTTATGATTATCTCATCGATGATGAGGCCGGAATAAACAAAGACAACTTCCTTGAGCACATCAATCCCCATTCTCTTGAAATTGTTAAAGCTTACGCTGAACCTGAAGTTATAAAAGCCACTCCGTATGAAAAATTCCAGTTTATTCGAAATGGATTTTTCTCAGTTGACCCAAAGTATTCAACGCCCTCGATGCTGGTCTTTAACGAAATTGTTTCCCTGAAGAGTTCCTGGAAACCTTCTAAATAATAAGAATTCCCATTGTATTCAGCTACATGCAATGGGAACTTTTTATGCAAGTAAAAAGTTTACCGTTTGTTTTTTATTCTTTTTAGTCTGAAAAATTCTTCCCTTTCTTTCTCTTCAATGGTATCTTGAATATATTTTATATCTTCTTTCAAGCGTGGAATTCTAATTTTATCCAATGCATTGGCACTTTTTTGAGTCTTTTTAATTTCCAGTGCTAGTTTGAAAGCGGTTGTTTCAACTTGTGCTAATTGATAACATAAATACTTCACATCTGAGAACTTCTTTAAAGTAATATCCAAGGCCGGATTATTCTCATAAAAACCATAGGGTAAAACTTTTTCTTCTTCCTTTGCATAAATCACTTCCGGTATATCAACCCCCATTACACCTCTTGCTCGAATATCAAACGGCAACTCCGGGTTTACCGATAATGCAAACTCCTCTAAATGATTAAGTCCCATGCTGATACAAGCTTGTTGCAAAGCCTCATAAGCTTCGCCAAATAATTGTCCGATTTCTTTTTCAATAAGCTCAGCTTTCTTGACCAACTGCATGATTTCCTGAATTAATATCGTTCTTTTTTTATCTAAAAGGTCATATCCTTTTTCGGAAAAATTCAACCGACCTTTTGTTTTTATAAGGTTCGCTTTAGTTGGCGTAATTTTCATGGCCATAACATCACCACCTATGATTCCTTAGGAAAATATTTTTCGATGTTCTCTGGACTTAAACGGTCAAGCTCAGTCAACGGCAGCAACGAAAGAAGCCGCCATCCCAGATCAAGACTTTCAATAATATTTCGACTTTCATCAAAACCTTGATTTAAAAATTCCGCCTCAAAAGCCTGACCAAAAGCCATGTATTTTTTATCGGTCTGACTTAAATCTTCTTCACCGATAATCTGTGACAAATCTCTTACTTCCTGGACCTTTGAGTATGATGCAAAAAGTTGATTGGTAACATCAGCATGATCTTCACGGGTAAAGCCTTCCCCAATGCCATCTTTCATCAATCGGGATAGCGATGGTAAAATAGATACCGGTGGATAAATACTTTTTTGAAAAAGATCTCTTCCTAAAACAATTTGTCCCTCGGTAATATACCCGGTCAGATCAGGAATTGGATGAGTGATATCATCATTTGGCATAGTTAAAATAGGTAAAAACGTTATGGATCCCTTTCGATCCTTAAGCATTCCCGCACGTTCATAAAGAGATGCCAAATCTGAATACAAGTACCCGGGATAACCTTTTCGGCTGGGCACTTCTTCTCTTGCGGATGAAATTTCTCTTAAAGCCTCACAGTAGCTTGTCATATCTGTCATGACAACTAAAATATGCATATTTTTCTCAAAAGCAAGGTACTCGGCTGCAGTTAACGCACAACGCGGTGTTGTGATTCTCTCGGCAATTGGATCATCAGCATAGTTTACAAACATAATGACATGATCCATGATGTTAGCCTCACTAAAACTCTTTCTAAAAAACTTTTCATCATCATGTTTGACGCCAATCGCAGCAAAAATGACTCCAAAAACTTCGCCAGTATTATCTCCCAATTGCGCCTGTTTTACAATCTGAGCTGCCAGTTCATTATGAGGCAGACCATTACCTGAAAAAATCGGCAGCTTTTGACCGCGAATTAATGTTGCCAGTGTGTCTATCGATGAAATACCTGTTTGTATGAAATTTCGCGGATATTCCCTTGACATCGGATTAATTGGTCGCCCATTTATATTTGCTTCAATGGCACTAAAAACATCGCTGCCATTATCAATTGGTTCACCAACACCATTGAAAATACGGCCCTGCAAATCCAAAGACATGGGTAAATTAAACGACTCTCCCGTAAATTTAATGATGCTGTTTTCGGCAGCCAGACCTGCTGTATTTTGAAATACTTGAATGATTACATTTTTTTCTTCAATTTTTATAACTTTTCCTTTTTTTTTGTTTCCCGTCGCGATCTCAACAATATCGACAACTTCACCATAAAAAACATCATCAACCTCAGATATTTCAATAAGGGGTCCAATAACTTTGTCAATTTTTAAATATTCCTTCTTCATTGTCTCCCCCTTTATCCATATATTTTTTTAAAAGTTTATCGTAGAACCTGTCAATATCCTCCTTTAGTCGGTCAATACCACTGAGGTCATCATTTGGAATAGTATATTTCATTTTTATAAATTGACTGAAAATATCTAAATCCTTAAGCTGCGATATTGGTATTTCGAGTTTCAATCCTTCCCGGCCCTTTTCGTAGAGATATTCAATCGATTTTAGCATGGCATATTGTTTTTCCAGTGGTACATAGGTATCTTCTTTATTATAGGCATTCTGTTGAAGATAACCGACCTTAATTATTTTTGCAATTTCAAGAATCCAGCGTTGATCATCCGGAAGAACATCCTCCCCCACAAGCATAACCATTTCCAGAAGTTTATTCTCTTCGTACAAAAGTTCAAGCATTTTATTTCGTAAATCAATACAGTCTTCAGCTACATTGTCTTCATACCAATCCGATAGAATTTTAATATAGCCGCTATAACTTTCCAGCCAGTTAATGGCGGGATAATGCCGAGCGTAAGCAAGATTTTTATCGAGAGCCAAAAAAACATTTACAAAACGCTTAGTATTCTCCGTAACCGGTTCTGAAAAGTCTCCTCCCGCTGGTGAAACCGCGCCGATAATAGTAATGGATCCCTCACCTCCACCCAGGGTTTCAACGCTTCCGGCCCTTTCATAAAATTCTGCAATCCGTGAAGGTAAATAAGCCGGATATCCTTCTTCAGCCGGCATCTCTTCTAATCGGCCGGATATTTCCCGCAAGGCTTCTGCCCACCGGGAAGTTGAATCAGCCATCAATGCCACTGCATAACCCATATCCCGATAATATTCTGCAATAGTAACGCCAGTATAAATACTCGCTTCGCGAGCGGCAACTGGCATATTTGATGTGTTGGCAATGAGTACCGTTCGTTCCATAATTGATTTTCCCGACTGCGGATCCATCAGTTTTGGAAACTCTTCAATTACCTCCGTCATTTCATTTCCCCGTTCGCCGCAGCCGATGTAAACAATAATGTCTGCGTCTGACCACTTTGCCAACTGATGCTGGGTCATGGTTTTGCCTGTTCCAAATCCACCGGGAATTGCCGCCGTTCCACCTTTTGCGATCGGAAAAAAAATGTCAATAACCCGCTGTCCGGTTATTAGCGGCACTAAAGTTTCACGTCGATATGCATTCGGTCGGGGTGTTCGCACCGGCCATTCCTGAGACATTTTCAATTCCAGTATTTCTTTTTTCTCATCCTGTATTTTTACAAGCACCGCTTCAATCGAGTACAATCCATTTTCAACAACCGCAACGACTGTTCCGAATACATTAGGCGGAACCATCAGTCGATTTTGAATAACTTCGGTTTCCTGGATAAGCCCAAAAATATTCCCTTCCGATAAAACATCTCCAATCTTGGCAGTGATCGTTGTATCCCAAAGATTTTTGTCATCAATAGACAGCAATCCAATCCCTTCGGGAATATAAATCGGAGATATTTCTTGTATTTTCTTGAGGGGGCGCTGAATACCATCAAACATATTTTTTAATAATCCGGGTCCTAATTTCAAACTGAGTGGCTGGCCAGTTGGAATAATGACTTCACCGGTTTTTAGGCCTTCTGTTTCTTCATACACCTGAACGGTACCAATATCTCCTTCTAATACAATTACTTCACCGATGAGTTGTTTTTCACCAACAGTAACCATTTCCCGCATTTTAAAAGAGCGCATATTTTTTCCTTTAATGACCGGACCATTGATCGCAGAAATAATTCCGATTTCCTTGTTAATTTTACTCGCCACCATTTAGCTCACCTGTTTTTCCATAAACTCATTTAGTGTCATTCCGATGAATTTATATTTGGTGTTGATTAAATTTTCAACAGAAAAGTCGCAGTGCATTCGACTTTCCGCATCTTCAACAACAATTCCACCAATAGTGTTTTTTATTTCCTTTCGATATTCAACGGAATAGTCATTCAGTTGATCATTAATCAATGCTTTTATTTGATCTAAATCCCTTTTGTTCACAAAAACAATCAGTTCTCTTTTTTTTCCAAATATTTCAGGAATTCCTGTTATGCAATTTCTGAGATAATCATGGTAAACATCCTTTACCACAAACTCTTTAGCTTTTGCAATAATCAATTGATTAAAGTCAATCAGGATATGATTTTTTTCTTCAAGTTCAAGTGTTTTTGCCCTGTTTTTACCTTCCGAGATAAGTTTATTCTTGTCTCGGAAAATTATCTTTTTATTGTGCTCCTCAATATCTTTTTTTACTTTCTCAATTTTTTGTTTTGAAACTTCCTGCAATTCTTTCTGTTTATTATTCACGTCTTCAATGATACTCTTTCCCCGCGTTCTTTCCTTATTTAAAAGATACTGGGAAAATACTCGGAGTTTTTCTTCAACTGAAATCATTTTGATCACTTCCTTACAATCCCACAGATTCTTTAATATACCGCGCAATCATGCCCTCTTCTCTTTGATATCCATATCGATCAGGAATGATTGTTAGCAAAGGCACAAAGTATTTTTTCTTTGCTTCTAAAACCTCATCTTCAATCATCAGAGCAGCTTTTTCACTAAGAAAAATAATCCCGATTTCTTTGTTTTTCAGTGCTTCTTTAAACGCCATCTCAATTTCGATTTTTTTTCTTAAATAAACACCTTCAATGCCAGCCAATTTCATTCCCAAATAGGAATCTCGATTTTCACTGATAACATATGATTTCATTTTATAATTTTCCAATAATCAGGATTGCAATAATCAAACCATAGATCGCAACCCCTTCCGCAAGTCCAACATAGATAAGGGTTTTTCCAAGTATTTTAGGATCTTCAGATACTGCGCCAAGAGCTGCCGAACCAACAACACCTACCGCGTAGCCGGCCCCTGCACAGGCAAAACCAGTCGAGATAGCCGCTGCAATGTAGCCCAAACCAGCATCTGTAAATCCATTAGATGCTCCAGTAGTAGCTGCTGCCACAATATTGGGTGCCATAAAGATTAAAGCTGCCGCAACCATCGGAATGAAAGTCGTAAGATTAATGCGCAAAAATCGTTTTGTTTTCGAGCGATTCTCACTGCAATCGTTGTAAAGAAAATAGACACCAAAGGCAATGGTTCCTAATACTAACAAATTTGCTCCAATTGTTATGAGCGTAAGTACATTCATTTTTTTCTCCTTTAGAATAAATTTATTTCCAGATCAATCGGTTTGAACTCGATTCCGTCGCCTGTGTAATATTTACTGAACAATTCATAGAACTGTAATCTTAGTGCCTGAATTGAAACAATTAGACCTTCTAGTGTAATGATAAAAACATTTGCAAAAATAAGTATTCCCACACTAATCACACCGTTTTGCACCATAATGGCAAGTGTTTGAAAAGCCATAAACAAGCCAACATGGGTTAGCGCAAATGCTCCGATTCTAATGAAAGAGAGCGTATTGCTTAACATTCCGAGAAGCATTTCAAAAATTTCAAATCCACTTTCAACATAATATTCTGATATCTCCTCCTGATAAAGATGTTTACTTTTAAATAGATAATTTGTAAGAGGCTCCCGGATGAGAACAATCACAACCATTAGAATCGCAATTCCTATCAATACCGCATTAAATTGCCCTGCTTGTTTAAAAATACCCACATTGAGTCCAAAAAGTCCTAAAAGTGACGTGTATAAAATCAATCCGCAAATACCATCTTTTCCAAAAACACCTTCTTTTATTTCTTTTTTCTTCAATTTATTGACAATACTGTATATATACGCAACAAAAAGCATCATCATACCGATGATAACCGCAGCCATTAACATGGTATTGATCTCATCAAATGGCCTGATCCAAACTGGTTTAATCATCTCTTCAAATCCAAAAACGCTGCCGTACATAAAACCAAAAAAAATGGAGCAAATTCCTAATCTCAACAGCACTTTTCCAAGTTCCACGCCTTTTTTTCCAAGAATAAATCCAATAACTGATAAAATAAAACCCTGTCCGACATCACCAAACATAAATCCGAAACTGAACATATAAGTGATACTTAGAAAAGGAGTCGGGTCCAGCTCGTCAAACGAAGGAATCCCATACATCTTCACTAATGCTTCAAAAGGACTAAAAAGCCAGTTATTCTTTAATTTTGTCGGCGGTTTTCCGCTGCCACTATTTATTTCAAAAAACATCATAATCAAATCTGGATATTTTTTTCCGATATTTTCCATTTTTTCTTTGTCTCGTTTTGAAATCCACCCAGAAAAATAGAAGTTTTTCTCGCTGAAAGCCATGTATTTTTCAATGATGTTCAGATTTCCATATAAACTAAGCGTATTGAAACTATCTGCTGCATCTTTTCGACTTTCTTCTAAATGAATATTTAAATTTTTAAGCAGATCAGCGCATTTCACTTGTAATTCACTGATCTTATCCTCAATCAATTGAAGAATTTCTCTGGGCGTTTCAGTATAGTCCAAACTAAATCCTTCAATGAGTTTATAATTAAGTGCTTTTAGTATTCGATGTGATTCAATCTCAAAATCCTTCGGAGAAATAATCATAAATACTTCTTCATTATCTTGCTGATTTCCAATGTGAAACACAATTGAAGTTACGCTATTATATATGCTTTTTAATCGAGCGGCGTTATCCTTTGTAACCGAACCGATACTATAGGAAAAATTTTCCAATCCATCAAGTTCGGACATTCGGGCATCCACTTCATCAATGTATGAATAAGCGGTTCTGCTTTTCTTAAGCCCTTCAATTTGTGTATTGATATACATGATTTCGTCATACTCAACAACGATATTGCGTTCAAATTCATCAACTTTTTCTAGCACCTTTTCAAGCGCAGTTTCCCCCTTTGCCAAAGAAGTCATATTTAACTTTAAGGATCCTTTATAAAGCTCATTTAACTTGTTCACCATTTTTATATAGTTTTTTTCTCCCATTTTCGTTTCCCCGGAGACCAGCTGTGAAAACCCCAAAAGTCCGTTAATATTTTCTTCCCGGATTGGAAGAATGAACCTGCCGGAATCTATTTCGTGCATGGCATCAACGATTTGTATGTCATTGAAAAGAAAAATATCTTTAGTAAATTTATCAACATCTTCAATCTTTCCTACCACATCCATCATGATTACATTTTCAATTGCCATAAGACCCTCCTTTCACAGCCTAGTCAATGGATCTGATTAAATAATATTTTATTTCTGCCGGCTTCATTCGATATCGCTTGCTCTCAATAATTGAAGTAATATCCGCAATTTCGAAATCCAGTAATTGACTATATGCAAACGCCCTACCTAAGCTATTACTTCCTTCACTAAATAGTTTTAAATACATATAGTATAGATATCTTTTCATTCGCCGCTCCATATACAAATCAATGGTTTTCGTATGATTAAATAAAAATGCATAGTCTGAATTAATCAATTGCTCCTTTATTTCTTCTGTGTTCTTTGCATCAACAAGATTTGATAAACGTCTCTCATTAATTTCTAATCCGCCTCTCAATGAATAGGCAATCAACGCCTCCCGAGAAAGCTTATAAAACTTTATCCCACGATATATCCACACCAGATTCAGTAAATCAAAATTACGCTGCTGGGCATTAATCAAATCTCGATTAATTTTTTTATCCAGTTCAAGCAGTCTTTTTTTTAACGAGTCATAATAATATCGATCCAGACTCTTCTCAATCATCACCAAATCCTGCTCAATTGATACTTCTTTAAAAATTTCCAATACCCGATAATAATCTGTATCAATTAGTAATTCTTTAAATTTATCCCAGTCTTTTACCCGAAGCAATCGTTCAAAAGGCACATTTGTATACTTCTTAGAGTATACAATAAGACCTCGTAAGGATTCCAAATCATCGTTTCTTGCAATACCACGAATTAAAACTCTCAGGGATTCCACCTCCACCTGAACTAAAAGCATTTTAAAGAATGATTTATCCTTACCATATAAATAATGCATGAGTTTTTCAGTTTCCAGCACCTTGAAATCACTTAAGCAAACCTCAATCTCAGTGCGATGAAGATTTAACGGATCCAGATTTTTTAAAAACTCGCCGTAATAGGTACGATCTCTTAAATATTGAAATATGGCTGTCAAATTCTTAGCTTTGATCAGCTCAAGATAATCCGATTCTTTTATTTTTTGAGCCCTCATGGCAAGTGTTTTTACACTTATGCATGCGTATTTACTTTTAGACATTTGATTTCCCACTTTTCTATAAAATTCAGAATTTAAATTTAAATATGATCAGTTGGCGTTTTGAATAATATCTCCAGGACTTCAATTGCTTTTTCTTCTTTTTTCTCATCATACCGGTAATGCACTTTCAGTAAGTCTTTCTCCATTGAATTGATGATTGCAAGACGATCTTCTTTTGCTTTTTTCATTTCTATTTCATAATTCTTTTTCGCCAGCTTCTGAGCATTTTCTAATTCAACTTTTTCTCTTTCTTTTATGTTTTTTTTTGTTTGTTCCCGTATTTCCACTGCACTTGCTTCAACATTTTTTTTAATGTTGATTGCCTTATTATCAAGATTTATAATTTCCCTGATCACTTTATTAATATCCGCATCTTCACTGTGTAACATAAACGTACTCCTTTCCTATCACCATTTAATATGCTATTTTGAAATTATTTTATACTTTTTTGTCGGCTTATAATGCTTGACATTCATTCCATCAAATAATAGTATGATACTATCTTTAGTCTGCTCCTAATGATGATCGTAAAAAGGATGTGAAATTCAATGAAAAAAACTTATTTTAATATCAATGGAATGACCTGCACCGCTTGCGCCGGCACCATTGAACGAAAACTTAACCAGATTAATGGCATTGAATCTGCAGTGATTAATTTTACAACTGAAAAGTTATTGGTCATCTATGACGCTAGCCTGGTCACCCCCAAATTAATCATTGAAACGATAACTTCCCTTGGCTATGAAGCCCTGCCTGTTGATAATGGAACCGACGGCAATATTACAAAACCAACCAGTGAATCAAAGTATCAAAAACAGATTAATGAGGTTCGAAATCGGTTAGTCTTTTCTTTGCTTTTCACGCTACCCCTGCTTTATCTGGCAATGGGATCGATGATTGGTTTGCCTATCCCAGCTTTTCTATCTGGAATGCCAAATATATTAATCAATGCATTGACCCAGATGTTCTTAACCCTGCCGGTTATTTACCTCTGTCGGAATTTCTATACTAATGGTTATAAAGCACTTGTAAAGCGGATTCCGAATATGGACTCATTGGTAGCGGTGGGAACCAGTGCGTCATTTTTATATGGTGTTGTTGTCCTTTTCATCCTCGCTTATGGCTTTTCTTATGATGATATGGAATTAGTCCATCAATATGCACACGAGTTGTATTTTGAATCAACAACCGTTATATTAGTATTAATTACCCTCGGAAAATATTTTGAAACAAAAGCCAAAGGAAGAACTTCTCAATCGATTGAAAAATTAATTGCTCTTGTTCCTGAAAATGCCCATATTCTACGAGATGGACATGAAATCGAAATTGGCATTGACGAAGTTAAAGTTAACGATATTGTAATTATTCGTCCTGGAGAACGCATCCCAGTGGATGGTAAAATACACACTGGCCGCTCCAGCATTGACGAATCGCTGCTTACTGGTGAGAGTATACCTGTTGAAAAAAAAGAAGGGGATTTTGTTATTTCCGGAAGTATTAACAAAACCGGTTCATTTGAATTTATAGCCACAAAAATCGGACAGGATACTACCCTTAATAAAATCATCCAATTAGTTGAAGAAGCACAATCATCCAAAGCTCCCATTGCCCGAATTGCAGATCAAATCAGTCGCTACTTTGTACCGATTGTTATGGGTATTTCCCTACTTACTTTTCTAATCTGGATTCTCATGGGATATGGTTTATCTTTTGCTCTATCAGTCGGGATATCGGTATTAGTCATTTCCTGTCCCTGTGCCTTGGGTCTTGCAACACCCACAGCCATTATGGTGGGGACCGGAAAAGGCGCGGAACAAGGCATATTATTTAAGAATGGACCGGCTTTGGAAATTCTTGGAAAATCGAATACCATTGTATTTGACAAAACCGGTACGCTTACGGTTGGTGCTCCGTCCGTAACGGATATCATTTTATATGATGACCAAATCACGAAACAGGATTTGTTGAAAATCATCGCTTCACTTGAACAAAAATCCGAGCATCCTCTCAGTGATGCCATTGTCAAAGCCGCCTTAGCCGAAAATTTAGACCTGATTGATCCGGAAGAATTTGATTCTCTTCCCGGTTTAGGAATAAAAGGGCGGGTCGGCATAATCCCGCTTATCGCCGGAAATCAAAAGCTGATGGAAAAAGAAAATATTTCCTGTGAAAAGATACATAAGGATTATTTGAATTTGTCAAATATGGGTAAAACCCCATTATTGATTGGATGGAATGGCATTTTAAAAGGAATTATTGCTGTCGCTGATACCATTAAAGCCGACAGTTATCAGGCTGTTACCCAACTCAAAGCCATGGGAATAGAAGTATATATGCTGACTGGTGATAACGAACTTACCGCAAAAGCAATTGGAAAAATGGTCAATATCGATCACGTGGTTGCCAATGTACTCCCTCATGAAAAATCTCAAATGATCAAGAAACTTCAGGAAAATGGCAATCAAGTTATTATGGTTGGTGACGGCATCAACGATGCCCCGGCACTGGCTCAAAGTGATGTTGGTATTGCGATTGGTAACGGCACCGATGTCGCCATCGAATCCGCAGATGTCATATTGATGCAGAATAATTTAATACATATTTTATCAGCTGTACAATTAAGTAAGGCGACACTGAGAAACATCAAACAAAATTTATTTTGGGCATTTATTTACAATACTATTGGAATTCCTCTGGCCGCCGGCATTTTGTATATTCCTTTCGGTTTAAAACTCAATCCTATGTTTGCCGCCGGTGCCATGAGCTTAAGCTCAGTTTCAGTTGTTCTGAATGCTTTATCACTAAAAACATTTAAGACAAAATTAATAGAGTTCACTAATAATAAGAACATCCCACCTGTTCCTATTGCAGAAATACCTTTAAATATAGAGAATGATAAGAAAGAAGGAAAAAGAATGAAAAAATTAATGAAGGTTGATGACATGAGTTGTCAACATTGTGTAAAACGTGTCGAGACGACACTCAATGCAATAGATGGCATTGATGATGTTGTTGTCTCTTTGGAAAAAGGTCAAGTAAGTTTTAGCGCTACCGATGCAGTTGACGATGACGTTGTTATCGCTGCACTAACAGAAACTGGTTATCCGGCTTCACTGCTCTCGTAAAAGCTTTAGCAAAAGTCTTACTAATAAACTTACGTTGTGTTTGTATTGAATATTTAGAGTGTTCCAACAAACGTCCACTTAACTAAAACAGTGCCCCTCTAATGCTATATTTTTAGATAACGATAGCGGGACACTGTTTTAAATATGGTTATATCAGTAAATGATTTACCGGTATTTTAATCTCCACCTTAGCTCCGCCTGTTTTATCCGATTTAAATAACTTTACACTGCCGCCATGGTTTTTTACAAGATTATCCACAATATACAAACCTAATCCATAATGTTCCCTTGAATTTCGGCTTTTCTCTCCTTGATAAAACTGTTCCAATGCTGACTTCATTTCTTCACGTGAAAATCCTTTCCCGGAATCTTCCACTGTAAAATAGAGAAACTTTCTTTTTTCAGATACATTTAAAAGGATCTCTCCACCTGTCGGTGTATGTTCCACCGCATTAGAAATCACATTCATCAGAGCACGCTTTATTGCTGTTTCATCCACGGTGATAATAGCTGGAACCGACTCTTGAATCAGAGTGAATCTAATATTTTTCTGGCCGGCGATTAACCGAGCATCTGAAATGATTGTCTCCATTAATGTTGTAAAAGAAATATCCTTAAAGACCAGATTATTTTCTTTTTCAGACTCAATGATATCCATCAGAGTCAATAGATATCGTTCCATATCGGCAACACTTTTTTGAACACTGACACTGCAGACACGCTGTTCTTCATTAAGCTCCGTTTCCTCAATTAATTCTGCATTTCCCCTAATAACAGTAAGAGGGGTCTTAAGATCATGTACTAAAGCTGAAATCTGCTTTTTCTTTCCCTCTTCTAGTATCCATTGTCTGGTTAACGAATTTTTCAATTCTACCTTCATTTTATCGATTGAAGCCAGTACATCATTTATTTCAATAATCTCTGACGATGCTACCTGAAATTCAAGATTATCCATTTGAATTTTGTCTGTTGTATCTTTTAAAAGCTGAACCTCTCTGTTAAGTCTTTTTGTGAAGCAATTGGATAGGATGATTGTTTCCATCATAAACAAAAAAACAAATATCAGTATCGTAAATACCGTTGGCCCCGGCAAGTATTTATTCCAATTCTCATTACTATATCTTGGATAGAGCTTATATTTGATAATGCCGGTATCATCAGCAGTTCGGATAATCTTATAATATGAATCTCCATTGTTACTAACACCATTCTGAACATCCTGCCACATGACCTGACTTTCTGCTTCATCAGTATTGCTTTCTTTTACACGACCTGCTTCATCATATACTGCATAAGTACAACCACCCGGCATCCAGTCTGCATAAGAACTGTAATCTTTTATATGTACGACTGCTTCATTAATTATATTTTCCGCATGATTGGCAGGGAGAATAATTCCACTTGAAATTCCTGCCTCCAACATGATACACATCAATATAACGGTAGCAATTACAATTATACAAAATTTCACAACATAGGAAATAAAAACGTACCGAATACTTTTTGTTTTCATTACACGTTCCATTTGTACCCGATCCCCCATACTGTCTCAATCACTTTCAGATCGTATTTAGACAACTTATTTCTTATGTTTTTTATATGTTCTGTAATCGCTGAGCTGTCGCTTTCTCCATCAAATCCAAATATTGCTTCATAAATCTGTTCTTTGGAGAAAACCTGTCCATGGTTCATTGCCAGATGCTCACAAATTTCATATTCACTTTTAGTTAATGGAATTTTTACTTCTTCAACATAGACTTCTTTGGCGGCGAGGTGAAATCGCAGCCCGGATATGGCAAACACATTTTGCTTTTCTCGATGATCCCTTCTGAGATGGGCCTCCACCCTCGCTCTTAATTCACCAATTCCAAACGGTTTTGTAATATAGTCATCGCCACCAACACGAAGACCAGTAATTAAATCGGTTTCCATAACTTTAGCAGTAAGAAAAATAATCGGACAATCCACCAATCCACGTATTTTCCGACAACATTCATAGCCATCCATATCCGGCATCATCACATCCAAAAGAATTAGGTCATAATTTGAAAACTGGTTTTCTTGTATCATCAGCGGGCTGACTACTGTTGTTACGCGATGACCGGTTTTTTCAAGTGCCCGTTTTATAATCATTAGGATTTCTTTTTCATCATCAACTGCTAAAATATTTGCCATATTTCTGTATCCTTAAATTAAAAATCTTCAAATTTTGCTCCAACTATTGTTATTTTTTATCCTATCAATCCAAACACTAGACTTAACTTTCGATGCAATTTTTTGATTCATAATTAGAAAACCAAACAATTGCCGCAACTAATAGCGAAGCAGTTAAAACAGTTGCTGTCACGATACCAAACTGCACATCTCCCATCATCGACATCAGATAATCTGGATCACTAATCGACAGCGAATAATATCCCGTAAATCGGATACCCCAACTGCATGGAATAAATTTCCATATAACTTCTCCGAGTCCAGTAAGCATTAAAGCTGAACAAAGGCTTTCTAATGCACCAACGGTCATGGAAACGCCCTTTCCAAACTCTAAGCTTAGGATCATATGAAAAACATATAAAAACATCTGACTGCCAAACAAAATACATGATATCACTAAGTAAAACGAAAACGGTAAATTATTTTGTTTCAGGACAAATTGAAATCCTATCGCAAAACCAAATAAAGCTATTCCCAGTGCAGCACCACCTATTATTAAAAGCATCAACAGTTTTGCCAGAAAGCTCTGGTACTTTGGGTTCTTTAAACCGATCATTTCTTTAAAGTTACCAGCAGATCTCTCCGTATCAACTGCAGACGCACATACGATGCTGATTAAAAGCGGAAAAGCAATCGCCAATAATTCTATATACCCATTGACTTTATTCAACGTTTCACTGGTAGAAAACGAACAATAGCACAATGTTAAAACAACTCCTATTATTGGAATCACTAAATGGATGAGATAAAAAGGTGTATGTATCATTTTGTAAAATTCTGATTTTAATAACCCCCACATCATTAACAAGCCTCCCTATTTGAATAAGCTCTTGCACTTATCCACGTCAATCCAAGAAATAATATAATTGAAATCAATATTCCCGGGATCAGCACATTCCATGATAAGAGCATCGGTGAAAATGTTTCGCTGCCATCTTCAGCAATCAATCCATTCGGAAGAATATTAAGTATCGGGATCATTAGTCTTGCTCCATAAGAATGAGGAAATACCCACCAAAATGTCTCGGTAGCTGCCAGTATCCCTGCCGTAACATTCAAACCGGTGTTGATGATTAATGTTACAAACATTCCCAGCTTTTCATTCAAGACCATGCAGAAAGGTATCTGCCATGCAAATGTAATAACCAAAACGATGGTCGCTAAAAATGCATTCGTAACAGGTATCCCGTATTCAACCGTTCCTCCGATAACATGTCTTACCACGGGAAATAAAACAGACCCCATAAAAATGACACCGCAAGAAATAAAAAGTAGTTCCACTCCAATCATTATTTTGGCAATCCATATTTTTTTCAAGTCAATCGGTAACGAGATAACCGCGCGATTTCCCATTTTTCCATCCTTCTGCATCAACATTCCGCTAATAATGGTAATGTAAAGAGGCAAAATCATACTATACCACCAATTATAATTATCCACCATAAAAAAATCACAAGCCAGAAAAAAAGATAAAAGAATGGTTGCAAGTGGTGCAAAAAGAGCTAGTCTTGGAATCGCTGTATGTCTTATTTTAATATTTTCCGCTTTTAAATATGTTAACATCTATGCTTCGACCCTTCGGTACTTTGCTGCTGTTTCTAAAAACAGTTCTTCTAGATTATCACCTAATTTAAGTTCATTCTGATAACCAAGAACACCTCCTGAAATAATTCCAACATGGTCAGCAATCTGTTCAACTTCACTTAATATATGACTGGAAAGAATGACCGTAATTCCTTTCTCCGGAAATGAACGAATTAACTCCCGCAATTCCTGTATTCCAATGGGATCCAGCCCATTAGTAGGCTCATCTAATATTAAAAGCTTTGGATTATTTAGAAGTGCAATCGCAACACCAAGGCGCTGCTTCATACCCATTGAGAAATTACCAGCTTTCTTTTTTCCGGTATCCGTTAGATCCACAATTTTTAAAACCTCATCTATTTTAGTATCAGGAATTTCTAATACCAGGGTACGTACCTTCAGATTTTCTCTGGCTGACAAATTTTCATATAAAGGTGCTGATTCAATCAACGAACCAATTTGTGAAAGATCATTTCTCGACCAGATATGATTATCAAAAATAATTTCTCCATCTGTTGGTTTTAACATGCCTGTAATCATTTTTAAAATCGTGGATTTTCCAGCTCCATTTGGTCCTAATAACCCATACACTGAATTTCTTTCTATTGATAAAGAAATATTTTTCACTGCTGCCTGTTTTTTAAATGTCTTAGTAAGACTTCTTGTTTCTAATATAATGTCTTTCATTATAATTACTCCCTCTTCTTTTGATATTTATATAATAAGGGATAATTATAAGGATTTTATAAGGATTTATCTTTTAAAATAAAAAAAACTGCAATCTCTTGCAGTCATGTTTTTTAAATGGTGACCCATGGGCGACTTGAACGCCCGACACCCTGATTAAAAGTCAGATGCTCTACCAACTGAGCTAATGGGTCATAAAATATTTAATTGTGTTTGTCTTCATACGTTTGTGTAATCCAGTTGTCTGCCTGACTAAGTGATTCACACCAAATCAAAGATTTGGGTTCTCTACTTATACCAACTGAGCTAATCAATGATCGTATTTTAATTAAAAGCTCTTCTCATCCGTATTGGATGAGTTCTTAATTAAAATGCGTTTGCTTTATCACGTTGTCTCACTACGCTCAACTACCTACCAATTTCATAAATGAAATTGAGATAAAACTTTGGTGGGAGAAGATGGATTCGAACCATCGTAGACGCCGTCAACGGATTTACAGTCCGCCCCCTTTAGCCACTCGGGCATTCTCCCGCTGTTTTTTTACAAAAAAATGGAGCTGATGAACGGACTTGAACCGTTAACCTGCTGATTACAAATCAGCTGCTCTGCCAATTGAGCCACATCAGC
>JGI24143J45723_1000291_pt1 | contig 27157 bp, 25 predicted proteins | sample BarGraIncu00432A_FD_45723 | JGI IMG/M metagenome (IMG submission 45723) | reverse complement strand
GATCTCGGTGAGCGCGCCGTACAGGGTCGTGGTCTTGCCGCTTCCGGTGGGGCCGGTCACCAGCACCATGCCGTAGGGCTCCTTGATCATCTTCCGGAAACGCTTCACCTCGTGGCCTTCCATGCCGAGGGTCTCCAGGGTGAGGCCCCGCAGGTCGCTGGCGATGCTCTCCTTGTCGAGGATACGGATAACCGCGTCCTCCCCGAAGGCGCTCGGCATGATGGAGACCCGGAAGTCGATGGACTTGGTGCCGATCCTGACCTTGAACCTGCCGTCCTGGGGGACGCGCCGCTCGGAGATGTCCAGTTCACTCATGACCTTGAGCCGGGAGATCAGCGGACCCTGGAAATGGCCGTCGATCGGATCGGTCGCCTTGTAGAGCACCCCGTCGATGCGGTACTTGATGATGACCCCTTCCTGGGCGGTCTCGATGTGGATATCGCTCGCCCTTCTGGTCAGGGCGTCCAGGATGGTGGAGTTGACCAGCTTGATGATCGGGCTGGTGTCTGCCGAGACGTTCTCAACGGAGAGGACCTCCTCCCCCTTTTCAGTCTCGGTAACGAGCTGCAGCATGAAGTCTTCGGAGACTTCCTTCAGGACGCGACTGGCACCCTCGCCGCGCCTTAAGTGATAGGCGATCTCGGACTCCGCCGCTACCTTGAAGGAAAGCGGCCGCTCCAAAAGAAGCGACATCTCATCGAGCTTAATGACTGCCGTCGGGTCGCCGATCGCCGCCACCAGAAGGTCACCCTGCAATTCCAGCGGGATAAACTGGTAGCGGTACATGGTTTCCGGGGGGATCGCGGCGAAGACAGCCTCGTCCGGCCGGTATCCCTTGAGGTCGATGTACTCAAGACCGAACTGCTCGGCCAGGGCCTTGGCGAGCGCGATATCGGTGATCAGCCCGTCATTCAGGCAGATGACGCCGAGACGCTCCCTCGTGGTCTGCTGCTTGTCCAGGGCATAGGCGAGCTGATCGGCCATAATTTCGCCCTGCTCCAGGAGGATGTCGCCCAGTTTTTTCCTGCGAAACGGTTTCAGCATGAGACCTCTAACCGACGGTATTAGCGATCTTGAAGATCGGAAGGTACATGGCGATGATGATAACCCCGATGACTACCCCCATGACGATCATGATGGCAGGTTCGATGGCGGTGGTCAAAACCGCAAGGTTGCGCTCGATCTCCTCCTCGAAGTAGTCCGAGATATCGGAGAGCATCTCTTCCAGGCTCCCGGTGGATTCCCCGACCGAAAGCATGCGCAGGGCGAGCGGCGGCATCAGCTTGATGCTTTCCAGGGCGCTAGAGAGACGGCTCCCCTCCTCCACCCGGATCACTGCGGTCAAAAGGCCGCGCTCCAGCACCTTGTTGTTGAGCGTGCCGACCGACATTTTCAGCGCCTCCACGATCGGTATGCCGCTTCCCAGCACCGTCGCCAGGGTACGGGTGAAACCGGACACCGCATAACGGGTCAGTACCGAGCCGATAAAGGGAATTCTGACCTTCATGCCGTCGATGGCAAAGCGCCCAGTCTCAGTATACCCCCAGCGCCGAAACAGTGTCACGCCGGCGATCACCAGGCCTACGAACAGGAGCAGGTAGTGCCGAAGGAAACTGGTGAAGGTAATCAGCATCTGGGTCGGCAGCGGCAGTGCGGCACCGGAGTCCGCATAAATCTTGCTAAAGGTCGGCACTACATAGATCAGCAGCACGGTGATGGCGATGCCGGCGACCGAGACCAGGATGGCGGGGTAGAAGAGCGCGGCGATGATCTTGCCCCGGAACCCTTCGGTCCGCTTCAGAAAAGCGATATAGCGCCTGATGGTCTGCGGCAGGTCGCCGGTCCGCTCACCCGCCTGGATGGAAGCGATGTAGAGATGCGGGAAGACCCGGGGGTACTTTTCGAAGGCGTTGGAAAAGGCCATCCCCCCTTTCACGTCCTCGCGGATGGCGGAAAGGATCTCGTTCAGCTTACCGCCGCCCGATTCGAGGATGGTGTCCAGCGCCTGCAAAATGGGAAGCCCGGCCTTCAGGAGCACGAGAAGCTCCTGGTTGAACATCAGGAGATCCTTGTTATTGATCCTTTTGCGCCCCACGCCGCTGTCCCTGAGGAACTGCAGTGGCTTCTTGCGCAGCTCGAACACGACGAACCCCTGATCCTCCAGGCTCTGCCTGAGGACACCGGAATTGAGCGCATCGAACTCCTTCACGACGATCCTGCCGTCCGAGGAACCTATCTTACATGTAAAGATGGACATAATCGGTATCAGTACCACAAATAATAGAGAATGCAAACAGTAAACGTCCTACGCGACAGCCCGCCCTGGCCTCGTTTCCACTGTAGTGGAGCGGGTTTTTCTGCGCTTTTCAGGAGAAACGGAAGTCGCGAAGTTGTCAGAGAACGTCTTAGGTGTTGGCCATCCCGGCCAGCCAGAGAATAAAGCAGATAAGAAGCGCCGTCCCCCATCTGAGACATGGTTTCACAGCAAGGACACCACGGGCCGGAAAGCCCTGCAGGGTTAGGCCGATGGCGCAGGCCACGAACCCCCAGAGTCCGGCAAGACAGACCATGGACCACGGCAGGCTCATCAGGACCTCCCCTTGGGGAGCAGGCGACCCGCCAGGGAGCCGAGTTTCAGTTTCCAGACCATGAGTACCGCCTCCCGGACAATCCGCTTGGACATCTTGGAGGTACCCGCATGCCGGTCGATGAAGATAATCGGCACCTCGGTCACCCGGAAACCCCGCTCCACGCAGCGGTAGTTCATCTCGATCTGGAAGGAGTAACCGTCCGAGCGTACCCGGCCGAGGTCGATTGCCTCCAGCGCGCTGCGGCGAAAGCACTTAAAGCCGGAGGTGCAGTCCGAAATGGTCAGCCCCGTGATGACCCGGGTGTAAACCGAGGCAAAATAGCTGAGCATGAGCCGGCGCAGCGGCCAGTTGACGACGCTGACGCCGTTTAGGTAGCGCGAGCCGATCACCAGGTCGTGTTCCCGCATACTCTCAAAGAATACCGGCAGGATCGAGGGATCATGAGAGAAGTCGGCATCCATCTGCACCACGAAGTCGGCGCCCATGTCCAGGGCCAGCCGGAATCCCTCGCGATAGGCAGAGCCGAGGCCGAGCTTTCCCGCGCGGTGCAGCACGCTGACCCGGCTGGTTTCGGCGGCGAGCCGGTCCGCCAAGGCCCCGGTGCCGTCCGGGGAGTTGTCGTCGACCACCAGCAGGTGAATCGCCGGGTCCTGGGAAAGGATCTGCCTGGCAAGCCTTTCCAGGTTGTCTCGTTCATTGTAGGTTGGAATTACCACGACAGCTTTCAAGGGAGCTCGCTTATAACTAGGTGCGTTAAGATACCGGCCCGGCGGACGCTGGGCAGGCCGAAGCCGCGAAGGCAGCGGGACGACAGCGAGGAGGATAAACGATTTCCCATGACCAAGTCAAGCTAAAGGGAGCCCGGACAGGTCGGATGCGCGGGAACAGGCTTAGGAAGCTGCAATGCAAAAAAGGAAAGGCCACCTGAGTGGCCTTTCCTTTAATATGGCGGGGTTGACGGGGCTCGAACCCGCGACTTCTAGCGTGACAGGCTAGCACTCTAACCAACTGAGCTACAACCCCAAAACTGTTTCGTTCCGGGTCAGAACGGGTGCTGACGTATGCGTTACTTCGCGGCACACTCATAAATAATGGTGGGCCAAACAGGGATCGAACCTGTGACATCCAGCTTGTAAGGCTGGCGCTCTCCCAGCTGAGCTATTGGCCCATTATTTAAATGGCGGGGTTGACGGGGCTCGAACCCGCGACTTCTAGCGTGACAGGCTAGCACTCTAACCAACTGAGCTACAACCCCGTGTGTGTCACTTCTGCAACTTGAATCCCTAGGCGTTAACCAGTGCCTTGAGAGTGTTACCAGCTTTGAACTTCGGTGCTACCGATGCTGCTATTTCGATCTTCTTTCCGGTCTGGGGATTCTGACCGGCGCGAGCTGCGCGCTCCGCGACAGAGAAGGTTCCGAATCCTACCAGGGTCAGCTTGTCGCCACCAGCCAAGCAATCGGTCAGCGCATCGAGGATCCCTTTCAGGGCCTTGTCTGCATCAACCTTTGTCAATTCGGCTCCATCAGCTATGGCGCTTACCAGCTCTGCTTTATTCATTCTTCCCTCCCAAGACTGCATCGCAAAGTCGAAGCAAACTTATACCAGAGCCTGTCAGAAACTGTCAACGTTTTTTTAATGGGCAGCCAAACTATTTTCCGGACCGGTCGGCAAGACCTCGTCCAGGAGCGCGCCGGCGGGGATCGGTTCAGCGCCGAGGAGCGCGAAACCGAGCACCTCGTCCATGTGCGAAACCGGGTGCACCGTGAGCCCCGCCTTGATCTCTGCCGGGACCTCGGCCAGGTCCTTCTCGTTTTCCTTCGGGATCAGCACCACCCGGATGCCGCCCCGCCCGGCGGCCAGCAGCTTCTCCTTCAGCCCGCCGATCGGGAGCACGGTACCGCGCAGGGTGATCTCGCCGGTCATGGCGATGTCACGGCGCACCGGCCTCCTGGTGAGCGCGGAGGTAAGGGCACAGGCCATGGTGATGCCGGCCGAAGGCCCGTCCTTGGGGATGGCACCCTCGGGGACGTGGATGTGGATATCGAGGTGCTGGTAGAAGTCGCGGCTAAAGCCGAGCAGCTCCCCCCGGCTCCTCACGTAGGTCATGGCCGCCTGGGCCGACTCCTGCATGACTTCGCCCAACTTGCCGGTCACGGTCAGCTTCCCCTTCCCCGGCAGGGTCACCACCTCGATATTCAAAAGTTCTCCCCCGACCTCGGTCCAGGCAAGCCCAGTCACCAGTCCAATGGCATCCTCGCCCGGTGCAACTCCGAACTTGTGGCGCGGGGCCCCCAGGTGCTCGAGGACTCCCTTAGGCAGCACCTGCTTCTTCTCCTTGGCGCCGCCCGCCAGGGCGAAGGCGATCTTGCGGCAGACGGAGCCGATCTCGCGCTCCAGATTGCGCACCCCCGCCTCCCGGGTGTAGTGGCGGATGATCTCCAGCAGGGCAGCGTCCGAGAAGCTCCCCCCGCGGCCGGCCACGCCATTGGCCTTAGCCTGCTTAGGTACCAGGTACTGCCGGGCTATGGCAAGCTTCTCGAGCTCGGTGTACCCCTCCAGCCGGACAATCTCCATGCGGTCCAAAAGCGGGCGCGGGATGGAGTGGATCGAGTTCGCCGTGGTGATGAACATGACCCGGGAAAGGTCGTAGTCCAGATCGAGGAAATGGTCGTTAAAGGAGCCGTTTTGCTCGGGATCGAGCACCTCCAGGAGCGCCGAGGCCGGGTCGCCCCGAAAGTCGGCCGTCATCTTGTCGATCTCATCGAGCAGGAAGACCGGGTTCGACGAGCCGCACTTCTTGAGACTCTGGATGATGCGCCCCGGCATGGCGCCGACATAGGTGCGCCGATGCCCCCTGATCTCCGCCTCGTCGCGCACCCCGCCCAGCGAGACTTTCACGAAGCCCCGACCGGTCGCTTCGGCAACGGAGCGGGCCAGCGAAGTCTTGCCGACTCCCGGCGGCCCCACCAGGCAAAGAATAGGCCCCTTCATGCCGGGTACCAGGGCGTTGACGCAGAGGTATTCGAGGATGCGCTGCTTCACCTTCTCCAGACCGTAGTGGTCGGCGTCCAGGCGCGCCCGGGCGGCGGCGAGGTCGCTATTCTCCTCGGAATACACCCCCCAGGGAAGCGACAGCAGCCAGTCCACGTAGTTTCTCAGCACCGATGCCTCGGCAGACATGGGAGACATCATCTTCAGTTTCTTAATCTCGGAGAGCGCCTTCTCGCGGGCCGCTTCCGGAAGCGCCAGCTTGGCGACCTTCGCCTCCAGGGCGCGCAACTCCTGCTTGAATTCGTCCTTCCCCCCGAGTTCCTTCTGGATCGCCCTGATCTGCTCGTTCAGGTAGTAATCCTTCTGGGTCTTCTCCATCTGTTTCTTGACCCGGGCGTGGATCTTTTTTTCGATCTGCAGGATCTCTATTTCGGCGCCCATCAGGGCCAGCAGACGCTCCATGCGCCGGGCCGGGTGGGCCAGGGCGAGCAACTCCTGTTTCTGCGCCACCTTCAGGTTCAGGTGCGGCGCCACGGTGTCGGCGAGCTTGGAGACGTCGGTCAGCCCGGTGACGGTCTGCAGCACCTCAGCCGGGACCGAACTGGAAAGCCCCACGTAGGTCTCGAAACTGGCAAGCACCCCACGTTTGAGCGCCTCGATCTCGCTCCCCTTCCCCGCCGGCTCGGGGAGTTCCTGCACCTCGACCTCAAAGAAGTCGCTCTCCCGAGTGAAGTCGACGATCTTACCGCGCCGTTTCCCCTCGACCAGCACCTTGACGGTGCCGTCGGGAAGCTTCAAAAGCTGGATGATCTGACAGATGGTCCCCACCGGATAGATGTCATCCGGCCCGGGTTCCTCGGTCTTGGCGTCCTTTTGCGTCGCCAGCAGGATCCTTTTGTCGTGGTCCGCCATGGCCGCCTCCAGCGCGAGCACCGACTTCTCCCGCCCCACGAAAAGCGGTATCACCATGTGCGGAAAGATCACGATGTCCCGTAATGGAAAGAGAGGGAACCTTTCCGGATTCCCCCTCTTTGTGCGTCTGCTACTAGTCGTTTTGGTCGTCATGGTATCCTGTGGTTTCAAGCGCTTTCCGCCACGCTCTCATAGACTACGATCGGTTTTTCCTTGCTGTAGATCACCTCTTCGGAGATGACGACCTCCTTCACCATGGTCTGGGAAGGGATCTCGTACATGATGTCCAGCATGGCGTTTTCCAGGATGGAGCGCAGACCGCGCGCGCCGGTCTTTCTCTTCAGCGCCTCGCGTGCAATGGCGACCAGGGAGCCGTCGGTGAACTTCAGCTTCACGTGCTCCATCTCGAAGAGCTTCTGGTACTGCTTGATGAGAGCGTTCTTCGGCTCCTTGAGGATCTGCACCATCGCCTCCTCGTCAAGCTCCGCGAGCGAGGCGAGCATCGGGAGACGTCCCACGAACTCGGGGATGAAGCCGAACTTCAGCAGGTCCTCCGGCGTCACGCCGGCCAGGAGTTCCCCAGACTTCTTCTCGACTTTGCGCTTCACATCGGCCCCAAAACCAAGGGTCTTGATGCCGATTCTCTGCTGGATGATGTTATCCAGCCCGGGGAAGGCGCCGCCGCAGATAAAGAGAATATTGGTGGTGTCGACCTTCAGGAACTCCTGCTGCGGGTGCTTGCGACCGCCCTTAGGCGGCACACTCGCCACGGTTCCCTCAATGATCTTCAAAAGGGCCTGCTGGACACCCTCGCCGGAAACGTCCCGGGTGATGGAGGGGGAATCCGACTTGCGGGCGATCTTGTCGATCTCGTCGATGTAGATGATACCTTTCTGGGCCTTCTCCACGTCGTAGTCCGCCGCCTGCAGCAGCGTCAGGATAATGTTTTCCACATCCTCCCCGACGTAACCCGCCTCAGTCAGGTTGGTGGCGTCCGCCATGGCGAACGGCACCTTCAGGATGCGGGCCAGGGTCTGAGCCAGGAGCGTCTTGCCGCTTCCGGTGGGTCCCAGGAGCAGAATGTTGCTCTTCTGCATCTCCACTTCGCCGGGCTTCGCCATCGCCTCGACGCGCTTGTAGTGGTTATACACGGCAACGGCGAGCACCTTCTTCGCCCTGCTCTGACCGATGACGTACTCGTCGAGGACGTCCTTGATCTCCTGGGGCTTGGGAAGCTTGCGCACGTCGGTTCCGGAAGCGTCCTCCAGTTTCGACTCCTCCGCGATGATGTCGTTGCAAAGCTCGATGCACTCGTCGCAGATGTAGACCGTCGGCCCGGCAATAAGCTTCTTAACCTCTTCCTGGCTCTTGCCGCAAAAAGAACAGATCAGTGTGTCGGAACGGTCGTCTCTCCTGGTCACTTGGCACCTCCCATGACATTTCTGGTCACTATGGAATCTATGATACCATAGGTGCGCGCCTCTTCACCCGACATAAAATAGTCGCGCTCGGTGTCGTTCTCGACCTTTTCCACGGTCTGCCCGGTGTGCTCGGCCAGAAGCTCGTTCAGCTGCACCTTCATCCGGAGGATCTCCTTGGCGTGGATGTGGATGTCAGAGGCCTGCCCTTGAAATCCGCCGATCGGCTGGTGGATCATGATGCGCGCGTTGGTGAGCGAGAAGCGCTTTCCCTTCTCGCCGCCGGAGAGCAGGAATGCCCCCATGGAGGCGGCCTGCCCGATGCAGATGGTGGAAACCGGGGCCTTGATGTAGCGCATGGTGTCGTAGATCGCCATCCCCGCGGTCACCACGCCCCCCGGTGAATTGATATAGAGGTGAATATCCTTGTCCGGGTCCTCGGCTTCGAGGAAGAGGAGCTGGGCGATGACCAGGTTCGAGACATTGTCGTCAATCGGGCCGCCCAGGAAGATGATCCTGTCTTTCAGAAGGCGCGAATAGATGTCATACGACCTCTCGCCCCGGCCGGTCTGCTCCACTACTATCGGTACAAGCATGGTACGCTCCTAGTGTTGAATTTCTTCCTTGGGCAGCTCGGTGACCTTGGCGCGCTCCAGCAGGAACTGCACAGCCTTGTCTTCTCTCAGCTGGGCGACCAGGTTTTCCTTGGCGCGCTCGTTGGTCTGGTACAGATTGGCCACCGTCGCCGGGTCCTGCTTGGTCCCTACCGCGATCTCCGCAACCTGGGTCGCGATATCGGCGTCGGTTACTTCAAGTTTCTCCAACTCAGCTACCGCATCCAGCAGGAGCGAGCCCTTGACCTGCTCGCGCGCGACTTCCCTGAACTGGACCTTGTAGCCGTCGTCGGTGAGTCCCATCATCTCCAGGGAAAGCCTCTGGGAGGCAAGCCTCTGCTTGGAGTTCTCCAGCATCATGGTAACCTGACGGTCCACCATGACCTCGGGGACTTCCAGGTCGTTCTTCTCGACCAGGCTCTTGATAAGGCGCTCGCGCAACTCAGTCTCAACGCGTCGCTCTTCCTGGGCCTGCTGCAGCTCGGCCAGCTTTACCTTCAGCTCAGCAAGAGTATCGAACTCGCCGAATTCCTTGGCGAAGTCGTCGTTTAGCTCGGGGAGCTCTTTCACTTTGATTTCTTTAACGGTAACCGCGAACTCGGCAGGCTTGCCGGCGAGCAGTTCGGAGCCGTAGGCCTCGGGGAAAGTCACCTTGACGGTTGCCTCGGTTCCCACGGTCATGCCGACCATCTGATCTTCGAAGCCCGGGATGAAACGGCCGCTTCCCAGTTCGAGCTGGAAGTCTTCGGCGTCGCCACCTTCAAAAGGAACGCCGTCGAGGGTACCGACGAAGTCGAAGGTCACGAAATCGCCCAGCGCCGCGGCATGTCCTTCGGGGGCAGGTCCCAACTGGGACAGGCTTTCCTGCATTTCCTTCAGTCGCGCGGCGACTGCAGCGTCGTCCAGGACGAGCTTCTCTTTGACGACTTCCAGTCCGAGGTAATCCTTCACCGCGACTTCCGGGAAGACTTCCACGGTTGCCGAGTAGCTGAAGGGCTCGCCCGGCTTCAGGGGGTCGCTCTCGATGGTCGGGTAGGAAACCGGGTTCAGCCCCTGGTCGGTGAGCGCCTTGAAGTAGGTGTCGTTTACCAGGCTCTTCAGCACATCGTCGGCCATCTTGTCGCCGTAATGCTTCTCGATCAGCCCCATCGGGACTTTCCCTTTGCGGAATCCCTTGACGGCAGCGTGCTTCCTTATTTCAGCGTAAGCCTTGTCGACCTCGGCGGAGACCTGCTGCGCCGGAATCTTAAAGTTTATCTTCTTCTTGATGCTGCTTAGCGATTCGACATTGATCTGCATCGTAAATCCTCACTTTTGTTCGCTTTATATGGCAGGCTCTCTGCCGCAATGCTTCCTGCAAATGGTTTCAGGGGGGAAAACGGTGACAGATTTTCGGGGCCTGCGGTGGCAAGCTGCATCCCGATCGGCGCCTGTGGACCCCCGGCGCTCTGCTACACGGTACGCAACAAAGGGGTAAGGTAACAAAGGGGGGGCGAGCTTGTCAACAGAGAATTTCCTTACCCCGCCGACAGCGCCCCGCTAAGGGGCTGAATCAGCGGCTTCCGGCGGGCCAGCGCATGCCACCTTGCCGGCCGCGGGATGATCGATAGTATATCAGTTTACTCACAGGTGCAGCAAACAAAAAACAGGCGCAGGATCAACTCCTGCGCCTGTCAGTCTAAGGCGGCCTGCTCGAAGTTACAGCAGGTCAGTTTTGTTAAGGACGACGATTGCGCTGCGGTACGATACAGACAGCACCAGAATCCAGCTCACCAGCAATATTGTATTCATCGGCATTCTCCTTTGGTTAAGTTGTTAATACATTTTTTTGACGTCTTCACCAGTAAGCTCAGCCAGCGTCAGCTGTTTTGAATCCATCACCCTCCAGACATAGGCAACGTATGCCAGTACAAAGGGGACGCCTAAGGCCACGTAACTCATGACCGTGAGAGTAAACTTGCTGCTGGAAGCGTTGTAAATCGTAAGGCTTGATTGCAGATCGGTCAAGGACGGATAGAAGGCCGTATTGCCGTAGCCCGCCAGGGAAAAAATGGCAAGCCCAACCAGCACGGTTCCCAGCCCGCCAAACCAGATGCCGCATTTTTTGCCCAGGAAGCTGGTGGCGACCACGCCGTAGATGACCGAGACCAGCCCCACCAGCAGGAGCCCCAGCACGATCGGCATTCCCAACAGATTATGCAGGTATTTCCCCTGCTCCAGCGACACCTTGCCCGTGGCCGGGTCAACGGCAAAGCCGTCCATGGTCACCAGGCTGTAAAGGATGATCAAAAGGAAAGGGAGGGCCCAGAGCAGGTTGATGAAGGTCGCCCTGCGCGCCTGCTTGACCAGGGCGTCATGGTCCACGTGGCTTACGATGTACATCGCTCCCAGGGTGCGGGCCAGGAAAACCAGGAAGAGGCCGAATGCAAGATTGAAGACGTTCAGCGCCGCCTCGAGGCCGTGAAACGGCGTGGCCCAGGTCACCTGGTTGTACATGTTCAGGGTGAAGCGGCTTCCGGTGAAAAAGGTTCCGACCGCGGCGCCGATCAGCAGAATTCCGACGGAGCCGTTAATGAACATGAAGATTTCATAGGTGCGGGCGCCCAGCATGTTATTCGGCTTCTTGCGGTACTCGTAACTCACCGCCTGCATGACGAAGGTGAAAAGGATCAGCATCCAGACCCAGTACGCGCCGCCGAAGCTGGTGGCATAAAAGAGCGGGAAGGCCGCGAAGAGGGCTCCACCGAAGAGCACCAGTGTGGTGAAGGTGAGCTCCCACTTGCGCCCCATGGCGTTGATGATGAGGGACTTTTCCTCTTCGGTGCGCGCCGTGGTGAAAATGAGGGTCTGGCCCCCCTGCACGAAAGTCAGCATGAGAAAGAGCGAACCGACTACGGAGGCGATCAGCCACCAGAGCTGCTGCAGAACTGCTACATCCAGGTTTCCTATCATGGTCTACTCCTCCGGTCCGATCTTAACCTGCTTCACCATGATGCCGATCTCCGCGATCAGCAAAGCGGTGAAGAGGGCAAGGAAGATGAAAAAAGTCGTCTGTACGGAGCTTGCGGCGATGTTGGTAGTCGCTACGCCAACCGGCAGCAGTCCCTGGATGGCCCAGGGCTGACGCCCCACCTCGGCCACGACCCAGCCCGCCTGCGACGCCACATAGCCGAGGAAGAGGCAGCCAAAGCAGACCCACCAGAGCCAGCGCTGGGAATCGAGAGTCCCCTTGAAGGCGAAGAAGAGTACCGCCAGGAAGATGATCGGAAAAAGGGTGCCCAGTCCCACCATGATGTGAAAGGCGTAGAAGACGAGGCCCACCGGCGGAGCAGCCTCCTCCGGAGCGTTCAGGTAACCGTACCCCAGGTCCTCTTTGTTCTGGTTGAAAAGGGCCAGGGCGGAAGCTGCTGTGGCCGCGTCACCGTTTTGCTTGGCGGTTTTGTAACGCCCCAGTTCGGCGACGGCAATCTTGCCGGAAACCATACGCTGCTGGGCGCCGACGATGCCGCGCGCAGGGTTGCCGTACACCAGGTCGTTGATCCCCGGGACATAACTGTTGAAGTCGCGGTTAGCCAGAAGCGAGAGCATCCCCGGGACCTTCACCTCCTGGTAAAAGGCGGGAAGGTCGTCGCCCGGCTTCTTGCTCATGTTGATGACACCCATGGCGACGATCGGGGCCTTATCCTGCCCGGTGTAGAGCCCTTCCATGGCGGCCAGCTTCATCGGCTGGCGGTGCGCGATGTGGAAAGCGGACTCGTCACCGTTGAAGGCGACGAAAACCGAGGCGACCAAGCCGAGGGTCGCGGCGACCACCATGGAGCGCTGCGCCATGAGGAGGTGCCTTCTTTGCAGCATGAAGAGTCCGGAGATCCCCATGACGAAGAGCGAGGCCAGCAAAAATGCGGAACTGGTCGTGTGGGTGAACTTGTGGACGGCGTTCGGGGAAAGTGCGATATCCGCAAAATTCTGCATCTCGAAGCGCGCCTTGTCGGGATTGAAAGCCATGGCCGTCGGAGTCTGCATCCAGGCGTTGGCTATCAGTATCCAGACCGCCGAAAGGTTGGAGCCGATCGCCACCATCCAGGTGGAGAAGAGGTGGAACCCCTTGGAGGCCCGCTGCCAACCGAAGAACATGACCGCGAAGAAGGTCGCCTCCAGGAAGAAGGCGAAGATTCCCTCCACGGCGAGCGGGGCACCAAAGATGTCCCCCACCATCCAGGAGTAGTTGGACCAATTGGTGCCGAACTGGAACTCCATGATGATGCCGGTGGCCACGCCAATGGCGAAGTTGACTCCGAAGAGCGTCATCCAGAACTTGGTCAATTTTTTCCAGCTCTCGTCACCGGTCTTGACGTAGATAGACTCGAAAAAAGCGATCAGGAAAGAGAGCCCCAGGGTCAGCGGCACGAAAATCCAGTGATACATGGCGGTCAGGGCGAATTGCGCCCGGGACCAGTTCACCGTCGACAGAATTTCATTTCCCACTTCGTTCCTCCTTGTGTGTGACTTCGCGGCAGGCCATCTGCTTGCCAATGTTGAAATATCAGGCGCAAAAAAGCGTCCAGGACAGAAAAAGTCAGGGGGGGGCCGGCGTTCTGGTCAGATTATCCAGAACATGGGCGGAGCGCTCCAGGTCAGTGTGAAAGTTTTTTTCCAGGAAGTTCGAGAAGAAAAACAGCTTGAGAACTGCGAAGATGATGAAGAGCTTCAGGGCGATCAGTTTCCAGAGGGTCCGGCCCAGCACCATGGAACGAAAACCGTCCCGGTAAAAAGCATAGAGCCGTTTGGGTAGGTTCGTCATAGGCACCCCACCTGGAACGGAGCAGACGCCGGGCGTGCGGAGAAAACCCTTATCAGTCGTAGGTAGAGTCTGTGTTGCATCGGAACCATCCTTCAATACATTAAATAACATATTCTGCAAAGGTCGACTACGCGACATCGTTCATTAGACAATTCCGGCGCAGACCAACCGGACCTTTTTACTCTTTTTAATGGCAAATTTTTTTTACTCGCCTCTGGTGCGCGCCAGGGTCTCGATGGTGACGTCCTCAAGGATCTTGACGACTTCAGTCTGAACCGTTTTCCAGATACCGTGCACCAGGCAGGGACCGCCCCGGTCGCAGCTGCTGCCGAGCAAGCAACGGTTAGGTACGATAGGGCCTTCCACCGCTTCGACGACCTCGCGCAAGGTGATGGCGGAAGCCGGACGAGCCAGCACAAACCCGCCGCCCGTGCCACGCGACGAGGTGACCAGACCGAGTTTGGCGAAGCTCTGGAAAATCTTGGCCAGAAAGGTCTGCGGCACATCGGAGGCGGCGGCGATCTCACTGATCAGCGAAACCCGCCCGGCCGGCTGCTGGGCCAGATAGATGATACCACGTATTGCGTATTCTCCCTTGCGGGTCAGTTCCATCATAAAAACACCTTTAGGACCAAATTTATCCCTTTATAGCGAAGGAAACCTTCACTGTCAAGCTTTATAAGCTATCGGGCACAAAAAAAGGGGCCGCGAATGCGGTCCCGTTTTTTGGTGGCTGCTATGTGGAGAAACGTTTAACCCAGCAGACTGTTGAAGTTCCGCGCCCTGTTTGCCAGGATGGTCGGATCTAAAACCTCGCCACAGCAGGTGCACTTCCAGGCATCAAAAGACCTGACGAAATCGTAGTATTTCTCGGCAAACATTCTACCTTTGCATTTTGGGCATTTCATGAATATTACCTCCCCACTGAGTATTGATTAAAGACCTTCATGTGAAGTAGATAGTATACATCTAGCGTGCCAAGAACATGGTTAATGGATGATTTACAATCTGGCTGACCCGAGGTCGACTACATTGCTTCGAAAATGTAAGCCGTTACGCCGCATTAGAAATACCTCCTAATCGCGCTGAGCTTCCCGATTCCGATCCCCGGCACCCGTGCCAAGGCGTCCAGGGAGCCAAAAGCGCCATTTTTCTGACGATCCAAGGTAATCCTTCCGGCTAGCACCGGGCCAATTCCCGGCAGGAAGGCCCACTCCTCGGCTCCCAGCAGGTCGGGGTCAAGCGGGATACCGAGCAGCATGCGCTCCCTGGCAGCCATTCTCTCCATCGCTAAAACAGCGGGTTGCCTCCCCTGCAACTTGAGCGTCAGGATATCTCCCGAGGCTAGGCGCCCGGCAGCGGCCGCCAGGCTCTCCGAGGAAAACCGCACTCCGGGCAGCGTCATTTTAATGGCGCTCAGTGTCGAACTGCCGTCAGGGAAGTGGTACACGCCGGGACGTGGAAAATCGCCAGCCAGCCGGACCGTGACGCTCCCGGGCCGGGATAGGACGAAAAAGGCCGCGTCCTCACCTTTCCAGGTGGGNACGCGGCCTTTAACGAGCAGGACGGTGGAGAGCAGCAGGGCGAGGCACCAGAGCGCCAATCGGCTGCCCCGTGGCATCACTTCTTCGGTGCCCCCCCCTCTTCTTCTTTGTGCAGCTTGTATTCGATGGAATCGATCAGCGCCTGGTAGGACGCCTCGATGACGTTCGAGGAGACCCCTACTGTGCCCCAGCGGCTCTCCTTGTCGCCGGACTCGATCAGGACCCGGATGGCGGAGGCGGTACCCTGGCCGGCGGGAAGCACGCGGACCTTGTAGTCGTGCAGCTTCACGTCCTTCAGCTTCGGGTAGAACTTTTCTAGCGCCTTCCTGAGGGCATTGTCCAGGGCGTTGACCGGCCCGGTCCCCTCAGCCGCGGTGTGCTCGACCTTACCCCCCACCTTCACCATGATGGTCGCCTCGGAGATCGGCTGCTCATCCTCGTGGCGCTTCTCGTCGATTACCCGAAAGCCGACCACGGAGAAGAACTTCCGGTGCGTGCCGAGCGCTCTTTTCATGAGGAGTTCGAAGGAGGCCTCGGCACCCTCGAACTGGTAGCCCCGGTTTTCCATCGCCTTGATGTTCTCCAGGATTTCCAGAGTGACCGGGTCCTTGCTGTCCAGGTTGATCTGGAACTCGGTCGCCTTGGCGAGGATATTGGCGCGCCCGGAAAGGTCGGAAATGAGCACCCGGGTGATGTTGCCGACCAATTCCGGCCTCATGTGCTCATAGGTTTCGGGATGGCGCTGGATGGCGGAGACGTGCACCCCCCCCTTGTGAGCGAAGGCGGAGTTCCCGACATAGGGCTGGTGCTTGTTGGGAGCGAGGTTGGCAAGCTCATACACGTAGCGCGAGAGCTCGCGCAACTGGCGCATCTGGGGGTCGCTGACGCAGCCAAGCCCCATCTTTACTTTCAGCGCGGGAATGATGGAGCAGAGGTTCGCATTGCCGCAGCGCTCGCCGAAACCGTTGACCGTCCCCTGCACCTGGACGATCCCCTGCTGCACGGCGATAAGGGTGTTGGCGACGGCGCAGTCGCTATCGTTATGGGTGTGGATACCGAGCGGAGTGGAGATGGCGGCCTGCACCTGGGCGATGATTTGCGCTACCTCAAAGGGCAGGGTGCCGCCGTTGGTGTCACAAAGAATGATGCAGTCCGCCCCACCCTGCTGGGCTGCCTGCAGCGATTTGATGGCGTATTCGGGGTTCGCCTTGTAGCCGTCGAAGAAGTGCTCGGCGTCGTAGAAAACCTCCGGCATGCGCGCCTTCAGGTATTCCACGGAGTCGAAGATCAACTCCAGGTTTTCCTCCAGCGGTATGCGCAGCGCCTCGTGGACCTGGAAATCCCAACTTTTGCCGAAGATGGTGACCGCGTCGGCCTCCGACGCCACCAGGGTGCGCAGGTTCTGGTCCTTGTCCGGGGTGATCTTGGCCCGGCGAGTCGAGCCAAAGGCGGCGATTTTGGCCTGGGAGAGCTTTTCCCGCTTGATATCCTTGAAGAAGGTAACGTCCTTGGGGTTGGAACCGGGCCATCCCCCCTCGATGTAGTGGATGCCGCAATCGTCAAGCTTGTGAGCGATGCGGATCTTGTCCTCCACGAGGAAAGAGATATCCTCCGCCTGCGTGCCGTCCCTCAGCGTCGTATCGTACAGTTTTACCAGGCTCATGTCCCCTCACCTTATAAAAATTCTACGTTCTACGTTCTACGTTCTACGTTGGCCATCAGCAGGTTTTAACGTAGAACGTAGAACGTTGAACGGCCTCTTCACTTCCCCGAAAGGCCGAAGGCGTCGTGCAGCACCCTGACAGCAAGTTCGGTGTACTTGGCATCCACGACAACGGAGATCTTGATCTCCGAAGTGGAGATCATCTGGATGTTGATCCCTTCGGCGGCCAGGGTCTTGAACATGGTGGTGGCAACGCCTGCGTGGCTCCTCATCCCGAGCCCGACGATGGAAACCTTGCTGATGTTTTCGTCGGTAAGCACCTCTTTGGCGGCAATCGACTCCGCAGTTGCCTTGGTGATGGCGAGCGCCTGCTTGAAGTCGGCCATCGGCACCGTGAAGGTGAAGTCGGTGAATCCGGCCTCGCTTACGTTTTGCACGATCATGTCGACGGAGATGTTGGCGTCGGAGAGCGGCGAGAGGATCTGGGCCGCGATGCCGGGCTTGTCGGGTACCTGCATGACCGCTATCTTGACTTCATCCTTGGCGTAGGCGATTCCGGAGACGAGCACTGCTTCCATTTCATTATCCTCCTTGGTAACCATGGTTCCGAGATTTTCATTGAAACTGGATCGGACATGGACGTCGACGTTGTATTTTTTGGCAAACTCGACCGAACGAATCTGCAGCACCTTGGCGCCCAGACTGGCCAGTTCCAGCATCTCCTCGTAGGAGATCCGCTCTATCTTCCTGGCGTCCTTGCAAAGGTTCGGGTCCGTGGTGTAGACCCCGTCCACATCGGTGTAGATCTCGCAGACGTCGGCCTTCAGGGCCGCAGCCATGGCGACAGCCGAGGTATCGGAACCGCCGCGCCCGAGGGTCGTGATGCTCCCCTGGCTGTCCACCCCCTGGAATCCGGCGACGATCAGGATAGTCCCGTCCTTCAGGTCCGCCCGCATCTTCTCGTCGCTGATCTCCTCGATGCGCGCCTTACTGTAGGCGCTGTCGGTGATGATCGGGATCTGGAAACCGAGATAGGACTTCGCCTTGTACCCCATGGCCTTCAGGCACATGGCGAGCAGCGCAATGGATACCTGCTCGCCTGCCGCAACCAGCACGTCATATTCGCGACTGTCGGGAAATTCGGACACCTCGTTGGCCAGAGCCACCAGTTTGTTCGTCTCACCTGACATGGCGGAGACTACCACCACCATGTCGTTGCCGGCGTCGTAAGTCTTTGCCACCCTCTTGGCGACGTTGCGTATGCGTTCGACGGACCCCATCGAGGTGCCGCCGTACTTTTGGACCACCAAAGCCATGTCAGTCCTCCTTTTATGCTCAACGGTTGAATCCGCCGGATTCGGTTCTCAGGCGGTTGGACAACTTTATTACCAAGAATACACCGTGGGGTCAAAACATTTTTTTACTATTCGCAGGCATTAAGCAGGTTTGGCGAACGCGGGCCCTGCGCCACCCTGGCGGGGAAGCTGGCGACAGGTCGCAGGACAAGCGCCGCCCCATTGAAAACAATACTAAAAAACAGCATGTTGCAAATGCAGGCAGGGCCGGAAAAGCCCCGCACGGTCAATTCACTCTCCCCCGCCCTCGAGTAACCGGGCCAGCAAGGCAGCAGCACGCGCACTGGAGGCGGTAAAGGAAACCTTCCGGGTGTCAGCGTCCGCGTGACTCAAGGTCACGGTAAGAAGCTCAACCGGGGCCTCCTCTGCAAGACGCTCGGCCCACTCGACGACGCAGGCCCCCGTTCCGGAGAAATACTCCTCGAAGCCCAGCTCCGCTACCTCCTCCGGACCATGCAGCCGATACAGGTCAAAGTGGTACAGGGGAATGCGCCCCTGGTAAATATTCAAAATGGTGTAAGTCGGGCTGGTGACGGGCGTATCGGGGTCAACATCCAGGCCGACGGCGACCCCCTTGGCAAACTGGGTCTTCCCGGCACCGAGCTCACCCACCAGCGCGATAAAATCGCCGGGCGCCAGCAGGCGGCCCAGCCGCGCGCCGAGTGCCACCGTCTCTTCCCCGGAGCGGGTTACCAGGCAAGCCATGCTGTTAACCTATCATGGTCCGGATCAGGTCGATCCGGCCGATGATGCCGATGACGCGCCCGGCATCAACGACCGGCACGGCATGGACCTTCTCACGGCTCATAATATCGGCCACTTCGCTCACCGGGGCCTCAGGCGACACGCTGAAGAGCTGCTCTGTGTAGATCTCGCCGACCGTCTGGGCCGTCATCTTCTGCAACTCCTTCTCGAAGCGCTTGTCGCTCTCCAGGTAGATGACCCAGTCGAAGATGGAGACGACCGTCGGGATGTGCAGGCTCTTGTCCTGTTCGACCAGGTCTGTTTCCGAGACCATCCCGAGCAGTTCGCCGGCGTCGCTCACCACCGGAGCGCTAGAGATGCGGCTTTTGGAAAAAAGGGTGGCGAGTTCCATAACCGTCGTCTCGCGACGCACGGTGATGACATCTTTGGTCATGATATCTTTTGCCTTCAGCATAGTACCTCTCCGTTTTTACTTCATTTTGCTGCACGCATGCAGTTCGAACTTATAGCCCCACTGCGGTTGCTCCAGCGGGGTGATCAGCAGGCGATATGTTGCCAAAAAGCCGTGCGCCCGCAAGGGGTGCCGGCAAGACCATGATGATATTCCCAGGTGGAAAATATCGGACTTACGACAAAGACCATCCCGGTGCAGGGATACCCCTTGCGGGCATCCTCGTGGCTCAAGCCGGAAAGATTATAAGTTACCCGCGGCCAGCTGGCGCAGCGCCCCGGGGAGGGCCTCCTGGACATCGGTCGCGCTCATCCCCTGGGTCCCTTTCTCACCAAGCAGCAGGTCTGCCGCGAGGCCATGGACGAAGGCGCCCAGCTGGCAGGCCTCGTAGGGGGGATAGCCCTGACCGAGCAGCGAAACCAGCACTCCGGTTAGTACGTCGCCCATCCCACCGCTCGCCATCCCTTGGTTCCCGGAGCCGTTGATGGAGATGCTCCCGTCAGGCGCGGCGATGATGCTGCGGGCCCCCTTGAGGATCAGGTGAACCTGGAAGCGCAGAGCAAATTCGCGGGCGACTCCAATCCGGTCCGCTTCAACCTCGGGCACCGAAAGGCCCGCCAGACGCGCCATTTCCCCCGGGTGCGGCGTCAAAAGCGTCACCCGGCCGCACCTTTGCTGCAGGAGCTCCGGTGCAGCGGCGACAGCATTAAGCCCGTCCGCATCAAGCACCAGCGGACCCGGCAGAGACGCCACCAGGGAGCGCACTAGATAGACAGTCGAGGGCGCCCCCCCGATTCCCGGACCAAGCACCACCGCATCCCTGGAGCTCGCTTCCCGAAGCAGCGCGGTAACTGCACCGGCCTGAAGATGCCCCGCACCCTGATTTCCGACCGGCAGGGTCATCACCTCGGTGGTCTTCACTTCCAGAATCGGGTTGAGGGCCGCCGGAACCGCCAGGGTCACCAAGCCGGCACCGGTACGCAGCGCGCTGTTTGCCGCCATGAAGGCGGCGCCGCTTTTACCAATGGATCCCGCAATCACCAGGCAGTGGCCGGCACTTCCCTTGTGGGCCAGCGCTCCGCGGGGCCGGAACAGACGGCGCGCGCAGGCGAGATCCACGAATTCGCAACCGGGAGCCTCGGCAACGACTTGAGGCGGCATGCCGATGTCAGCCACCACCAGACGGCCGCAAAGCTCGCTCCCCGGGTAAAGGACATTGCCGAGTTTGGCCAGCGCGAAACTGACCGTCAGCTCGGCGCGCACCGCTACTCCCAGCACGCGACCGCTGCAGGCGTCAACCCCCGAGGGGATATCGACCGCGACGACCGGCCTGCCAGACGCATTGATCAGTTCGATCGCGTCGTGATAGGCTCCGGTTACCTCGCTCTTGAGGCCGGTTCCCAGCAGGGCATCGACGATCAGCGTCGTCTCCCGAAAGAGCGCGCCCGGCAGATCCCCACCGACAGGGGCCAGAATCAGGCTTGCCGGGTCCAAAAGCGCCAGGTTCACCGCAGCGTCGCCGGTTATCCCGGTAGTCGCCGCGAGCAGCAGCACCGGGGCATCCCACCCCCTCTCCTTTAAAAACCGCGCAATCACATAGCCGTCGCCGCCGTTATTCCCCTTGCCGGCGACCACCAGCGCCCGCCTGCCGGCTCCCGGGCCGAAAGCCTCGCAGATGGCGTCGGCGCAGGCGCGTCCGGCGTTCTCCATCAGGGTAAGCCCGGGAATCCCGAACTCCCCGATCGCCCGCCGATCCATAAGCTGCATGACCTGACCGCTCACGACTTTCATTTTGGCGCTCCCTTTTCCCCGGTATCAGCTAGCGCTCTAAAACCACCATGGCGACGGCGCATCCCGCGTCGTGGGAGAGCGAAAGAAAGCAGGAGCCGAGTCCCAGTTCCAGGAAGAGCTCCAGGGCGCGGCCGTACATGCGCAGCTCCGGTTTGCCCAGCGCGTCGTTGACGACCTCCAGGTTCTGCCAGGAGAGGCCGTCGCGCAGCCCGGTGCCCAGAGCCTTCAGAAAAGATTCTTTGGCGGCAAAGCGCAGCGCATAATGCTGCGCGGCGCGCTTTTTACCACCGCAGTAGGCCATCTCGCCCGAGGTGAAGAGCCTCTGGAACAGGGGATCGTTCCCCTCCTGCAGAAAACGCTCGAAACGGGCTATTTCAACGATGTCGACACCTATGCCAAAAACCACTGTGCTCTCCTGGCTATAAAAAATGTGCTCGGAGCTACCAATTGCCAGGTCCAATTCTTGATTAGCAACCGACCCGTCGTTTAGTCGCGGACAGAGCTGATTTCCCCCTCCCTAACCCTCCCCGTCCGGGAGAGGAGACTTTTACTTACTCCACCGGTGCGCCGGGCTGGGCCTCGCGCCACTCCCGCAGGACGCCGGGGAGATCCAGCGACCAGTCGGCCAGCGCCTTGCCAACGGCGACCTCCAGGGTGGCACGCTCCCCGAGGCTTTTCAGTATTCCCTGCATGGCGTACCAGCCGTAGCTCTTCACCATGAAGCTTGCAATGGAGTAGCTCTGCTGGTAGGCCAGGCCGGCCTGGGCCTGGTCCATGGAGATGAAGGAACCGGAGAGGACCGCCATGGAAAGGGGCTCCCCCGCCTTGGTCGCGCGTGCTTGCGCCATCCTGCCGTGGGGATTGAACTCCTTGCGCTCCTCGATCTGGGCCAATCCTTCGTTCAGCCAAGTCGGGATGTTGCCGTGGGTAAGCTCCGCAACCAGCACATGGGTGAACTCATGAAAAAGGATGCTGCGCATCTGCGGGGTGATCTCGCTGAGCCCCCCGACCGGGAGCCGGATCTTGCCGTCGTAGAGGCCGCCCGACCAGTCGGGTCCGGCGGTAACGCTCGAGTAGTCGCTCTTGGTGTAGAGCAGCACCGGGATGCGGGTGGTCGGAAACAGGCCGAGATCGCTCCCTACCGAGTTGTAGGCGCTCTCCAGTGCATCCAGGACCTGAGCCGACAGGCCCGGGGGTAGCTCGGCGTCGTAGCTTACGTCGAACATGGAGCTGTACCCCTTGTCCATTTTGGATTCGACCGGAAGTTCCCGCTCCGCCTTGGCGATCAGCTCCTTGAGCATAGCGTTTTCCGGATCCAGCTCCAGTGCCAGGCGCCAAGAGCTGAGCGCCGCAGGGAGATCACCGGTGTCGTAATGTATCTTCCCCAGATAAAGGAGCGCTTCCGGGCCCTCCCCCGCCTGGGTGAGCTCGACCCGGGCCTGGTCATAGTTTTTTGCCAGATAGAGGGCAACCCCGCGCATCAGGGAAAAGCGGGGTTCACCAGGATAGAGCTCGCGCGCCTGGGCAAAAAAGTCGGCCGCCTCCGCGTAGCGGCTAAGCTTCAGGTCGCGCTGGGCGATCTGCACGTACACAGTGGCGAGGTCGTGCCGCAGGGTCTCGTTGTAGGGAAAGAGCGAGAAGCCGCTTTTGAGTTCCTCAAGCGCTTTGTAGTAATCCCCGCTCCCCATGAGGGCCTTGGCCTGAACGCTGTAGCTGTTCGGGTCGCCGGCTCCGGCCGATGCGGCAAGAAGGAGCAGCAAAAGGATAACTGTGGCGATGCGGCGAGCGGGCCTGGTCATTTGTCATTCCCCTGCGTAGAAGGTGATGGGTTGGCTCACCAATTCAACTCACTCTTTTTTTTGGGCTTAACGGTCTGCCGGATGCCCTGCGCGATCCCCGCCGCGTCGAGTCCATAAAGCGCCTTTAATTCACCCTGCTCACCCTGCTCGACAAAACTATCGGGAAAGCCCAGGCGGGTGACGGCGACGCCGGTAACCCCTTCTGCCTCGAGAAGCTCCAGCACCGCGGTGCCAAAGCCTCCCTGCAGCACGTTTTCCTCCACGGTGAAGAGGCGCCCGGTGCCGGCGAGCGAGAGGATCAGCTCGCTGTCCAGCGGCTTCACGAATCGCACGTTCATGACGGCCAGTTCCACCCCCTCAAGGGCAAGGGCCTGCGCAGCCTGCAGCGCAGGCTGGACCATGGTGCCGACCGCCAGGAGCGCACCGTCGCAGCCGTTTCTCAAAAGCTCACCCTTACCGACCGGAAGCGGAGTCAGGATCTGGTCGATCGGGACGCCGCAGCCAGGGCCGCGCGGATAGCGCACGGCGGAGGGTCCGGGGAGCTGAAGACCGGTGGCGATCATGTGCTGCAGCTCGTTCTCGTCCTTGGGTGCCATGACGGTCAGACCGGGGAGCACGCGCAGATAGGAGAGGTCGAAGACACCGTGATGGGTCGGCCCGTCGCTTCCCACCACGCCGGCGCGGTCGATGGCGAAGAGCACCGGAAGGTCCTGCAGGCAGACGTCGTGGGCCAGCTGGTCGAAGCCGCGCTGCAGGAATGAGGAGTAGAGGGCGACGACCGGGCGAAACCCCTCCGCCGCAAGCCCGGCCGCAAAGGTTACCGCGTGCTGCTCGGCGATGCCGACGTCGAAGAAACGCTCCGGGAACGCCTGGGCAAAGGGGGAAAGGCCGGTGCCGTCCGGCATGGCCGCCGTCACCGCCACGATCTTATCGTTCTCCTTGGCGAGCTTCTTCATGGTCTGCCCGAAGATCGCCGTGTAGGAGGAGGCTCCCCCCTTCCCCTTGAGGACCTTGCCGGTGGCAGCGTCGAAAGGGCCCACCCCGTGAAAGAGCGACGGGTTAGCCTCGGCTGCCGGATACCCCTTCCCCTTTTTGGTCAGCACGTGGATCAGCACCGCGTCGTCGAAGCGCTTTACGTTTTCCAGGGTCTCCAGCAAAAGCGGGATGTTGTGGCCGTCGATGGGACCTATGTACTCGAAACCAAACGCCTCGAAGAGCATCCCCGGGGTAAAGAGCCCCTTGAGCGACTCCTCGGCCCGCTTGGCGATCTGCAGCGCGCTCTTGCCGAACATCGGGAGCCCCTCGAGGAACGCCTCCAGCTCCTTCTTAGCCTTGTGCACGAACTCCGAGGTGATGGTGCGCGACAGCAGGTTCGAGAGGGCACCGACATTTTCCGAGATGGACATCTCGTTGTCGTTCAGGATCACCACCAGGTCTTTGTTCAGCTCGCCTGCATGATTCAGCGCCTCAAAGGCGATCCCTCCCGTCATGGAGCCGTCCCCGATGACGGCGATCACCTTGTTATGCTCGCCGGCCAGGTCGCGCGCCACGCCGAGTCCGAGCGCCGCCGAGATGGAAGTTGAGGAGTGCCCGACGTCGAAGGCGTCGTGAGGGGACTCGGCGCGCTTGGGAAAGCCGCTGATCCCCCCCATGGTGCGCAGCGTCCCGAAGGCAGCGTTTCTGCCAGTGAGAAGTTTGTGGGCGTAGGCCTGGTGCCCGACGTCCCAGACGATCTTGTCTTTGGGGGAATCGAAGATCCGGTGCAGGGCGATGGTCAGCTCCACGACCCCGAGGCTCGGCGCGAGGTGCCCGCCGTTAGCGGCGCAGACCTCGATGATCCGGGCACGCAACTCGCCGGCCAACTGCTCCAGTTCCTTCAGGGAGAGCCCCTTCAGCTGGGCCGGGGAGGTTATTCCGGAAAGGATGTCCGGCATCACGATTTCCTCTTCACGATGTAGGAGGCGATGGCGCGCAGCGGTTCGGCGCGCTCGTCGAACCCCGAAAGCGCTTCCAGTGCCATCTGCACCAGTTCGCGAGCGCGCTCCTTGGAGGCCTCCAGCCCGACCAGGGCCGGGTAGGTTGCCTTGCCGCGCGCCTGGTCGCTCCCGGCGTCTTTGCCGAGTTCCTCCGTGGTCCCTTCCACGTCCAGGATGTCGTCCGCGATCTGGAAGGCGAGGCCGATGGCGTCGCCGTAGCGGGTGAGAGATTCCAGACTCTCCGCGGAGGCGCCCCCGAGGATGGCGCCGGCGCGGACCGAGGCCCGGATCAGCGCGCCGGTCTTGTGGGTGTGGATGTAGGAAAGCGTCGCCAGGTCAACCTCGCCCTTCCCCTCGCTCTCCATGTCGACCACCTGGCCGCCTACCATGCCGCGGGAGCCCGAGGCGTGGGAGATCTCCTGGATCACCCGAAGCCTGGCCGCCGGGTGGGCTCCGTCCTCGCTCCGGGAGAGCAGGATGAAGGCCTCGGTCAAAAGTGCATCGCCGGCAAGGATGGCGGTCGCCTCGCCGTACACCTTGTGGTTCGTCGGGTTTCCTCTCCTGAAGTCGTCGTCATCCATGGCAGGGAGGTCGTCGTGGATCAGGGAATAGGTATGAATCATCTCCATGGCGCAGGCGGCCGGGAGCGCCGCGGAGATCGCACCTCCGACCGTTTCGCAGGCGGCCAAAAGGAGCACCGGCCGCACCCTCTTGCCGCCGGCGAAGACCGAGTAGCGCATGGAGCCGTGCAGGGAGGCAGGAAGTTCGCTGCCGACCGGAAGGTAGCGCTCCAAAGCCTCGTCAACCAGCTGGCATCTGCTCTTCAGATATTCTTTGAGATCCATATACATTCCTTTTGAGGGGCTCGTGACCAGGGGGTGGGGGCTAAGCGTCCCCTTCCCAGCCCTTCCCTGTTTCATTTATGTCTAAGCTCGTTCCTGGTACTGATTATAGTTTGCCGGAGCCCGCAGGGTTCTGCTAGTCAAAATCAGCCCCAGCACTTATTGAGAGTTACTCCCCTTAATCCACTTCGTCAAAGGGTTTCTTAACGAAGCTGCCGTCGCGCTGTTTCAGCAGGATTTCCACGCGCCGCTCCGCCTCGTTCAGCTTCTTGGAACAGAATGCCGACTGCTTCACCCCTTCCTCGAACGCCTTCAAAGAGTCTTCCAGTGAGAGTTCCCCGCCCTCAAGCTTCTTCACGACATCCTCAAGCTTCTTCAGCGCGGTTTCAAACTTTTCTACAGCCATGGTAAACCTCATAAGAAAAATGAACGTTATTATACAGACTGCTTGTCTGCCGTCAAGCTTAAGGGGCTGGGGAGTGTAAGGGGCTAGTGGCTGGGGGCTAGGGACTAGCAAATGCAAATCGCTCAAAATCGACCCATCCCCGTCCTTTCTGGCCCCCAAGTCCCAAGTCCCAAGTCCCAAGTCCCAAGTCCCAAGTCCCTAGTCCCTAGTCCCTAAGCCCTAAGCCCTAGCCCTAAGCCCTAAGCCCTAGCCCTAGCCCTAGCCCTAGCCCTAGCCCTAGCCCCTACCCCCTAGCCCCTAACTAGCCCCTGGTTCCAACGTTTCCTCCACCCGGCAAAGGGCAGAACCGGCGGCGAGGCTCAGCTCCAGCCGGTCCCCGGCGGCGAGCTCCCGGCTGTCCCTGATGACGGTGCGCCCGGGAAGCTTGCGCGCGATGCTGTAGCCACGCGCCAGTACGGCCAAGGGCGAGACGGCGTTCAGGGTCCCCGAGGCAATCCTGAGGCTCTCGGCTGCGCCGGAGAGCCGACGCGACAGGGCATGGTCCAGGCGCAGGGAGAGCGTCCCGAGACGCTCCTCGTTCCGCCTCAGGGTAAGTACCGGGCTCTGCCGGTTCAGCCGGGCGGAGAGCATCGCTATTGCCTGTCCCTGTCCTCCGATTAGCAGTTCCGCCTCACGCCTGAGCCGTCCGTCCAGGGTGTCGACCCTCTGGGAGAGATGCCCGAGGACCCGGGTGGGATCGGTCACCGCCCGGGAAAGCGCCGCGACGCCGGAGCGCCAGCGCTCGAAGCGGCGCAGCTGGGAGAGATCGAGCCGGTGGGTCAGGGCGTCCAGCTCGGAGGTGAGCTCCTTCTTGCTGCGCACCACAAGCTCCGCCGCGGCGGAGGGGGTGGCGGCGCGCAAGTCTGCGACGAAATCGGCGATACTGAAGTCCACCTCGTGGCCGACTGCCGAGATGACCGGGACGACGGAGCGGTGGATGGCGCGCGCCACCACCTCCTCGTTGAAGGCCCAGAGGTCCTCAAGCGACCCGCCTCCCCGCCCGACAATCATGACGTCTATCCCCCCCAGGCGGTTCAGGTCGTCGATGGCCGCGGCGATCTCTTGAGCGGCCCCCTCCCCCTGCACCCGCACCGGTGCGATCAGGATCTCCAGGTTGGCGAAGCGGCGGGTGAGAACGGTCAGGATGTCCCGGATGGCGGCGCCGGTCGGCGAGGTTACCACCCCGATCCTTTGGGGGAGCTTGGGAAGCTCCTTTTTATGCAGTTCCGAGAAGAGCCCCTCTTTGGCGAGCCTTTC
>JGI24143J45723_1000289_pt1 | contig 27274 bp, 25 predicted proteins | sample BarGraIncu00432A_FD_45723 | JGI IMG/M metagenome (IMG submission 45723) | reverse complement strand
TAGAACAACGAGTTCGTAGAGCTATCTTTCAAGGATTAACCCACTTAGCTTCGATTGGCATGACAGACTATACCAATCCGACTTTTGAAGTTGCCGCACCACTTTTTTTTAATTTTACAGAAATCAGAAAAATAATGACTGACTTAGAAGGCAACATAACTCCTTCTATCTCCAACTCACACATTAATATTAAAAGATTCCTCAAAGTATTATTTCTCGAATCAAAAAAAGGCAATAAGATAATCTAGTGTTATGCTTACTCACTCAACAAGCTAAAAGATAGAAGAATGGGCATTAATAAGTCTAGAAAAATGCCACAATGCAACAGAGAACCAGAAACGTCTCCGTCATCGGAGATATTTCTGGTTCTCTAAATTTCCTACTTATTACATCATCTCTTTGTTCTTTCTTAAGTCTTTGAAGCTCACTCATTGTCGTGATTTTCAATTTCTTTAAGTACTCCATTACCTCTGTATCTGATGGATTTAAACGTTCCTTATAGTCTAAACATTCATTAGTCGTTTTCTCATCCGAATAAGCTCTAAATAGCTCTATCGCTACTTTTTTATCCCCTGACAAAATATCTAATGCAAAATCTATAATTCGTTTATTGGCTTCATTCATACTTAATGCTTAGGCATCATGGGATTCATGCTGAGAACTATGTTCCACTTCACGATCTTTTTTTTCATTCCTGGGCATATCTGAGTGTACTTTATACCAGGTTGCATACATAGTCGGCAATACTAACAACGTCAATATGGTCGCAACAAATAATCCCGAAGCAATGGCCACCGCCATGGGTCCCCAAAATACGCTGGAGAACAGAGGAATCATGGCCAAGATTGCCGCTGCTGCCGTCAAAAGAATAGGACGACAACGAATGATTGTGGCGTCAATAATCCCATTCCACAGGGATTCCCCACTCACAACAAGTTGCTCAATTTGGTCGATCAGGATGACGGAGTTACGCATAATAATCCCGCACAGAGCCAGAATCCCCAATTGCACGACGAAGCCCATGGGACTTGCCGTTAGTAATAGACCGATCACTACACCAATGATGCCCAGAGGTGCCGTTAATAATGTGAGTATCATTTTAGGTATATTTTGTAGTTGACACATGAGCAGAATCATAATGACTCCCAGCATCATGGGTATGGGTGCGGTCATGAATTTAGCAGCGTTTATACTACTTTCCAATGATCCATCCAATTCAATGGTATAGCCAGCAGGTAAATCCCCACGTAACTGCTTAAGGCTATCATACACCTCTTGCGTCACATTATTCCCCAAAAATCCAGGATTTATGTCGGCCTGGACGATGACCATGGACTTCAAACCTCGTCTCCACAACAGTCCATCTTCTGCACCATAACTTATTTTTGCAATTTGATCCACCGGAAGATATTTTCCGTTACCAACATGAACAGTTAAGTCTTTAATGCGTGAAAGATCATTTCTATCTTGGGGAGCATCTTTAAACACCATACTGATGGTTCGATCTTGTACACGAAAATCCCCAATGGTTGCGCCGGATAGTTGTGCTTGCAAGGAAGATGCTAATGAGGTTGTATCAACGCCCAGTTGTCGGGCCTTATCTTGATCAATCTCAAAATGCATGACTTTACTCTTCTCATCCCAGTTAAAGTTTACATTCTTTGCACCTGGATGTGCGCCCATGGTATCCCCCACCTGTTGCGCAATTTCTCTGACTTTGTCAGGCTGAGGTCCGCGCACGCGTAGCATAATGGGATATTCCGCCCCAGGACCGTTAGGAAGGACTTTGATATGGCCCCGTACACTATTCATTTCTTCATTTAATATCGTATTTACTTTTTTGGATAACGCGTCACGCGCCTTTGCGTCTTTGGCAACAATAATAAACTCAGTAAAATTAGCTTTATTAAAAGTCGGTTCAAAGCTTAAGACAAAACGGGGGGCCCCTTCACCCACATGATAGGTATAGTAGGCAATATCAGAATCACCGTCTATACGCTTAGCGAACTGATTAGCGCCTTGTTCTGTAGCTTTTATGGAAGCTCCTTCCGGCAACGTCATCTGCACAATTAACTCCGGCCGGGTGGATGATGGGAAGAATTCCTGTTTAATTAGACCCATTGATAAAATAGCACCAACAAAACACGCTACGGTTCCCAGTAGTACTAGCTTCCTACTGGTTAAACACCACAGTAGTATGCCTTTAAAAATTCGATAAAATTTAGTATCATATACGTTGTGCTCTTCCTCTTCAGCACTGGCGGGCTTTACTTTTATGAACAGATACCCTAATAAGGGTGTCACTGTTCCGGCAGCGATCCAGGATAACAGCAAGGCCATTACGACCACCGTAAAAATACTACCGCAATACTCAGCAGCGCTGCCCTTAGCAAAACCAACAGGAATAAATCCTGCACAAGTCACCAAAGCACCTGTCAAGCGCGGATAAGCGGTTGACGTATACGCATAACACGCAGCATCAAAACGCGACCACCCTTGTTCCATTTTTACAGACATCATTTCAATGGTAATGATGGCATCATCAACTAGTAATCCTAAGGCAATAATGAGGGCACCAAGAGATATTTTCTGTAGATCAATCCCCATAAAATACATAAAGGTAAATACCGATGCAATGACTAAGGGAATACATAGGGCCACGATGATACCTGAACGCATCCCCAAACTCAAGAAGCTGACAATGAGTACAATCACGATGGCTTCCCCTAAGGATTCCACAAATTCATCAATGGATGTTTCTACGACTTTCGGTTGATTGACGGTCTGATTCAGCTCGAGTCCCACTGGCAACTCTCTTTTGACCTGGGTAATGGTACGGGTTAACTCTTCACCAAGGGTCAGTATATTCCCCCCTGGTTCCATGGCCAAAGAAATGCCAATGGCTGGTTGCCCATTATAAAACATTTTAGGGTCAGTCGGCTCTGCATAACCTTGGCTTACTTTAGCAATATCACCTAGACGAAAAGTACTGCCATTGGCCTGAATGGGTACATTTCGAATGGATTCTACATCTTCAAACATACCCGTAATACGTAAATAGACATTGTCGGAAACAGTCTCAAGCATGCCCGACGAGGTCAGAGCATTTTGGGCGTGTAGCGTCGCCGTTATCGTACTTGGATCAATTCCCAATTGAGAGAGTTTATTATTTTCAGCCTCAATATATATTTTTTCTGTTTGTACCCCAAGGAGGGCAACTTTTTTTACACTGGGAATATCTAAGAGCAAGCGGCGAATTTCTTCGGCCTTTGCCCGCATTTCCTCATAGGTATAGCCATCACCTGTCAGGGTATAGACTACACCATAGACCTCATCAAATCGATCATTAAAATTAGGAGCCATTGCCCCTTCAGGGAGGGTACCTTTCATGTCATTGATCATATTGCGGGCTTCCAGCCATGTTGACCGTACATCTTTCTTGACAACTGTATCTTTTAAAATCACGTAGGTAATGGTTTGCCCTGGCGTGGAATAACTTTTTACATAGTCAAGTCCAGGTAGATCTTGTAGTTTTTTTTCAATTTTATCCGTAACTTGCTCTTCCATCTCGCGAGCGGTAGCCCCTGGCCAAGTCACTTGCACAATCATTTGTTTGATCGTGAAATCTGGGTCTTCCATACGCCCCAAATTATTGTATGAAAAAACTCCCAGGATAAAAAATAGTACAATAAAGAAATAAATAAATTGCTTGTGATTTAGAGACCATTCCGTCAGATTAAANTTCTTCATATAGCGTCACCAGCAATACGCACCTTTTGTCCCTCTTTTAGCTTATGTACACCTGCTATAACGATNGTATCTCCATTTTGCAATCCTTCTAGCACTTGAACTTTACTATCACCAAAAGCACCAATTTTAATGGCGCGTAGGGTTACACTCTCATTGCTTACAACCCAGACGCCAGGAGTATCACCTTGTTGATAAATAGCGGCGAGGGGAATATAGGCTGCCACTTGCTGATTGCCCATATTAGCGACTGTTACCGTGGAAGTCATGCCGAGCTTTACTTCTTGGGGAGGATTGATCAAACTTACACGTACTTTATAGGTACGTGATATCTTATCAGCCATAGGGGAAATTTCTCTAACTCCAGCATCAAGACTGACCGTGGGCAATGCCCAAAAAGTAACTTTAAGTTGCCCTGCTTTGCGTAATTCGTCAATGCGGTTTTCAGGAATATTAATTTCAACTTCTCGCTCGCCATCTTGCACAATCGTAACCACCCCTTGCCCCGCTGCAACCACTTGCCCAGCTTCGGCTGTGATGCTAGAAATAACGCCTGCTTTATCTGCATATAAAACGCTATAATCTAATTGATTAGACCCTTGAGCTGATTGGGCTGAAGCCTGACGAACACCTGCTACAGCTGCATCATAGGCGCTATGGTATTGATCAAGCTGGGCCTCACTGATGGCTCCGGCTTCATATAACTTCTGATAGCGATTAAGATTATTCTCCGCCAATCTCAATTGGGACTCAGCCGAGTAGACTTGGGCTGAATTACTGTTCACCGTCTGCTTAATGTCCTTAGCGTCTATTTCCATGAGCACATCGCCGGCATGTACAACACTACCTAGTTGTACATTCCGCTTGATAATTTTCCCGCCAACTTGAAAAGATAGCTGACTTTCATAGCGTCCTTTCACTTCACCAGAATAAGTGTAACTTTGAGCTGCTCCAGCAGTCCCGACAACCGTAGTACGAACGGCCATAACCTCTTCACTAATAACAGCAGATTTAGAATTCCCTTTGATCATAATTCCTGCTACTGCAGCTACCAAAACCACACCTGCGACTAGACTATAATAAATTTTCTTTTTACTTAGCTTCTGCATCTTTCCACTCCTTCAATATCATAGGTTAATTGTAAACGATTAATTAAATTAAACATTTATTTAATTTCTTCTAAAAAAATAATCAAATAAATGCTTAATTATTTTTTTTAGATTTCTAGTACCATCGAATGATTTAAAATACTCTTTAGATACATTTCTATGGCTTCAGTTATATAATATTCAGCTTTGTCCTGATCGGTCTCGAGAAAGCCATTTGAAAGATGGCTAGTAAAAAAATAAAAATTTAAGACACTAGCAAAAGATAAACTGGCACAATCAGATTTAACATCGGAACGGATTTGTCCACTATTAATTCCTGCTTCAATACACTCTACTATAAATTTATGATTACGTGTAACTCCCGGTTTTACAATGCTTTCATAACAGGTTGTAGGATTTATAATTTCTCCATAAATTAAACGATGACTATAAGGATGAAGTTTATTTAATTTTAAAAATTCTTGAGAAAAATCTTTTATCTTTTCAAATGGGGACTTTTCTTCATTGCTAATTAAATTAATTATCTTATCGACTAACCTAAACTGAGCTTCCAATATCGTCCCATAGAGATTTTCCTTTCCGCCAAAATGATATGAAATGAGAGCAATATTAACGTTGGCTGCCTCGGCAATTTCTTTTACCGATACCCCTGCAAATCCCTTTTGAGCGAATAAGGGAATAGCTACATCCATTATTTTGTGGACTGTTGGCTTATCAATCATTATTTCTTTTTTCACTTTTTCACCTTCATTTTAAATGATCATTTAATATGGATTATACTTCATCTATCTAATTTTGTCGAGAGAAAAAGCGTTGTTAGTGAAGTTTGGGACTGAAACCACCATTTCTTTCTAATAAATCAATTAATCTTCCTCAAGTCACTGTCCAGAGCCAGACACATAATTTTCATCATTTTTCATTTGAAACAGTATCCCTTTCACAGGCAGTGCATGTAGAATCACTAGGCAGATAATCAATTCAGGGACGAGATAGGTTGCATTGAATACCAAGGAATACCAATATGGAGACATTTCAGCTGGTGCGTAACTAGCGAAGAAAACGGCCCCAGATATAAAATGACAAATAAACCGACCACAAATGCCTACAAAGGCTCCCAGCAAAATTCGGTCTTTAAAATAGCCTGCCAAGGCAATCGCCATATATGGCAAGGGATAATCAAAGAGCACTTGGATAGGATGTAGGATAAAAGGATCTTGGATTAAATTAATCAATCCATAGGAAAAGCCTGCTAGATATCCGACAACCGGTCCATAGCGAAAAGCAATCAATAAAAGAGGGATCATTCCTCCAAAAGTGACACTACCGCCTTGGGGCATATGATACAGACGAAAAGTATGCAGGATTACGGTCAATGCAAGTACCAGACCAATATGAACAATCATGCGCGTATTCAGTCTAATTCTTTTTATGTACACAAAAGCTAGAAGCAAGACCACCAGTCCTACCATGGTAAAAGCACTAGCCGGTTGTTCTAAAATCATTGCCACTTTACTACAAAAAGTTGCTTCCATACCACTACTCATCTCCATTCCATTTTCTTCTGCTAAGCTAGGCAAAAATAAAACACCANATTCTCATACTAGGAATGCGGTGGTCATTACTGAATCGCTTCCCTACGCTGGCATTACCCAGATCAGGTGAAGGGTTGTAGAATTTCTTCCATTTCTCAGCCAATATGGCACCCCTAGCACATCTCATATTTATTTTTTCATCTATTTTGCTAGTCAGCATTTGTCAACTGCAATGTAACGCTACCTATTCTTCAAACTTTTTTCATCCCAACATAAATAAATGCCTAACCAGCCTACTTCTACGGCCACCGAAATCTCCGTGCCCGATTGATTGGGACGATTGCTAACAGCATAGGGTAAGGTATCATGCAATTCAACATCAGCTAACGGCCAGTGAACACCATCGATAAATACACCTGAACATTCCGTTGATAAAGAAAGTAAGGAAACTACTTCTGGACACGTAGCTGTTTCTATGAGTACAGAATCTTTACCTTTTAACAGGATAAGTGCTTCCCTTTCATCTGCAGCGCAACACCCCCGTACACCAAAATCTTGGCAACCTTTTAATGAATAGATATTGCTAAAAGTATGATCAAAACGTCCTCCCCATACTCCGGTTACAATAACCGTAGCTTGTCCATACACTAATCCTACCGTTTGTAATGCCAATTGCAGATCGGTCAAGTTCTTTTCCGGTGGGTAGCTTTCCACAGGAATCCCCAACCGATTCCCCCAAGCCCACCCCTGAGATGTGGCACTATCACCATCGCCAATAAGTCGCTCAGGGATAACGTTATTCCCATAACAAGTGTCAATCCCGCTGTCTACACACCAAATTGGAAACTGAGTCGCCGCCTCAACCAGCCATTTTGACGCAGGTTTCCTTCCCCCAGCAACAAGTAAAACCTGTGAATCTGGTAGTTCTTTTTCAAACGAACATCTTAACTGTGGCAGTACCAAGCGGTTCTTCATTCCATCAATCTCCCGAATCTTTTTTCATAAAATCATTGACCGCAATCAGCATTAATCTAGCAAGCCTTTCCTGTGCGATACAAAAGCCATTTTTTTGCCTCTTCAGTTTTTGGATTGATGCAGGAGATGTTAAAACAAGGGCATTCCATACAATCCGTTGGTTTTATGTCATTTCCCTCACAGTACCTATTATTAGCGCTATTTTCATTTGTCATGAGCGACCTCCTGTTTTTTACTTTGTACCCGTGAATTTAATGCCGCCAGCGTATTCCAATTTCTGACTAGCCATTAAAATATCTGAATGNGCTATTCCTTTTTCATGTATTATTTCGTGCATCTTTGACTGTAATATCTCAATGTTACACCATAATCTATACATGACAATTTTCTTTCTTTTGCATAATACATTGACTATTATAAACATGCATCTATGCGAAGTTTGTCGAAATAGACTTCTTCAATAACTTTTAATGATCATTAATTTATATTATTTCAATCACTTTTAGGTATTAATAAAAAAATGGTGATAGCATTAAATGCCCTTTATTTTGAATAAGAAAATAAACAAAAATTAAATGCCGGCTAAGATTGCAAATGCAATCCCAACCGGCTCAATTTCTTTTTAATCTCACATCTGAAATCTTTACTAACAAGCAAATCTACAATCATTAGGTTGTGCAAATAATAAATGAGTCATTATTATCAATTTACCTAATTATAGGGGCTAGGTAGTCCCCCCAAAGCACCCCATCTTTAGTCACTCCGGTTTTTTTTGGATCTTGATGAATATATTTCAGAACCACAAGAAANTATTAGTTAATTAAACCTTAAGCTTATAAAATTTTGTATCGACTTTCATAATAGGNAACGTATCTGGCAATGTTACTTTGTTGATTTGGCTAAACCCATTTTTCTCGTAGAAACGATGCGCGGCTAAGAATTTTTCAGTAGTTCCTAGGTATATATCATGAACTTCACATTCTCTAGCCCATGTCATTAACTGTAGCAGCAATAATTTCGCTGTATTATAAGTCCTTCCCCTATAAGTAGCTTTCACAAACATCTTCCTCAATGCTCCCTGATAATTTCCGATATCGATCAACGCAATTGTTCCAATAACCCGACCATTACAAAGAGCTACCCAAAAATTGCCCTTTCCAGATTGATAGAAATTTGCTATATCACTTAAATCTGGTTGGTCTTCTCTTTTTATTGGAATATGAAACTCATTTTGTTGGATATCAATAATTAAATCAATAACATCATCCTTATAGTCCTCAGTAAATTTTTTTATAACAATTTCTTCCATTGTCTGTTTCACCTATCCTTCATTATATATACTATAATTCATCTTTGCAATTTTTGACTTGTTTCCAACTCTGCTCAATATTTTCCCCCATCCGCTTAATCAATTGATATACAGTATCCCGTTCCTCGACACCTAGCCCGGTAAAACATATTTCAATATTCTTGTTTTCCTCTTGAATGATATATTGATAAACCTCTTCCGCTTTTGCGGACGGATACAAGTGCCATCCCCTTTTGTCTGCTTCATACCGTTCTCGCAGTACATAATCTTCTTTCATCAGCTTTTGTACAACTTTGGTTGTTGTTGCCTTATCTACTTTGAGAATATTGGAAAGTTCAATTAGATTGACACCTGGAGATTCGCAAATACGAGTCAAAAAGATGAACTGACCTCTTTGCAAGTTGATTTCGCGATATTTAATATCACTAATCGACTGAATACAGCGGGCAAGCATACCAACTTCTCGAAGTACTTGATTATGTAATTTTATAATACGAATCCCCCCATAATACGATTTAATTAGTTGACATTTAAACTACTTAAATCATATTATAAACTAGTTGAAATGTCAATTAATTTTGCACTAATATTCTCATGCGGTATCGAATGCCAAATCAAGTTTATAACTAAACTATGTAGTCTGAAAATGTAACCTCTTGATAATCTGCTAAACTTTCAAAAACCGGCTTTACAGAGATAGTTTGTTGTTTTTAAAAAGGAATACTTTACCAAAACTTAACTTGACGGTGGATTTTAATCCGTGTACTGTAATGTATATAATCAGCAATTATATTAGGGAAATTAGAGGGGGAGAAAGGTGAATATTCCAAAGAAACGATTTACATTTATTACCTTGATTTGGCTGCTTGTATCCATGATGATACCTGTTGGTGTTTTTGCAGAACAGACCCAGCCCCAGGTTTTCAAGCTAACCGTTATTCACACTAATGATTTCCATGATTATGAGCCCTATGCGTTGGCCAGAAAAGCAACGATTATAAAAAAAATACGAGCAGAAGTGGAAAATGTGCTTTTGGTTGATGCAGGTGATATTTATACGCGCGGACCATATCACAAAATTTTTTACGGGGAAATGGAAATGGCCGCTTATAATGGAATGAACTATGACGCGTGGGAATTGGGCAATAACGAATTTAAAGGTCATCCCGACCAAATTATAAGTGATCAAAAGTTGTACAATTTAATTGATCAGGCAAATTTCCCGACCTTATGCTCCAATATTAAGACAATGAATGGGGAATATCTGCCAGGGGTGAAACCTTATATAATTAAATCCATACAGGATGTAAAAGTCGGTATCATTGGGGTCTCTTCCACTAAGGTAAGAGGATATTCCCAAGCTTCAAATAAGATTGTGGAAGAGCCACTCACAACAGTCAAAGAGTTGATTCCTCAGGTACGCAAGGAATCTGATATTCAATTACTGTTGTCTCACGCTGGGCTTTCAGTAGATGTTCAAATGGATATGCAATTGGCAGGCAGCGGCTTATCTCTTATTATCGGGGCAGATGATCATTATGTCATTCAACAGCCGATTTACCGAACAGGTGGTATTCCCATTGTTCAGGCTGGGGGTGAAAACAACATATACCTTGGCAGAATTGATCTAACCTATGAAAAAAGGGATGGACAATGGGTATTAGTTTCAGAGCATGGCATGTTGTACCCAATCAATGATAAAGTTCCGATGGATCTAGACATTAAAAAAATAATTGATGGATATTTAGCTAAGGTCCAAAGACCGGCAGCGTAATACCATTCCATATGTAGCAGTGATTCGGTATAAAATCCCTAGCAGTTGTTGTAAATGATACTGCAGTAAGTGTATGTCAAATTATTCAAAAATTATTTTATTATACAGTTTATAAGAGTGGTTTCAATAAAAAATAAGGCTACCTTTCATGAAGAATGGGTTAGTTCTTTTTCCCAAAAAGGAAAACATCGGTAGTATTACGCCCATCTCTCTCTAAATAATCTTGCCGCACACTATAAAAGCAATTGGTTCCATTTTCTTTAAGAAATTCTTCTATTTTAGTCTCTTGGAAATAATTAAAATATAGAGGCTGTGAGGAAAAACTGGTCATTTCAAAACCAGGTTGCTTCCCTTCCATAAAGCTTAAATAAAGATAGCCATCACTCCGCAACCATTTTATGGCATTAGTTAATACCGCCTTCGCCTCGTCATCATCCAAATGAACAATACTAAATGACAGCACCACCGCATCAAAACATTCTGGAGAAAAGCTTAATTGGCGAGAGTCTTGAAGATGAAAAATTCCATCTGGAACATTGGTTTTAGCTATTTCCAACATTTCAGAAGAAAGGTCTATCCCAGTAATCTCTACCTTTTTCGATGCGCATAATTGCTTGGCCACGTTTCCAGGTCCACATCCAATATCCAATACTTTAAAACCATCTTCTAACAAACCCGCAAATTTGATAACATGCATAGCATAAGGACTATAATTCATAAATTTTTCATTGTAACCAGAGAAGTTTTTGTTATACGCATCAATTGTCAACTGTGTCTTATCTTGCATATTTTATAGCCTCTTCACTTATCTCAATTTTTCATTTCATCCTCAGTATATACTTCTATATTTTCTCCTTTTAACAATGTACAAAAGATCCCGTCTCCCTCAATCAGTTTCCCAGAAAACGTACCATCATAGATCATCCCACAACCACAAGTAGGAGATTTTGACTTTAATATGGCTTTTTTACAACCCACTAGCTTTGCAATACGTAATGCGATCTTGGCTCCTGTTACATACTCAACTGTTACATCATGACCATCCCTCGATAAAATTTTTCCGTCACATTGTTCTGCACTAAGTCGTGGTATCGGTAAATTCCCAAGTACTTCTGGACATAGTGGAATAGCCTGCCCTTTTTTCACCATATCGATCACCATTGGCATGGAGAATGCATGGCCATTATATCTACATTCCACCCCTGCCAAACAGGCACTGACAATGATCACAATCATTTCCCCCTCCCTTTGTCTACAAATTCAATGCATCTTATACCTAATAAGACTATATCTACAATAACTCCTTAAACTCCTGATAAATTTCACAAAGGATTGGCATTATTGCTCTCCCTACCAAAGTTCGACCTGTAATGTTTACTAGTACTCCCCACAAATTATAATTCAATCGTAGTGTGAAAAATAATGACTGCTCTCCCACCAATCCGAACTTCCACTGGTTCGCCTTTTTCTATTTCCACTTGAACTTCTACAATTCCACTACGGCCAATGGCCGTCCCTTGTTCCCCCTTAAACATAAAAGAGCCCTCATTATACTTAACTAAATTATGTTTTACAAGATATGCACCCAGGGGACCGTTAGCATTTCCTGTTACAGGATCCTCAGCAATTCCTATTGCTGGAGCAAACATTCTCCCATGTGTTAAAACCCCAGGCAATTCACTATCTAGAGTAAAAACAAAATAGCCATTACATTTAATTAACTTACTCAGCGCACTTAATGACATCATATCTGGTGCTAAAGAATCTAATTTTTTTCTAGACTGAATCCCAATCATGACTTTAGAGTGTCCTGTTGATACAATCTGTATGGGACAACGATGATCAAGATCTTCCTCATTCAAGCCTAATGCTGCTACTATATTATCATGTTCTTGTCCCATAAAAGGCTCGGAGAATTCTATTTTTCCCTGGGTCATCATGATTAAATAATCCTTTTCTTCCTTAATAATTTCGACTGGCAAAATACCAATGCCAACTTTTTGAAGTACCTTTGAAGAAACTGCATTATTTACGATAGCCCTCACATAATGAGTGGCAATGGTAGCATGCCCGCAAATAGGAACCTCCACCGTTGGTGTAAAGTATCGAATGTAGAGATCATGATCAACGTCTTGTGGAGAAAAAACAAATGCAGTTTCTGAATTATTTAATTCCCGCACAATGGATAACATTTGCTGTTCTGAAAGGCCATCCGCATTTACTACTACACCAGCAGGATTACCTTTAAATTTTTCGGTGGTAAATGAATCAACTTGATATACTTGATATGTCTTCATCTAATTATTCCCCTTCCACATGTGTAATCATTTGCCTTTCTATGTAAAATCAACTACTTATTATTATATTTACCATTAACATACAAAGATCCTGCAAAAATTCACTCTAGAATCCTTGCAGGATCTTTTACTATTACGATGATACATTACACCCCGACTAATCTTAAGCCAAAATGTAGCCTTTAATCACATGGCACCAGCGACATCTAACGAGCTAACTTAAAGCCGCTCATTTCTCAACCAATTTCTTATCAAGTACTCGTCGAACTGCCCCTTTTCTCCCACCACTCAACAAGTCCTGCACCGGCCTTCATCAACTTCCACTCTTACTACATCCCCAATGTAAATCGCATGTAAAAAGTCGATATCCCTTATCCTAAGATTAATCAGAACTATATATTGTATTATTTCATTATTTGTTATAAAATTAACTAAGTCCATTCACTGAATGCATTATATGATAATTGATAAGAATTTAGGAGGTACTGGTATGACATACAAATATAAAAAATTGTTTGAACCCGTAAAAATAGGTTCTATCGAAATAAAGAACCGTTTTGCAATGGCTCCAATGGGTCCATTAGGGTTAGCTGATGCTGAAGGCGGCTTTAATCAGCGAGGCATCGAATATTATACTGCTCGCGCTCGTGGAGGTACTGGACTGATTATTACAGGAGTTACCTTTGTTGACAATGTGGTCGAAGAGCACGGAATGCCTAACTGCCCATGCTCCACTCATAACCCAGTTCAATTTATTCGTACAGCTCGAGAGATGACCGAAAAAATACATGCATATGACGCCAAAGTTTTTCTTCAAATGAGTGGCGGCTTTGGTAGAGTAACTATTCCTACTAACTTAGGAGAATTCCCACCTGTAGCACCTTCTCCAATTCAACATCGTTGGCTTGATAAAACTTGTAGAGAATTAACAATAGAAGAAATACATTCCATTGTAGAAAAATTTGGTGAAGGAGCTTTTAATGCAAAACGTGCAGGTTTTGATGGTGTTCAAATTCATGCAGTACATGAAGGATACCTTATTGATCAATTTGCTATCGCATTCTTCAATCAACGCACGGATGAATATGGCGGCTCCTTGGAAAATCGGTTACGATTCGCACGAGAAATTGTAGAAGAAATAAAGAAAAAATGCGGTAAAGATTTTCCGGTAACTGTAAGATACAGTCTAAAGAGTTTCATTAAAGATTGGCGTGAGGGCGCTTTACCTGGTGAGGAATTTGAAGAAAAAGGCCGAGATATTCCTGAAGGTATTGAAGTAGCAAAATTACTTGCATCTTATGGTTATGATGCTTTAGATTCAGACGTAGGAAGCTACGATTCCTGGTGGTGGAGTCATCCCCCAATGTATCAAGCCAAAGGTCTTTATATACCATATGCAAAAATAGTTAAAGAAGCAGTGGACGTTCCTGTAATTTGTGCAGGTAGGATGGATAACCCTGATTTAGCTATGAGCGCTGTAAATGATGGTGCTTGTGACATTGTTAGTCTTGGTCGCCCTTTATTGGCTGATCCAGATTACGTAAATAAGCTTCGTGCAGGGAAAATAGCAGATATACGCCCTTGCTTATCTTGCCAAGAAGGATGTATGGGTCGTATACAGGAATACTCAGCGTTGAATTGTGCTGTAAATCCAGCAGCTTGTAGAGAAAAGGAAGTAGCACTTACTCCAACTTTTAAGAAGAAGATAGTCCTTATTGCAGGTGGAGGCGTTGCAGGTTGTGAAGCTGCAAGAGTTTTAGCTTTACGTGGTCACAAACCAGTAATTTATGAAAAGAGTAGTCGCTTGGGCGGAAATCTTATACCTGGTGGGGCACCAGACTTTAAAGAAGATGACTTGGCATTAGTTGCTTGGTATGAACATACCCTTAAAGAATTAGATGTTGAAATAAAATATAATGCAGAAGTCACACCTCAAATTGTAAAAAGTAGTGGTGCTGAAACTGTAATTATTGCAACAGGCTCAAAGCCTAAGATATTTGATTTGGGTGATAATAGCAAAGTATTCCCAGCTGCAGATGTTTTAACAGGTACTGTTAATCCAGGAAAAGACATTATTATTGTTGGAGGAGGATTAGTTGGCTGTGAGCTTGCACTTTGGCTTGCTCGTGATGGAAAAAGCGTCACTATCGTTGAGGTGCAGGATAAGCTATTAGCTTTAAACGGACCACTTTGTCATGCAAATTCAGACATGTTGCTACAATTAATACCTTATAATGGAATTAAAGTCTTAACATCATCTAAAATTATTAAAACAACTGAAAAAGGCGCATTGGTGGATGTCAACGGAAATAATCAAGAAATTANTGCAGATAGTATTCTTTTAGCTGTTGGTTACAGCTCCGTAAATGCCCTATATGATGAACTTAAATACGAACTTGCAGACCTTCATTTAATAGGCGATGCTCGAAAAGTTTCAAACATAATGTATGCTATTTGGGACGCTTATGAGGTTGCTGCTAATATATAATGCTATCTAGCTCGTTTCCATATTTAAATTCAATTTTAAATGATAAAACCTTCAAATCGCAAATCTAATATATTGGATTTACGATTTGAAGGTTTGTTTATACTAAAGATAGAATGCTTATTGCGGAGCATTTTTTATGAATATTTTTGTAAGTAAATTGATTTAGAATACAAGGAGAACTCAGTTATGATTAAAAAGACAAGCCGTGCACAACAAGCAGAAGTTACAAAGAATACTATTTATAATTGTGGAGTTCAACTCATACGCCAGCATGGCTTTGACAACATTACAGTCGAGCAGATTGCGAAGCAGGCGGGAGTTTCAGTCGGTACATATTACTACTATTTTAAATCTAAACTTACTCTTTTTAGTGAAATCTATAAAAGAGCAGATGATTACTTTTTAAAAGAGGTAGCTGGTAAGTTGATAGCAGAAGATTGTAACGGACAGATTATCGAGTTTTTTAATAGATACGCAGATTATAATTGCTCAGACGGAATTGATATGGTTAAAAAGCTTTATACTTCAGATAACAAAATGTTTATTACCAAGGGACGTGCTATGCAAAATATACTTCAGACAATTATAGAGGAGGGCCAACTAAATGGACAACTTTCTAAACTTGAATCTTCATCGGAGATAACCCATATGCTTTTTATCGTAGCACGTGGCGTAGTTTATGAATGGTGCATTAATGATGGTGAAATAAATTTGAAAGTTGAAATGAAGAAAATTATATCTAAGATGGTACATGGATTTCTATTAATAAAATGAACAGAAGTTTTGCCTGCGTTCTCATAAAATCCTCATACGCGGGAGTGTAATTTATTTTGTGTAAATTGGATTTCCTTACAACAAGAATAGGTGGCTAAACTGCTTCTGTGGTCTCAGCCTGTCCCCTTGTCCCGTGTCCAAGCATCATTAAAGCCTTCCGACAAACGCCGGAAGGCTCTAATTTACTGGAGACGGTGAAGAAATTGCAATTCTCGACCACGACTTTAAAATCGACGAATATATGTTTTCCCAGGTCCTAGCTAGCAGCTTGCCATCTGCCAGAGCCATTGTTATATTGTTATATTCAGGTTACTTTGTCTAAGACTTCTTTAATACACACCACACAAACCTCAACGACAAAATCCATATCCTCTCTCGTTATAATCAGTGGTGGATTAAAGTAAATGATATCTCCTAATGGGCGCAGTACAACACCTTTTTTTAATGCCAGTTTATAAATCTCATATCCATATCTGTGTTTTGAATCAAAGGGCTCTTTTGTCTCTTGATCCTTGACGAGTTCAATGGCATTAATAAGACCAATAGAGCGAATTTCGCCTACATATTTGTAATTTTCTAGTTTTTCACAAAGCATACGATTAAAATACACTGCATTTTTATTAGCTGTTTCCAAGATGTGTTCCTCATTTATGATTTTCAACACTTCAATCGCTGCCGAACAGGCAAGAGGGTTGCCGCTATAGGTATGGCTGTGCATAAAGGCTTTCCCCTCACTGTAATCAGCGTAAAAGGCATCGTACATCTTTTGCGTTGTAACCGCTAACGCCATGGGCATGTACCCACCTGTCAGACCTTTGGATAAACACATAATATCAGGGGAAATATCCGCATGATTGCAGGCAAACATTTTGCCTGTCCTCCCATATCCTGTTGCAATTTCATCTGCTATCAGATGTACAGTATATCGATCACATATTTTTCTTAACTTTTTTAGGTAAATAGGAGAATAAATCTTCATTCCTGCTGCACCTTGTACCAATGGTTCAATCACAAAAGCGCATACCTCATGACCATGTTCCTGAAAATCTTTTTCAACAGATTCAAAACATTCTGCGTGACAATCATCTCGACCTTTGCCATATTTACAACGGTAACAGTCAGGACCATCCACACGAATTACATCTAATAACATAGGTTTATAAATTTCAGAATATAAATTAACACCACCGATGGACAATGCGCCCATTGTTTCTCCGTGATAAGCATCCGAAAGAGCCATAAAGCGTTTTTTTTGGGGATTTCCCGTTTGATAATGATACTGAAAGCTCATCTTCATGGCTGCTTCAATGGCAGACGAACCGTTATCAGTAAAGCAAAATTTGGTTAACCCCTCAGGCAGAATTTTTGATAATTCATCACACAGGGTAATGGCTGGCACATGAGAAAAATTTGCAAATATCACATGTTCTAGCGTATCAAGCTGTTTTTTCACAGCGTCATTGATTCTGTCATTGCAGTGGCCTAAAAGGTTGCACCACCAAGAGCTTATTACATCAACATAACGTTTTTCGTTACTATCATAAAGATACATACCCTTTGCGTGATCAATGATGATAGGAGGTAGTTCCTCATAATCTTTCATCTGAGAGCAGGGATGCCATATATGCTCTAAGTCTTTTTTTACCAAATCCATTATTATACCTCCCCATAGAGATTACTAAGCACANTAATATCTATGTTNAAATGGGTATCATTTTTTGCAATACAAGCAATGATAGGAACTCCTGTTAAATACTCAATTTGTTTTTTGTTATCCTGGTGCAGAAAATTTTCTTGTTCGTATTCGTTTAAAATAATACCTTTTACATTAATGTTATGATTCTTTGCGTATTCTATCGTTAGTACGACACTATTAATGGTCCCCAGGGTAGCCGATGCGATAATAATTACATTCAGGTTGAGCTGTTTTATTACATCAATCAGCATAATGGTTTTATCATCCAATCGCAATGGACACACAATACCACCGCTGCCTTCTACTGTAACATAAGAAAATTGCATTTTACTTTTCTCAAAATCTGCAATCACGATATCCATTTCTATGGGTTGATTATGAATTTGTGCTGCCAAATGTGGCGATACAGCTGTCTTATAAATATAGGATACTAAGCTATTAGGCTCTTGATCCATGCCAGATACCTTTGCTACATAAGCAGCATCTCCTGCCACAAGCTGTCCATCAATCCACTCTGCACCACTGACAGCTGCCTTATAATATCCTGCATTTATGCCATGTTCACGCAGCTNTTTTACAATTAATCCTGTCACAAAGGTTTTACCAATATCTGTTCCAGTTGCCGTAATAAAAAGCCCCTTTGTCGTACTCATATCATCTTCACTTCAAAACCTAAGTCTTGTAATAACGCCATGTCCTGTGCAATACTTATACCCGAGGTAGTTAGCATATCACCCGATATGGCCGCATTTGCTCCCGATTGAAAGGCCATTTTCCCTTTATCAGCCATGAGTCCGCGTCCTCCTGCCAATCGAATTGCGCCGTTAGGGATAATGAAGCGAAAGAGGGCAATAATACGGCAAATCTCATCTTGGGTTAACACAGGGAGAGCCTCGAAGGGAGTTCCTTGGATAGGATTCAAAATATTGACGGGAACAGAGCTAATGCCTAAAGCACGAATATCCAGTACCATGTCGATTCTGTCCTCCATGGTTTCACCAAGTCCCATGATACCCCCACTACATACCTGTAGCCCCGCTGCTTGTGCATTTTTAATGGCGGCGATCTTATCATCATAGGTATGTGTAGTACAAATATTGGGGAAATTTCTTCGAGAGGTTTCTAAATTATTATGATATCTGGAAACGCCCGCGGCTTTCAGCTTTTTAAATTGCTCCAATGTTAGTAATCCATGAGAAGCACACAAAGAGATGTCGCAGCTGTTCCTTATGGTTTGGTAACTTTCGCATACTTGATCAACTTCATCATCCGAAAGATCTCTTCCAGATGTAACAACAGAATAGCGTAAGATGCCTTTTTCCCGATTGTAAACAGCATCTTTTAGCATACTATTACGGTCAAGCAAGGGATACTCCTCCACTGCAGTCGTATAATGGGCTGATTGAGCACAATACTTACAATTTTCGGAGCATTTCCCGCTTTTACCATTGATGATCGTACAGATGTCAAAAGAATTTTTGCAAAAATNCTTTCGAAGCTCATCTGCNNCCAGACAGAGTTCATTCAACGATGCTTTTTCTAACGTCAGAAGATCATCCCTATTGGTTTCATAGCCATTTAATACNTCNGTTTTTAGTTTTTGTACAAAATTCATTTTATCCCTCTTCTCTCTTTAATAATGGTCTTATCTTTTTTGAGATATTTGCACTTGCAAAGCAAATTGCAATGTCTCCAGGTACTGCTAAAATAAAACAATATAAAATGAGTGCCCATACACTGATCGGAGAATTCATATAGTAATTTGCAAGGAAATAGTAATAAACCATACCGAATAGATAGACAACTCCAAGCCCTGCAAAGCTTGCAACTAGTAATCTCCCAAAAGATGGGAATGCAACGCTTTCAGCAATACGTCCAGTAGTATATGTACCAATACAAAATCCGATAATATAGCCAAATGTCGGTTGCAAGACGTATCCAATTCCACCGCCGTGGGTAAATACAGGAATGCCTAACAATCCTATCACAATATATACACCTACAGAGATGGCCCCCAATTTGGAACCCAATAAAAGTCCCGCTAAAGTTGTAAATAAGAATTGCAATGTAAAGGGGACAAAAGGAATGGGAATTTTAATAAATGCACCGACTGCAATCAGTGCTGAAAAGAGAGCACATAAAATAAGCGATTTAGGACTTAAGAAAGTTTTTTTATCCGTCATGTCTTATCCTCCATATCGTTAGGTCTCCGAGATGATATTTTTCTTTCTACTTTAAAGATTATTATAGACCCATTTATAAGCATTGTAAACCATTTGTATTTATTAGGTTTACGGTTCTCATTGAAGTTATACCCAGCCCAATCGAGTATTCGCCACATACATCGTCTACTGTCCAGATACAGCTCCATCAGTATACGAACATGTCACTCGAGCGGTATCATCTAAGAATTTCAGCGAAGTTATCATCACAAGACCTAGAGGGTCAGTGATGTCAGCTTGTCCCCTGGTCCTATTTTTGTCGGACAGCATAAGCGTGTAAATAATTATGTATAGCAAAAAAACTTCTACCAGATTGCCTGATAGAAGTTTTTTACGATTGTTACTAATAACTTATCTGCTACTAAGTCGGTATCAATGGAGATGGGTGGGTTGTCAGCCAACCTAGTTGTTTCGAATAAAGACTTCATTCATATATCGTCCTGACGGGTAAATTTTCAAACCCCCACCGGGCAAGATTTCATACAGTTGAAACAGTAATATTGCATGCCGATAGAATGGGCCTGTTTGATGCGCCAGTATTTCTCGTCAACAAACATCTGTTTTTGCTCTTCCGATGAACTTTCGGCAAACCGTTGCCAAAAGCCAATATCCGCGCGTAAACCATAGGGCTGCGAGTGTACGATGCATTTCCCAATATCTGTTCTTCCCGACTCGTTGAGAGCGTTCCCTGGGCAATTTTTAACACACAAATCACAATGAATACATAGATCTTGTTCTATTTTTTTGTCCGGTTCAACTTCAAGATTCGTGATAAGAGCGGTTAGGCCGATTCGTGTTCCGAAACGCGGATGGATGACAAGATTATGCCGACCGAACGTTCCTAGTCCGGCAGCCACTGCAGCATGGCGATGGGAAAAATCCGCTATTCCCATCCGCTCCTTGCTCTGTTCCATCGGGGAAGAGTAGGGCATATCTACGGTCTTCGCCTGAAACTCCTTTTTAAGGAAGCGATTGATTTGATAACTGCAAGACCGCTGAAAATAATTCATATCCAGCCGACCATTCATTGCAATGGTAGTGCTAGGACTTTCACAATTGTCTAGTTCCTGAAAAACCAAAGAGATAATGGTTTTTACTCCCGGCAAAAAGTTCTCGACTGGATAGGACTTCGGACTCTGATAGTCCTCAACTTTTGCAAAGCCCACATCATCTACGCCTAAATCCAGAATATACTTTTTAATCTTTGCTTTAACCATGGTAATCCCCTCTCTATTTATCTTATCAATTTGAATAAATTGAAAGCACAATAACGTGCACATACACGTTATTGATGAAACATTAAGGTACAAGTACCTCAATTTTAGAAAGTAAGCCTGTCAAAGTATTCATATCATCCTTCCCTAAATATTCCTCGATAAAATCTTGTGCTTCTAACCAAAGCGGTTCCGCCTGTTCTAAAATTTCAATACCCCTATCAGTCACTTCTAATTGACGGTCCCTGGTATGCTGTTTTGCCGTGTCTACAATAAGTTCTCTTTCTTCCAATGGCTTAAGATTTCTTACAACTGTAGTTCTATCTTTACCAATTTCTAAAGCTAAATTACTCACACTTACAGGACCTAAACGTTTAACATGTTTAATTAATAAGTACTGGCTTATTTTCAAACCACTTGGCGCAAGAAACTCATCATATACTTGAGAAATGGCTAGTGAAGAACGTCGTAAATTCATACAATGACATGCTGATGCTTGTTTGGTGTGAATTTTCCTATTCATATTATTACCTCATTCACTTTAAGTGTATATACACTATTTATATAATATAACACAGTACTTTCTTTGTCAATATCTTGTGATGCGTACTGCAAACAATAACAAAAATTTTGATGATGATTCATAAAAGCACACGCAAAATAAGAGATAAAGGGGTAAGTAGCCCAGAGGGGTTTCACCTCTAGGCTACTTACCCCTTTGTCCTATTTAATTGATTTTTGAGTTAATCAGACGGTCGTAGATTTGATTCTTATGGGTTGTTAATAGGAACTTATCATCCATAGCTTTTATATCACTATATGACACCCTGAAAAACCAAAGAGGTCAATGAATTTTTTACGTCCGTTGACCTCGCTTTTGTCTAGATAAATTCCCCTACATATTAACTTTCAGGTGTTTTATTGTGTTCTCAATACATCTCAACCTAGATGCAGTATATCTTTCGTTTTATATTATCACAGTTAACTTCGTTATTTGTTATAGATATGTTAGCTTTGTGTAAATATAAATAATTATCAATCACCCTACCGCGCATATTTAAACTCAATTTGTGAAACTCCCCATAATTCCGTGTATTTGTATATCCTTTCGTGTATTTGTTTAGGAGTGCAGCCCCCTACATACGTTCGCCCCTAAAAATCAACTTCTACTCGAATATATTAACGCACTTTATAATTTTACCAAAACCAGCGAGTCCTCGCCAATACTGGCTATTTACGTTCTATCAACGCAACTGACTCAACATGTGTTGTGTTGATGAACATGGTTGTCCATTAAGCAGTAGGCATAGATTGAATATTGGTTATCCTCATTTTTGACGAATAGTATCTCAATAAATTTAGATTTATCTTCAGCATCAAGAATTTTTGTTTTTTTCCATTTCCTCTAACCTCTCAGCAAGCAATGAGTTGAAGAACTGTCCCCTGACTCAGGCTAATGTGAATAATACGACCTGAGCTTCTTTTGGTAGGGACGTTTTAGTTACTGTTAGCACTTCTTGCTTTTTTATGTCTGAATAATAACTGAGAAATTCATCAACTGATGCGATTGGATAGTGCATGCGCTCGTCTAGTTTGTAATGCATGGGCACTATAAATGATGGCTGCAATTGCTGCACTATTTCATATGCCTGCTTGGAATCGATTGTGTAAAAACCACCAACCGGCACAAGTAATATATCCACCTTCCCGATGTCTGCTACTTGCTTAGGAGTCAAGGGATGACCTAAATCTCCTAAATGACAAATATTAATTTCATCAATAGTAATAATGAAAATCGTATTACTGCCCCGCTGGGCCCCCTGCTCCATATCATGGTAGGCAGTAATCCCTCTAATTTCTATCCCTGCAACTACATGTCCACCATCTTTTTCCACAACAACGGGTGTACCCGGTAAAAGATTCGTCGCATTATGATCACCATGTTGATGGCTGACCGTTACCACATCCACATCAACGTTAGGTAGCGGCAAACCAACCTGCTCATTAAAAGGATCTGTTAAAACCTTCTTTCCGTTGTCACTACTTAACAAAAAGCTAGAGTGCCCTTTCCATTGTATACGCATCTTTTATGAAACCTCCCCATTATTTATATTCCTCAGACTAGAATTTGTTCTGAAGAATAAAGCTCCCTAACAACCTCCACATTTAACGTGGTACACTTTTTCCCCTTAGCATAACATTGATTAGGGATGAAATAATTTGCACATTTCATATTCATTATTTCTGTTTTTCTTCAGATCCTATAGCAAATTTTTCTTATTGTAATGCAACAAAGATCTATGTTGCATCCCTTATTTTCAATTCTTTAAATCCCTATTTTATCCATTACATTTATAATTTTACATTATTACTTTATTACAGTTAAGATTGCCTGTCAATGACTTATAATATTATTCGTCATGGCCATTTATTATCAGCTTCCTATGGCAAATTGGATTTCTCGATCTTAACGTTGCAGATGTTATAACCAGTAGAAGAGTCAAGAGACGATTCCTTTGCTCACTAGAGTAACCTTTCCATGCAAAATGATTTATAGCCTCCATTGGAAAGCTTCATGGAATTTTCATATGGATTGTCGCCTTTGTTAACATTCTACAAATAACGACAAAACCCCTCTGTCTATTCTACTATTTTATTGTAGTCCTCCAGCCATTGCCCAGCAATTTTGATCGCGGCATGGCCGTCAACGGCGTAAGCGTCAGCACCAACTTGGCGCCATAGCTCTTCGCTATGCTTGAAGGCAACCCCACCGACCATTATTTTAATGCCACAGATGCTGGTATCCCTGCGTATTGAATCGATTATTTCCCTAACAGAGGCAAGATTANAAGGCATAACCACCGATATTCCCAAAANATATGGTTTGCTTTCCCGCAAATATTTTAGCAGATCCTCCTTAGGCATGTTCGCACCGAGATAATCCACTTCCCAGCCATGTTGTTGTAAAAGATCGGCAACCATACTTGCCCCAACCTCGTGTAGTTCATTAGGCGCAGCCACAATTACAACTTTTGGTTTGCTTGCTTCCACCAGTCCGGCGCGCAAGAAATGGATAAGCATAAGTCTGTTCACGATTGCCGTTGCCAGATGCTCTTGGGCGACAGAAATATGCCCTGTTTCCCATAGTCGACCTACTTCATACAAACTCTGCTCAATCACTTCAACATAGAAGTCCACTAGATTATCCACGTCAGTCAAGTAGTAAGCTTCACTAATCGCCAAACAAGCCTGGTACTCGCCATTTATCAGATGCGCCACAAAGATATCAACAACTTCTTGATCTTTATTGTACTTTAAAAACTTGTAATCTACCGACTCCGCCAACTGGATAAAATCTAAATGGTGCTCAATTATCCATTGATATACAAGGGCTATCTCCAACCCTTTAGCCTGGCTCATATTTAACATTACCGCCTTACGCCACTCGGGAAAGCCATAGGCAAAATAGTCATAGGATAATCCGTGGGCGTGATAGGCACGGTACTCCCAAACCAGCATCCGGACCAGCAAAGTATAATTTTTCAGTCGAAATACGCTATTCATAAATAGCGTATGATTGCCATTATGATCACCTATCACTTGCAGAGGATAATTCCCCATAAAGTCATAGATGCTATTAAGCTTAGCCAGCGCTTGATTGACATGGTTTTGAATAATATCTTGCTTTTGATTATACTCTTCAGCCGCCAATGCTGAAACAGGCAGTATTTGCTTTAAATTTTTGAAAATGCTCATTTTTCACTCCTACTTTATAGTCTTGCCAACACTTCCTTAAGCTTAATATCCTGTACAGGCTTGACCAAATAATTGCGAGCTCCAGAGCGAACTGCGTCCATAACGAAACTCTCTTGTCCTAAGGCTGATACCATGATCACAACTGCCTTCGCATCAAAAACCATAATTTCTTTAAGGGCAGCAATTCCATCCATCTCTGGCATTGTAATATCCATTAAAACGATATCTGGTTGCAGTTCCTTATATTTCTCGATTGCTTCTAGCCCATTAGCCCCTTCGCCTACAACCTGATGTCCCCACTTTTCCAGCAACCCTCTCAACTTGACTCGCATAAATAGGGTATCATCTACTATTAAAATACTTTTAGACATATGTTGCCTCCTTCATATTCGACCTGCCTCGCAGTGAATTAGATATATTGAGATCTACCGAGCTACTAATTGCATCAACTCTATCGGGTTAAGTACCAATGCTACCTTACCATCACCCATAATCGTCGCCCCACCCATACCGCTAATTCCTGACAAATAATCCGGCAAAGGTTTTACCAGAACATCTTGTTCATTGAGTAACCGATCAACAATCATTCCGACTTTGGACTGACCATCCGTAATGATTACTACTGGCGCATAATCTGGCAGTTCCCCCACAGGCATTTTAAGTACGTCTGCCAATGACACAACACCTAGCACCTCACCCCGATGATAGAGAATACGCCGTCCTCGCCTTTTCATCAACTTATCAGCAGATACTTTGGCTGTCTCTAGTACATTGTCCAGAGGTATGACTAACAACTGTTGCTGCACCTCAACGACCAAGCCTCGTGAAACCATCAGCGTCAATGGTAATTGCATCGTGATTTTACTACCCTTACCAAGCTGGCTATTAATTTTTATCGTACCCTGGAGTGCTGTGATATTACTTCGTACCACGTCCATCCCGACACCACGCCCAGAAATTTCAGTGACACTTTTAGCCGTACTAAAACCTGGCAAAAATATTAATTGAAAAGCCTGTTCATCAGACATCAACATGGCTTCCTGCTGGGTAATAAAGGATTTTTCTACCGCTTTAAGCCTTAATTTATCAGGATCCATACCCCGACCATCATCCTCGACCTCAATAATAACATGTTTACCACCATTATAAGCCCTAAGCCACACATTGCCCTGGGGATTCTTGCCTGCTGCTCGCCGTTCTTCAACCGTCTCAATACCATGATCACCGGAATTGCGTACTAAGTGTAATAGGGGATCACCAATTTGTTCAATAATATTTTTATCAAGCTCAGTATCTTCCCCCTCCATGATCAAGGAGATACTTTTACCTGTCTGTAATGCGATATCGCGGATAATCCGGGGATATTTCTGAAAGGCAATCCGTACCTCAGTCATGCGCATGGCCATGATGGCATTCTCTAGTTCTGCCGAAATACGATTGACAAACTGTCCGGCATCCTTGACTTCGCGAGATAGCAGAGGCAGATTATGCTCCATAGTTAATTTACGGGCAATCTGACTAAACACATTTTTAGTAATGGAGAGTTCACCTATTACATTCATTAGCCGGTCAAGCTTTTCACCACTCACTCGGATCGAGTGTCCATTAGCAGAAGCTCCTATATCTGCACCCTTGATCACCTTTTTCGCGACAGCTGACTTGAGAAGAGCCTCCACAACTGTAGTCTGACATAGAGGATCATCTATCCCGCAAGCATGGATGGCCACCATCCCAGCTACTAATTTTTCCAGCGTTCCATCATCATCAGCAACGATACCTTTATGTAGCCCACCAGTAATCATCCCTAAAGCATCCATTACCTCAAAGCATAAATTAATAATTGCACTAGAAACCGGCATTTTAGCATCCCGCACCTGGGCTAACATACTTTCCATATCTTGAAAGAGCTGTAAGACCTTTTTTAAGACTCCTCGTAAGGCATCATCCATAGGCACACTTAATAGTAAACCTGTATTGCCTTTGAGTGTATGCACTCTACGAAANAAATCACGCAAGGACTCCCCATCGTCTGGTTTNCTATCGAGCTTTATAAGTAACTGATCCGTAATAATGCCACTATGTTCCTCAGCTTCCATTAAGAAATCTTCCATTAAGTCTATTGCTACACCAGTCAACAAGAATGGAATGGTTTCAGCATTGGACTGGCCTACGCCATCGTTAGTTAGAACCAACTCCTCACCAATTGGTTCCTCTTGTCCCTCTAGCTGTGCTAAAGTCTGCCCATGCTCACTAGGTGGCGCAGCAACCGTCTCTTGATGCTCCTGCACTAACAGCTGCATAGCATATATGAGACCATCCACATTTTGAGTACAACATATTTCTACCTCCAGTCCTTCACCATGAAGAACGCCAGCACATGC
>JGI24143J45723_1000286_pt1 | contig 27538 bp, 27 predicted proteins | sample BarGraIncu00432A_FD_45723 | JGI IMG/M metagenome (IMG submission 45723) | reverse complement strand
TTCCGCCACTCCAGCTTATTTGCTTTTAACTGCTTATTATTAATTTAGCGTATTAATAATTTAAAACTTATTGGTTGCGGGGACAGGACTTGAACCTGTGACCTTCGGGTTATGAGCCCGACGAGCTACCAACTGCTCCACCCCGCGACATTTGGTGCTGAAGACCGGAATCGAACCGGTACGGTGTTTAACCACCGCAGGATTTTAAGTCCTGTGCGTCTGCCAGTTCCGCCACTCCAGCTTATTTGGCAACATGTATAATGTTACCTCTTGGCAACATGTTTTATTATATATGATGTATAAACTGTTGTCAATAACTTTTTGTTTTTTTAAAATAGGAACTAAACACTTAGTTCCTACAAAAATATTTAAACTTAATTTTCACTAATAACTTGAAGTTTTTTTACTGTAGCCTCTGCCTTTTCCCTCTTGATGTTTTTTAACATCTTGGAATCTTTCTTCACTATCTTTTAAAAATTTAGACATTATGTCTTCAAAATTGCATGTATTAGTTTTGCTTTTTTCCTTTTCCCAATCTATCTCCATTGGTTTAATAGATCTTTTAGGTACTCCAGCTTGTTTTATGGATAAACTTATTTTACCGTTATCATCCACAGAGATTACTTTTACTTTTACTATATCATTTTCTTTAAGATGATCATTAACATTTTTAACGAATGTATCCGAAACCTCAGATATATGCACTAATCCTGTCTTACCCTCCACCTCTACAAACGCACCAAAATTGGTGATATTTACTACTTTACCTTCTACAATACTTCCAGCCATTAAGGTCATATTAAAAAGACTCCTCCTTAAAAATTATGTTTTTTATTTTATATATTAATTTAATAATACGAATAACGAATAAATATAATTATAGCGTTTAGTTTTTATTGTCCATTACAGGAGTTTCACCTTCTTTAACAAGCCCTAATATTTCTCTTGCCAATTTCTCTATATATTTGTCAGTTTTAGATAACTCTACTTCATCCTGTAATGCTCTTTTTTCTTCTTTTTTCTTTTGTAATTCAACATTATACTTTTGTAATTCTTTTTTTTGTCTACTCATTGTGATTTGTTGGGAAGTTAAAATATAACATACATACACAAAAGCAAAAACTATTACGACACTTTTAATACTAAATTTTTTTTTCATATCCCATACCCTTTTCCTTTCAATGGAATGAGTATTCTTAAGTTTCCTAAACCTATTTTAATTTGTATTTCACATTTCTTCAAGCTATTTTTTTATAATTTGTCTTTTTTTTTTATTTTAAGCTTATAGAACAATAAATTCGCTGGGTATAGAATAAGATTCCTCGCCATTCTAAATACCTTACCGCTTAATTTTAATGACCTATATTGTACCTTTATAAAAGCTCTACTTAACAGTTTCAAATATAAGTATACACCTATTATCAAACTTACATACACATAAAAGTTTATGTAACCCTCATTAGTATACATCAAAAATATGAAAACCACTATAGAAGTTAATGTCCAAAATAATAAATCTTCTATTATTGTAAAAAATTTGTTAGGATTTTCAAATCCCCTCATCAATCTATATATATCAAAAAATACTCCTGTTATTATTCCTGCGAGCAAACTGAATGCTATTAGTTCAACTTGACCTATCAAAGAAATTATCATAACTCTTCTACCTGAACAATCTTGATATTATGCTATCTTTTTTAGCCCTGATCTTATCGCTAGTATATACAAAAGAATCTACTTTTCCTGTTATTATAACGTCTCCATTTTGAACATCTAATTTATTCATCTTTAATTCTTTTCCTTTTACTACCAATGTTCCTACATCTGTATTTAATAATATTTGATTCTCATTGAAATTTACAACCTCTATAACTCCGTTAAGAGTTAATTTTTTTCTGTTTTCAAGCAAAAGTATGCTTTTCTTATCTTCTATTTTAATTTCTTTTTTTATTTCTTTTCTAGCTTCCATAATATCCTCCTTTTAAATTTTACTCTAAAAAATTGGGAATTAAGAAACTAATCCTATTCTCAATTCTTAATNAATNATATAACAATATAATATTCCTATAAAATATATATGCTTATTAAACTTAATTAAGAATTATATTTAGTAACATTTATTCTTTATCTTCTTTTCCTGAAATCATTTCGTACATTTCTTTTGCACTTTCTTTTGTCACATGTTCAGCAATGTTTATAATTTTAGCTTTTAGAATTTGATTTGCAAATTGAATTTCTATAATATCATTTTCGGCAACCACCGTACCTGCCTTTGCCACTNTATCATTGATAGAAACTCTACCACTTCCACATGCTTCTTTAGCAATTGTTCTTCTCTTTATAATCCTTGATACTTTNAAATATTTATCTAATCTCATATATGCTTCCCCTTTTTAATATTTTTTATTAATTTAATAAAACGCACAATGAATTTTTAAAATAAAAAACCCAGATATACATCTAGGTTTCCTACATCATAGTAAAATTATTTATTTACTATATCTTTAAATTCTTTACCAGCTTTAAATACTGGAACTGTTGAAGCTGCAATTTGAATTTCTTCCTTTGTTCTTGGGTTTCTTCCCATTCTTGCTGCTCTTGCTCTTGTTTCAAAAGTTCCAAATCCAACTAGTTGAACTTTTTCACCTTTTTCTAATGTTTCTTCAATACTTTCTATAATTCCCTTTAGCGCTGCTTCAGCATCTTTTTTTGTTAGATTAGATTTTTCTGCAATACTTGTTATTAATTCTGATTTATTCATTTTTATTGCCTCCTCGTTATGAGTACACTATTAAATAGCATATCCATTACTTATTTTGAAATTTCTTTTTTTGGATCTGATTTTTATTATACAAATAAATTTATCGTCTTTTAGATTCGTTCCATAATTCGTCCATTTCTGCAAGTGACATATTCTTTAAGTCCAAATTCCTATTTCTTGCATTTTCTTCTATGTACGCAAAGCGATTAATAAATTTATCTATAGTATAATTTACTGCAATTTCAGGGTCTATGTCAAGTAGTCTTGCAATATTTACAGTAGAAAACACCAAATCTCCAACTTCTTCTACTATTTTTGCCTTATTATTGCCTTTATATACATCTCTTACTTCTTGCAACTCTTCTAACACTTTTTCCATTGCAGGTTCAACACATCCCCAGTCAAACCCAACTTTCGCTGCTTTTTGCTGAACTTTATCCGCTCTCATTAGNCCTGGCAAATTCTTTGGCACATGTTTTAACGTATCNGTATAACTACTAAAACCCTTTTCNTCCTTCTTAATATTTTCCCAACTTTCNAATACTTGCTCTATATTTTTACTCTGCGAAACTTTAAATATATGNGGATGTCTATTTATCATCTTATTTGTAATGCCGCCAATTACATCATTTATATTAAAATATCCTTCTTCTTTTCCTATTTGAGCATGAAATACTACCTGCAGTAATACATCTCCGAGTTCCTCAATAATGTTATCATCGTCCTTATTATCTATAGCTTCTAAAACCTCATAACATTCTTCAATAAGACATTTTTTTAAGGATTCGTGGGTTTGCTGCAAGTCCCATGAACATCCATTTTCTGATCTTAATGTATTCATAACTTCAGTTAAATCGTGAAAATCTTTTGTAGCTTGTAAATCTTTTGGCACATAAATTGATGTTAGATAATCTATATCTTTTTGCCTATCTAGCTCATACAGCTTGATTTTCCTAGTGCTTTCAAGTCCCTTTATCCCTGCAGCACGAACAAAATATATTTCCATATCATCTTTGTAATACTCCGAAAGTTCAAGTTTTACGTCTGCCCCAATTGACTCATTATAAACTTGAGTTATTAAAAGTCCTACTCTCTTGTCTAACACTTGATTTTTAATATCAAAAGCATCTATAATTTTAAGCCCTTCAATGGGATCTAGTTTTAGGCTTTGAATCACTGCATCTATAAAACTAACTGCAGGCATAATTTCTATATTTATACCTTTTTCCTCGCAAAGATTTATTAATAATTTAACGGATGTTTCCGCAACAAGAGGATGACCTGGTACTCCATAAATAATATCTCCATAGGTTTCATGCTTCTCGATAAGATCCTCTGCAATAGACCTATACACATCATCAAAATTGTTATGTTCTTCATACTTATTATCATAGGTTTCAAATCGAACACCTATGGACTTTAGGTAATCCACAGTTGGATGTTTCTGCGTTCTTAAATAAATATTTTTACCGCCTTTAAGAATTTCAAGCGTCCCTATAGTTAGTGATTCTACAGATCCAGGACCAAGTCCTACTATTTTAATCATTAGCTTCTACTCCTTTGTTTCTATTTTTTCTTGAAAAGTTTCTTTTTAATATCTTCATATTCAAATATTCTAAGTAATAAAACAAATATTAAATAAACAACAACCCCTATTAAAATGGATATTACACATGCTAATCCCCTGCTCATTGTATAATTATAGACAATAGCGTTGCTAAATACAACTGCAACTATCATTAAAATAGCGGCAATAGCTGGTTTTATAAAAGTATCAATATGGTTGAATTTTATATTTAAACTCTTCTTTAAATCGTGCATATTTAGCAAGCANCTTGTAATATATCCCAAAACGGTTCCTATAACTGCACCATATATGTTAACAAATGAAAACGAAACNAACACATATGTTATAATCACTTTTATGATGCAACCAAATGCCAAATTATATACAGGTTTCATATAATTACCTATACTTTGTAGTATTGCAGTGCTGGTTTGAGTTAAAATAATGAATGGTATACATATTGATATATATTGCAGTATTTGGTATCCTGCAGCATCCCTCATAAAAATTAAACTCATTATAGGATAAGCCATAAAAAACATTCCCAGGGATGATGGTAGTGAAATAACATTGGACAATTTCACAGCCATATCTACCCTTTTAATGAGTTCCCGCCTTTTGCCCAAATAAAAGGTTTCTGCGATTATAGGCACTAGGGATGCGCACAGTGCCACAGAAAGAGCTAAAGGTACATTCATCAGAGTAAACACCTTTCCAGTCAATTGGCCGTACATTACTGCGGATTGTGTTTGCGTAAATCCGGCTTTTAGAAGTTGCTGTGGCACTAATATAGAATCTATTAATGACATAATAGTTCCAACTGCCGCGCCCAAAGATATCGGTAATGCAGCTCTTGCTAAATCGCTTAAAATGTACTTACGCTTTGATTTCTTTCGCGTTGGCAATTCCTTTTTCATCTTACAGTAAGTTGATACTAAATATATACTTCCCATAATCGCACCAACCAGTGTTCCAAGAGCTGCTCCTCCAGCTGCATATTCAATTCCTTTTGGAAATAATNAATAGGCAAACAAAACTCCAGCTACAACTCTTCCAACCTGTTCTACTATTTGCGAAATAGCAGTAGGCCTAACATTCTGAAGACCTTGAAAAAATCCCCTAAATGTACATATGATAGAAACAAAAACTGGTGCTATAGCAATTGCCAAAAACGAGTAATATGACTTAGGATCCCATTTCAGAATAGTTATTATAGTTCTCGCAAACATCAACATTAGAATAGTAAATGTCGTTCCTAATAAAATCATAAAAAAAAGTGTTTGCGTTAAGACACTGTGCGCTCCATCCTCATCATTTTTAGCGTTCATCTCAGCAATAAGTTTAGACATAGCAATTGGNACACCTGAAGCTATCGCTACGAAAAACATATATAGTGGATAAGACATTTGGTAGTATCCCATCCCCTGATCTTTTATAAGTGCTTGTATTGGAATCCTAAAAAATAACCCCAAAAATCTAGTGAATATACCTGCTACTCCAAGTATAATTGTCCCTTTTATCAATGAATGTTTTTTCATAATATCCTCCTTGTATTCGCTAAAGCTTAAAATAATTACATTCTCTGATTATAATTATTTAATTTAGGAGATTATTATTACTAATACTTCAAAAAAATAAAAGTATATATTACTGCAAATATGTTTCACTTGCTTAGTAATATATACTTCTTTAGCTAATATTTTTATTGTTCCATCTGTTTTCCTAGAAATGAAGCAGCAGTTTCAGCAAGCTTTAATTCTAGATTCCCAAACTTAATTCCTGGCTCTGTAGATATTATTAGTACTGCTCCAATTGCATCTCCTTCTGTTATTATAGGAGCAATTACTTGAGCATTATATTTATTTTCCATTTCATCTTCGTACAATCCTATGATTTTTTCTGAACCTTCACCTAAAACAATAGCTTTTCTATTTTCCATTACTTTTTCTAATTCAATACTAACTTTTTTATCAACATACTCTTTTTTAGGGCAGCCACTTACAGATATTATGTTATCTTTATCACATATAACTATTATGTTACCTATAGTTTGTTGTAACGATTCAGCGTACTCTCTAGAAAATTCACTTAATTCACCTATTGGTGAATATTTTTTTAAAATTACTCCGCCTTCTCTATCAGTAAATATTTCTAATGGATCTCCTTCTCGGATTCTTAGAGTTCTTCTTATTTCTTTAGGTATAACCACTCTTCCTAAATCATCTATACGTCTTACTATTCCAGTTGCTTTCATTTAACTAATTCCTCCTTATATAAAATCTTATATAATATACTAGCCCTATTATTATCTTTCAAAACTTGAAATTTTATGCACATTTGTATATGTTTAATTTTTTTCAGTTTAAAATACATATATTCCCTGTATAATCATATCTATTAGAAGTATCTTTGTTAAATAATTCTTCTCACTTATATGACCACTTTTATTAACTAGAACAAAAAAAATGAAGGATACCTCTATATTAAAGGTATCCTTCACACTCTTATAAATTTTTAGCGTATTTTTTTATTTTAGCTTCCGTTTGCCATTTTGTCATAGCAGCTGTCCATTGAGTATCTTTTTCCTTTTTTATAAGTATCGTTTCTATATCGGCTTTAACATCTTCAAATTTCTTCACGGGGTATTCTTTTATTGCTATGTTTTTTATTATATGAAATCCAGCTTGAGTCTGAACTGGTTCTGAAATTGCTCCTACTTTTAACTTAATAGCAGCTGTCATAATTATAGGATCTACTTGGTCAGTATTGTACGCTACAACNCCTATCTCACCACCACTATCCTTAGTTGAATCTATATTAATTTCTTTTGCTACAGTTGCGAAATCCTCACCTGCATCTAGACGTTTTTTAGCAGCTACAGCTTCTGCCTGCGTTGCAACTACAATTTTAGCTAAATGAAACGTATTTGGCTGCGTAGTAAACTCAATTTGGTTACTAGTGTAGTAAGCTTTCTCCGCTGCTTCATTAGTCTTAGCACTTTTTGTAGTTTCATTGTATAATGCTTCTTGAACAACACTTGGCTTTATTCTTTCCTTTAGTGCTTCTTCTGTAATATTTGCACTTGCAAGTGCTGCTTTATACTGGGCATCCGTTCCCATACTTTTCTTGATTTCTGCTAACTGCTTTGTTACTTCTTTAGTCATATCCGCTTCACTAGGTGTTAATTTTAGCTCTTCTGCTTTGTAATTTACAATTTTTTCAGTAATCAACCCTTCTAATACTGTTTCTTTTTGAGTTGCTAACTGACTCACAGCCTCCGCATTAGTTGCATAACTTGCTCCATATTGCGTCTCGAGTTGTTTAATAAAACCAACTAATTGTGCATCCACTTGGCCCCTTGTTATTTCAGCCCCATAAACCTTGGCTACTGGGCTTTTAGCAATCCCTTCTGGCGTTTTTTCAATCATATTACACCCTATCAAAGATGTAGCAAATATAGTTATTAAGGCCGTACAAATTATTTTTTTTACGTTTTTCATTTTACTTCCCCCATTCTATATGTAATATCGTCATTTGTAGTTTCTTGCGATACCCATTAATTTTAACACAAATCTACTTTATTTCAACTATACTTTTTATATGGCTAGTAATCTCAATAAGATTTGCAAGCACCTCTTCTTTGCTTAAATTTTTAACCTTATATGCAAAAGCTGGNGNACTTCCCAACTTAAATACAATACTTTTATTATATTTAGTAACTAGCGCTTTAACTATCTTCTGATTTATCCTCTGGCTATTCTCAAATTGTATCACAATCTCTTCCTTTACTTCTTTTATATCTATTATTCCCACCTGGGCAGATATCCACCTAAGGTAGGCAATATCCATAAGATTTGCAACGCAAGTAGGTATATCTGAAAACCTATCCTCTATTTCCTCTTGTATATCCATCATATCTTCAAACGAATCAATAGCAGCAATTTTTTTGTAAATCTCAATTTTTTGCATCTCGTCCTCGATATATGTTCCTGGAATGTATGCATCTATTTTTATTTCAACAGATGTCTCGATAGGCTGCTTTTCTATATCACCTCTTATTTTTTTCACTGTCTCTTCTAGCATCCTACAATACAAATCATAGCCTACCGCAGCCATGTGACCATGTTGAGCTCCACCCATCATATTACCAGCTCCGCGGATTTCAAGATCCCTCATTGCTATTTTAAACCCTGACCCAAGTTCTGTAAAATCCTTAATTGCTTTAAGTCTTTTTTCAGCAACTTCAGTTAATACCTTATCTTTTTTATAAGTAAGATACGCATAAGCTATTCTATTTGACCTGCCAACTCTACCTCTTAATTGGTAAAGCTGAGAAAGCCCCATCTTATCCGCTTCATAAATTATTATTGTATTTGTGTTTTGGATATCTATTCCTGTCTCAATGATAGTAGTGCACATTAATATGTCATACTTATTTTCCATAAAATCTATCATAACAGATTCAAGTTCTCTTTCCGTCATTTGACCATGTGCAATGCACACTCTACCCTCTGGTACAAGTTTTCCTATATACGCTGCCATCTCTTTTATAGTTTCTACTCTATTGTACACAAAAAAAACTTGACCATTTCTATTTAATTCTCTTAAAATTGCATCCCTTATTAGCTGATCGTTAAACTCCACCACATAGGTCTGTATTGGATATCTCTCCTCTGGCGGTGTTTCAATTACACTTATGTCGCGCACTCCAGTAAGCGACATGTGCAAGGTTCTTGGTATAGGTGTGGCTGTTAGAGTAAGCACATCTATATTCTTTGTCAGTGTCTTTATTTTTTCTTTATGAGTTACCCCAAAACGTTGTTCCTCGTCTATAATCAATACCCCTAAATTTTTAAACTTTACATCACTTTGAATTATCCTGTGTGTCCCTATTAATATGTCTACATTTCCTTCTTTTGTAGCCTTAATAACAAGCTTTTGCTCAGCAGGTGTTCTAAATCTACTTACCATCTCAACCTTTACTGGAAAATCGGAAAATCTTTTAGTAAGATTTTTGTAGTGTTGCTCAGCGAGTATTGTGGTTGGTACTAATAATGCCACTTGCTTGCCATCCATAACAGCCTTAAAAGCCGCCCTAACAGCTACTTCTGTTTTACCATATCCAACGTCCCCACATATTAACCTATCCATTGGTTTGTCTGATTCCATATCTTTTTTAATTTCCTCAATTGCTATTAGTTGATCTGGAGTTTCCTCAAATGGAAATTCTTCTTCAAATTGTTTTTGCCATACAGTATCTTTGCTATACTTGTGCCCTTTAAGGGTAGATCTTGCCGCATAAAGTTTTACCAAATCCTCTGCAATATCCGCAATGGAGTTTTTAACCTTGTTTTTTGCTTTAACCCATTCTGCTCCACCTAGTTTACTTATTTTCGGAGCTTTTCCTTCACTTCCAATATATTTTTGTACCAAATCTAGTTGCTCTACCGGAACATAAAGGGTGTCCCCAGAGTTATAACTAAGTTCTAGATAATCTCTTTTATGACCATGAACCTCTAATTGTTTAATTCCCTTGTATACACCTATACCATGGTTTACGTGAACAACATAGTCTCCTAGTTTAAGCTGGGTAAAACTTTTAATTTTGCTTACTCCCTTTTTATTTGCACGGCTAGCTGTTTTTCTTTTTGCTTGCCCGAAAACCTCTTTGTCAGATATAACGCACACCCTGAGCTCTGGATATTCAAAACCTTTTAATTGATTACCAAATGTTACAACAACCTCTCCAAACTCAATTTGAGCTACACTGTCCTTATAAACACTTTCAACACCTCTACCCCTAAGCGTTGCTATAAGTCTCTCACCGCGAGTTCTTGTTCCAGAAAGAATTATGGTCTTGTACCCCTTCGCTTTTTTATCCTTTATATCCTCAATAAGCATATCTAATTGTCCATGGTAATCAAAAGTTGTAATTTGAGAAAAAGATATTATGCATTTTGGCTTAAGCATCAAAGTAGTTTTAGCAATAGCATTTAAGGTCATAACTTCTAGGCTTTCTAAATCTTCATAAATATATTCCTTATTAATTAAAACTTCTGCCTGTTTAGGCAATATATTACCACGTCTTAAGAAATTTTCGTAATTTTCTTCAAACTCAAAATACACACTATCTAGTTTTCCTATGCACCTTTGTACATCATCAACTACTACAAACGCTCCTTTCATATAATCTAAAAAGGAAGATGTAACATCATAAAAATAAGGCATATAGCTATCAATATCTTTAAAACTCCAAGTTTCTTTAAGTGATTCTAAGTTAACATTAACTAAAGATGTTATTCTTGCTATAATTTCTTTGTCTTTCTTTTTGCTTAAATTGCCTAACACATTTACTAAATCTTCTTTTATATTGTTATAGCCTTTTTCCATACTCTCCTTAGTTAATATTATCTCCTTTGCTGGAAACATATCTATTTTGGCTACTTTATCAATACTCCTCTGAGTCTCACCATTAAAGGATCTAATAGAATCTATTTCATCATCATATAATTCTATCCTAAACGGTAACGCAGCTGTAGGAGGGTACAAATCTACGATTCCACCCCTTACACAAAATTGACCTTTAGTTTCCACTCTGTCTACTCTTTCATAGCCACACTGAATTAATGTTTCTGAAAAATCGTTTAAATTTAATTTACTCCCTACAGATAATTTGAAGATATATTTTTCTAGGAGATCTATAGGTACATAAGTGGCTGCCAAAGCCTCAATACAAGTAATTACTATTTTTTTACCACTTTCGGTAATTTTTTTCATTACTTTAAGTCTTTCCCATCTTAAGTCCCCAGATACAGCATCTGCATTATAAAAACCCATCTCTCTAGTAGGAAAATAATATACATCATTTACATAAAAAGATAAATCCTCATAAATATTTTTAGCTTCTACATCGCTATGCGTTAAAATTAATATAGACTTATCTAATTGCTCGTACACCCCATTCACTAAATAGTTCTTAGCTGATTCTGAAAGTCCGTACACTCCAATTGGATAAACCTTTTTTTCTATATTTTTTAAAATTTCTTTAAATTGATTGCTTTCCCTTAAAGGCTTCATAAGCCCGCTTAGTCTCATGTTAACACCTCTCACTACATAAATATGTTTGTAATATTTTAATATTATATTCTTTAAGCATTAAATCCATTAAATTGATTCATAGCTTCCACAAAACCTTCCTTTATTATAACCGCAGCCGCTTTTGCACTAGCTTCAAATGTCTTTTCTACCAAATCCCTGTCCTCTTTAGAAAACCTTCCTAAAACGTGAGGTATTAATGCTTTATCAGGTTTGCCCACGCCTATCTTTATTCTTGGGAATACGTCAGATGATAAGTTTGCAAGAATGCTTTTTATCCCGTTATGTCCACCAGCACTACCTTTACTTCTCACCCTTAATTTGCCTACATCCAAACTAATATCATCATAAATTATGATGATATTTTCATTAGGAATCTTATAAAAAGAAGATGCCTCGCGAACACTTTCTCCACTTAAGTTCATATATGTACTAGGTTTTAATAAAATTACTTTTTCACCATCTATGTTAACTTCCCCATAGACACCTTTAAATTTTATCCTATTAATCAAAACATTATACTCACTTGCCATTAAATCAATTACATCAAATCCTACATTATGCCTTGTTTGTGCATATTCTTTTCCCGGATTTCCTAGTCCAACTACCAAATACATTATTACCTCCAAATATTATCATGTTTAAGCCTTTACCCTATCACATAATTATTCTTTTGATTTGCCCTGTATATAATATTATACCAAAAATATATTTTAATCCACAGTTATTGATAATAATTACCATATGTTGTACCTTTTATCAAAATATATAATCTAAAAAATAACTAGTTTGTTTTCTAGTTATTTTTTAGATTATAGCCTGCTTATATGTTACATTATATCGCATGCATTATTTTATAACCTTTAATCAGCTTTTAATTCAGAGATAGTTATACTAATTTTTAAAGCTTTACCACCTCTCCAAACCTTACATGACACGCGATCCGAAACTTTATATTTATTTAAAACATTACTTAAGTCTTCCATATTTTTAAGGCTCGCATCAGCTATTTGAACTATAATGTCATTTGGTATAATTCCAGCCTTATCTGCTCCGCTTTCCTTTATAACTTCTTGTACACGAACTCCTTCAATGCCATCATTATCCGCTTTAACTGCAGACTCCCCATAAATTCCAATGGACGGCCTAATAACTTTACCACTCGAGATTAGCTCCTCAATAATTTTTTTAGCTTCATTTGCACTAATAGCATATCCCATTCCATAATTTTCACTTGTTGAATTGAGTTTCAAATTATTTATCCCAATAACTTCTCCGTACATATTGCATAACGCTCCGCCATTATTAGCTGGTGTTATTGCTGCATCAGTTTGTATTAATTTATATATAGTTTGTTCACCTGTCTTTTTATCTACTATATTAATTCTTCTATCCAATGCACTTATAACCCCTGCAGTAACAGTTCCCAAAAACTGTTTTCCGAGGGGATTTCCAATAGCGACAGCTATGTCNCCAATTTTAACCTTTGATGAATCTCCAAATTTTGCAATAGGTAAGTTGCTTGCTTCAATTTTTATAACAGCTAAATCCGATATAACATCTTTGCCTACAACCTTTGCTTCTAAAATATTATCATTACTCAATTTCACTTTTATCTGTGTTGCATCTTTTATAACATGGTAATTAGTAACGATAAAACCATCACTTTTAACTATAATACCTGAACTACTACCTTCCGGAGTTTCCCACGACCCTTCTTTTTTATCGCTGATACCAACTACTGTGGGCGCTACCTTTTGAGTAGCCTGCAAAATAGGATTGTCATATTCCGCCTGGGCGCTGTTATTTCCTAAAACACCCGAATTTACATTGCCATTAATATCGTTTGATGTTTTCTCTTTATTAATCACATATTGCGCTGTAATTCCCCCAGAAAGTGCTGCTATTAGTATAAAACTAAATAGTCTTAAGAATACTTTAAAATAATTTTTTTTATTATTTTTTCTGAATTTAATTTCACTAAATATATCGCCACGCTCTGCATTTTTCCACATGGCATCCCTTATTTGTCCACTAGATTCATAGTTATCTTTATTATCCATAACATCACCTCCTACTGGTTATAACTAGGTCATGGAAGTTTAAAATTATTTTACTTTCCTTAACGTAAAAGTAAAACAAACACCATTTTCTTTATTTTCCACCCATATATCTTCCTGTAATTGAGTTATTATATTCCTAACTATAGATAATCCAAGTCCCGTACTATCTTTTGCAGTCCTCGCTTTATCTGCCTTATAAAATCTATCCCAAATATGCGATAAATCTTCCTCTGCTATTTTTGGACCATGATTAAATACAGATATGAATGCTTTTTTTCCTTTAGTTTTTGAACTAATCTCTATTTTTGCACCTTCATTAACATATTTTATTGCGTTATCTAATAAATTTGTAATAACCTGTACTAACCTATCCTTATCACCAGCTACAAATGAATTATCTTCATCGAAACATACATCTACAGATGCCTTTTTCCCTTTGATTTTTGTTTCATTTTTTATAACTGTAAGCCTAATGATTTCNTTAATATCCACTTCCATAATTTTCAAGCTNAACTCACCTGCTTCNATTGCAGACATATCTAGTAGGTCGTTTACAAGCCTTGTTAGCCTTTGGATTTCTTCATACGCAATAGATAAGTAGTATTTCTCCTTCTCCTGGGGAATCACCCCGTCTAATATTCCACCAATAAATCCTTTAATCGATGTAATAGGAGATCTAATCTCATGTGATACATTAGATATAAACTCACGTCTATTTTTCTCGTTCTTTTCCACAGAATCGGCCATAAAATTAAATGATTGGGCGAGTTCTCCGATTTCATCATTAGAATTTATATAAACCCTCTTATCCACATCCCCATTAGATATCTTCCTAGCTACGGAATTAATTTCGGCTAGTGGTTTTATAATTATTTTTTGTGAAAAATAATATATAACTATACAAGAAAAAATTATTGCAATGATTGCAGATATCCAAATTATTTCATAAACACGTTTTAAAGACTGACTTAGTTCTTCGATCGAATTGTATAATACAATAGACCCCAAAAATCTGCCTGACTCAGTCTTTATAGGTGTACCATAAACTCTTACAGTTTTATCAAATATGCCAGCATACGGACCTGTGATTTCAAATGTATGCCCAAGCCTAAGCTCTCCGAGCTCCTCAACAAAAACCTGTTTTCCCATAAATTCCTTATGTTCATCATTAGATACAACATAAACATAGCCATAACTATTTACAAGCCATATATCCGATTTTATATATTCTGCTATTATTGTAATCATATTATCTACTTCTTCTACCGTGGAGTCCCCAGCCATATATTTCTCAGCAAGCTGTTGTATAACAGATGAACTATCCAAAAATTGTTCTTTCCTCTGCTCAAAATAGTAATTTTGGAACCAATAAGACAAAAATGACGCAATAAATATTAAGCTTATAGAAATTATAATAGTATAAGTGGCTAACATCTTAAAAAATAGCCCTCTTTTGACCATTTATTTCACCTCAAATTTATATCCTACTCCCCAAACGGTCTCAATTTGCCAATTCGATCCCCCTTGAAGTTTTTCTCTTACTCTTTTAACATGCACATCTACGGTTCTAGAATCACCAGGGTAATCATATCCCCAAACTTCACATAATAGCTGTTGCCTTGTGAACACTCTATTCTTATTAAGAGCTAAATAATGTACTAGTTCAAATTCCTTAGGTGGCATCTTTACTTCTTCACCCCTATATGTAACATTATAAGAATTAATATCAATTTCTAAATCCTCAAAATTCAAAACTTCTTTCCCGCCATTATCTAAGTTATAACGTCTAAGCACAGCTTTTACTCTTGCAATTATTTCTTTTGGCTCAAAAGGTTTTACAACATAGTCATCAGCACCAAGTTCTAGACCTAAAACCTTATCAAATGTTTCCCCTTTGGCAGTAAGCATAATAACAGGTGTTTCATGNTCTTTCCTTATCCATTTTAAAACATCAATTCCATCAATATAAGGTAACATTATATCTAAAAGCACCAAATCTGGTTTATAGCTCAAAAATGCTTCCTGTGCGGCTCTACCGTCATGTGCTACATTTGTTGCATATCCTGAATTTTCAAGATACATTTTAATTACCTCAGCAATATTTTTATCATCATCAACTATTAATATCTTTCCTATAGTTCCTTCCATATCAGTACCTCCTAATTTTTTCTCAATTATTTCCTCTATTATTTTATCCATTGTTTTCGTTTATTATTTCTATCTGCTGTTTTCGCCTTTTATACGCAGATAAATCATCCTATGAATAATTCACCTTATTACTAATTTATCACACTTTTGTGTTAATTGATTAGTTTTTTTAAAATGTTACAAATTATTCACCGCTATATTTGATTTTTAACCATTTNNCATACTTAACATTATATATTATTCATTGGCTGTCTATTATATATACCAATTTATAAAATAAAATAGCGATGCCCAATTATANAAAAATTGCGCATCGCTATTTTAAAATATGAATCTAATCGTTGCTTACTTCTTCAAATAATTTACTTACAGAAACATCTTCATATATTCTTTTTATGGCCTCTGCCAAAATTGGAGCTACTGATAATGTAGTAAACTTATCAGAGTGTTTACTCTCTGGAATATCAATAGTGTTGAGTATTATTAATTCTTTTATTACTGAATCATTTATCCTTTGAATAGCAGGCCCTGATAGTACGCCATGACTACAACAAGCATAAACACATTTTGCGCCGAGTTTAACTAGAGCATTTGCTCCATTAGTTATCGTCCCTGCAGTATCTATCATATCATCCATCATGATAACTGTTTTATCTTTAATATCTCCTATAATGTTCATAATTTCTGCAACATTAGCTTTTGGTCTTCTCTTATCAATTATAGCTATTGGAGCATCTAACTTTTCTGCAAATTTTCTTGCTCTAGCAACGCTTCCAAGATCTGGTGCAACTACAACTACATCATCCCTATCTTTAAATCCTTTTTCTATGTAATATTTTGCAAGGATAGGCATTCCAGTCATATTGTCAACAGGAATATTAAAATATCCTTGTATTTGAGCTGCATGTAAATCCATAGTGAGTACTCGATCTGCTCCTGCAGTTGTTATAATATCCGCAACAAGTTTCGCTGTAATTGGATCCCTAGCTTTTGCTTTTCTATCTTGCCTCGCATATCCATAATACGGTATAACTGCAGTTATTCTCCCTGCAGAGGCTCTCTTAAATGCATCAATCATAATAAGTAATTCCATTAAATTATCATTTACTGGTTCATTTGTTGATTGAACAACAAATACATCTGCCCCTCTTACTGTTTCATGGATATTAACAGATATTTCTCCATCACTAAAAGTTCCTACTTGTGAATCTCCAATGGGTAATCCCAGTATATCAGCTATATCTGATGCTAATTTAGGATTTGAGTTGCCTGTGAAAATTTTAATGTTTTTGCCATGGCTTATCATCTGTAGTCCTGATTTACAAAAATCGTAACATCTCATATTTTAATATAATTTGTTATGAATTTAAATTCTATCTTCTAAATAGAATTGCAGCATCTGGGTATTAAACCACTTTGGAATGTTTCGCATCAAAATTTTCCATACCATTAAAGGTAATTATTCATAATTTAATGCTGATTTAGTAGTTTTTATATACACCTTCTACTGCGTAAATCAGTTTTCCACCTCCCTTTATAATTTACTTATTACTTATTACTTATTAAATTTTATATTATGTTACTTTATTTGCTGTGACCTGATTTCACTACCCAATTTTCAATATTTCTCTGCCTTGCCCTCGCTATTGCTAGTGCGTCCTTAGGAACCTCATTTGTAATTGTAGAACCGGCTGCAATATAGGCATTGTCATTAACTGTTACAGGTGATACTAAATTAGTATTGCAACCTATAAAAGCATTATTCCCTATAATAGTTTTGTATTTTAATTTTCCATCGTAATTTACAACTACAGTTCCACAGCCAAAATTACACCCGCTTCCAACCTCGGCGTCACCAATATACGTAAGATGAGACACTTTTGTATTATCTCCAATAGTTGATTTTTTAATTTCAACAAAATCTCCTATTCGAGCATGTTTACCTATAACACTTTCTGGCCTAATATACGCAAAAGGTCCTACCGTAGTTTTCTCTCCTATTGTACTTTCCATTACTACAGAACTTTGAATCGTAATTCCATTTTCAAGAATACTATCACAAATTCTATTATTAGGATACAAAATACACTCTTCTTTAATAATAGTCTTACCTTCAAGTACATTACCAGGGTATATAATAGTATCTTTACCTATCATAACCTCACAGTCAATATAAGTACTGCTAGGATCCATTATTGTAACTCCATTTTCCATATGCTTTATATTAATTCTTTTTCTCATAATCGCCTGCGCATCCGCAAGCTCTACCTTAGAATTAACAGCTGTAATTTCATCAGCCGGTACATCAAAAGCTCCGACCTTAAACCCACCATTTTTTAATATACCAATAGCGTCTGTTAAATAGTATTCCTTTTGAGCATTATTATTATTTAATTTATCTAAACTACTAAGTAGTTCTTCTATATTAAAGCAATACATCCCTGAATTTATTTCTTTAACTAACAATTCATCTTCACTGCAGTCTTTAAACTCAACTATTTTTTTAACTTCCCCATTTTCATTTCTAATTATTCTACCATACTTCGCAGGTTCATCAATAGTTGAAGTTAATATAGTAGCTTTAAAATCACCTTTTTCATGATAATCTAATAATTCTCTAACAGTATTTTCAGTAATCAGGGGACCATCTCCAACAAATATTGCTACTGTTCCACTTTTCCCTCTTAGGAATTCATTAGCACACATTACTGCGTGTCCTGTCCCTAACTGTTCTTCTTGAAGAGAATAATTAATCTTTCTACTTTCTGTTCCTCTTTTAACTTCTTCTGCTCCTTTTCCAATTACCACGTCAACCATTTCAATGTCTGCACTTCTCATAACGTCAATAACATGGTTTATCATTTCTTTACCACAAACCTTATGCATAACCTTAGGTAGATTAGAGTTCATTCTTTTTCCTTCACCTGCAGCTAATATTATAGCGCATTTATACAAATAAAACACCTCTTTATACAATAATTCGACATATTACACATTATATATTATATTAACTTTAGTCAAAATAATTCTTGCATTCTACTTTATATTATATTTTATATAATCTTTAATTGCAACTAGCCTAAAGTTGTTTTCTCTATTTTTCTTCAAAAAAATAAAGAAGGGTTTCCCCCTCTTTTTTATACTTCTACATTTTCTATTACGTTCTCTGATATCTTTTCTATTTCTTTTTCTATTACGCGTGCTACTGGCTCTTCACTTTTTACTTTTTCATACTCACCCAAAATAGCTGTTTGAATTTTTTCTCTTGTCCCAGTATTTATTGGGTGTGCTATATCCTTGAATTCTCCATCTGGAGTTTTTCTACTTGGCATAGCAATAAAAAGTCCACTTTGTCCTTCTATAACCTTAATATCATGAACAACAAATTCATTATCAAAAGTTATTGATACAATCGCTTTCATTTTACCCTCTGTAGCTATCTTCCTAATTCTAACGTCTGTAATTTCCATGTACTCCACCTCCAAGTTACGTTATGTTGTTATGATATTACTATTTCTCCATAACTTTGGTTTTTCCTTCTTAAATTGTAAATAAATTTAAAATTTTTAGAATATTACAGCTTTTCGAAGATTTTAGATGGAGTTACTTCAGATTTACCTTCCTCATTTATACCTTTAAACTCAATAATCGATATATAACCTTCTATTAATTTGTGCCCACTTTCAATGTTATCAACCAAAACTCCAATTCCTGAAAGTTCGCTTTCAAACTCTTTAAGCAGATTTTTTATGCCTGCCCCAGTGCCTCCAGCTTTCATAAAATCATCTATAAAAATACATTTGCTCCCTTTTTTTATAGACTTTCTTGAAAGAGACATAGTTTGAATTCTATTACTAGAACCAGATACATAATTAATGCTAACCGTGCTACCTTCTGTAACTTTAGGATCACGTCTTACTATAACTAGTTGAACTCCAAGCATTTTTGCCACTTCATACGCTAGCGGTATTCCTTTTGTCTCAACTGTTACTACATAATTTATATCAAGCGCGTTAAAGGCCGCAGCTAGGATAACGCCCGCTTTATGCACTATTTCTGGGTTATACATAATATCTGTCATATATATAAAATTTCCTGGTATCACCCTATCTTTTTCTATTAAGATTTTACATAGCTCCTCCGCAAATATACTGCTTTCCTCTTTTGATACTCCACAAATATATTTTACTCCACCAGCTGCCCCGGCTACAGTTTCCACTCTTCCCATAGATAATTCGCTCAAAGTCTCACGAACGATAACAATATCTTCGCTAATTGTGGATTTAGCTGCATTAAATAGTTCTGTAAAAGTTTTCAAATTTATTGTCTTATTAGGATTTTCAGTTAATATCTTAGTAATCCCTGTAATTCTTTGATTTCTACTATATTTATTCATAATATATCACCCATATCTTTATTTTTACGAATTTTACCCGATAAAAAAATTACTATCATTCGTATTTTAATTGTAAATCTTTTTTATCTTTATTACAACGTTTATATGTTTTTTTCTAATTATTTATATGTTTTTTCTAATTTATATAGTTTTTTTTAAATTTTGTATTGTTTTTTTATGTTTTTGTATATAATTAAGAAGTAACCTCATTTATTATAGTCAATAATAATGCAATTCGCATATACTAAATAAGAATAATCATTTTTAAGGAGTTGATATAATGTCTTTTGATTTTATAAAAGATACAAACAAAAAAATTCATTTCATAGGGATTGGCGGTATAAGCATGAGTGGCCTGGCTGAAATACTTATAAAAAATGGGTACACGGTTTCCGGGTCTGATATGAAGTCCTCACATATAACAAACAAACTTAAAGAAGAAGGTGCCGAGATTTATATAGGCCATGATGGCGATAACATAAAAGATGTAGATTTAGTTGTTTACACAGCAGCTATCTCTTTTGAAAATCCTGAATACATTAAATCTAAGGAGCTAAACATTCCTTTGATGGATAGGGCTGAATTTTTGGGCCAAATTATGAAAGGTCATAAGTATAATGTAGCTGTAGCTGGTACTCACGGCAAAACTACTACAACTTCAATGCTTGCCCACATCGTTTTAAAAGAGGATGTAGACCCTACAATACTTATTGGTGGAGAATTAGATGCTATAGGCGGTAATGTTTTAGCTGGACATAGCGAATATTTTATTACAGAAGCCTGCGAGTATAAAGCATCATTTTTAAAGTTTTTCCCTTATATAGGAACAATTTTAAATATAGATGCAGATCATCTAGACTACTATAGAGATATAAATCACATTAAAGATACCTTTAAGAAGTTCATTAATATTATTCCTAAAGAGGGATACTTAGTTGCAAATGTAGAAGATGAAAATGTTAAGACAATTCTTCATGAGGAAAACTACAGTTGCACCATACTTACTTATGGAATAAATGATGGAATGCTTAGAGCAACAAACATTATCTATAATACCCTGGGTTGTGCTACTTTTGATGTATATAAAGATGACAGTCTCTTATTTCAAATAAATCTTAACGTACCAGGGGAGCATAATGTTCTAAATGCCCTTGCAAGTATAGGTACTGCACTAATTTTAGACTTTTCTAAGGACTCAATTACCTCAGGCCTTTCTAGTTTTGGAGGTACCCATAGAAGATTTGAGCTAAAAGGAGTTAAAAACGGTGTAACTGTTATTGACGATTATGCTCACCATCCTACAGAAATTAAAGCAACTTTAAGTGCTGCAAAAAATTATCCTCACAAGAAAATTTATTGTGTTTTCCAACCCCATACTTATTCAAGAACCTTGAGCTTATTTGATGATTTTTCAAATTCTTTTTATGATATGGATAATTTAATACTCGCAGATATTTATGCAGCAAGAGAAAAAGATACCGGAGTTATAAGTTCAGATATGCTTGGAGATAAGATAAGAGAGCATCATGTAAATTGTATAAATATTCATAACTTTGATGAAATTGTTGATTATCTTAACCTTAATTTAAAAGAAGGAGACATTCTTCTTACTATGGGTGCCGGCGACGTTGTTAATGTAGGTGAAATGTTTTTAAAATAAATGATTGAATTTTTGTATTGACATTCATTAACAAGTAAAGTATTCTTAAAAAGGAATCATTTTAAATAAATGTTAATTATTCTATATTTTGAAAAGGAGGTAGTAATTATGTTCATTAAAGAAATATGCGTTAATACTAATGTTAAATTTAATTTAGTTATATCTAACAGTATTTTTATGCCTAAAACTTTATATGATAGTCCTACCTTAATGGAAATTATCTTTTCATAATAATTCATCTTTATTAAAGTATTTTATGAAATTGTAAACATTGGTCATGGGCTACTCGCCCATGACCTTTTTATATTATTGAATTTGTTATGCTTAAGCATAAGGTTAATAATTTTTAAGCCATGGATGTTTCCATGGCTTTTTTCTGTTATTCGTTATATAAATTCAAGATAAATCAAGGGAGGAATTTTTTATACTTATAAAATCTTTCACAAAAATCAAGTTCCATTTTCAAAATTATATCAACCTAAAAGGTGGCGAAAATTAATGAAAAGAGTTTTGAAATATATTACAAGATATAAGCTATTTATTATTATACCTACTATTGCAATGCTTGTTAGCATCGCACTAGACATGTTCAACCCATATTTAGTACAAGTTATGATTGATAAGGTGCTAAAAAACAAACAATATAATCTTCTGACTTTCGTGTTAATGTCCCTTGCTGGAATTACTATTACGCGATCAATCCTTGGTTATATTAGAGAATATACCTTAGATTACTTATCTTCTAGGGTAAGCATAGATTTGAAAATTGACCTGTTTGATCATATTCAAAGTTTGCCTTTTAAATATTTTGATAATATGAACACTGGTGAACTTATGTCCAGAATGGGTTCTGACGTGGAGAATGTATGGAGATCCATCTCTTTTGGTATAGGGCTTGCTATAGAGCAGGTATTTTATTTCTGCGTTGCATCTATCATTATATTCCGTATGAACTGGAAACTTGCACTTGTAACCCTCATAACTATGCCTCTTATTGGATATATAGCATTTAAACTTGAAAACGAAGTTGGAGAAGCCTATGACAAAATAAGTGATCATAATGCAGTTTTAAATACTACAGCTCAAGAAAACATCGCTGGTGCAAGACTTGTAAAAGCTTTTGCTAGAGAAAAACATGAAACAAATAAATTTTTAAACCATAATAGAACGAATTATCGTCTTAATATGTCTCAAGCTAAAATATGGAGTAAACACTTTCCTATGATAGACTTTTTATGCAACATTTCTGTTCTAGCCGTAGTTTGTGTTGGTGGACTNCTNGTAATTGATAGTTCCCTATCTATTGGTGAACTAGTAGCCTTTAGCCAATATGTATGGATGTTAATTTGGCCTATGAGAATGATAGGTTGGCTTACAAACATCATAACTCAAGCTAATACTTCTGCTAAAAAAATATTTAATATAATGGATGTAGAGCCAGAAATTAAAGATAAAGAGGATGCTATACCAATGCCTATAATTAGAGGCCATGTGAAATTTGAAAATGTGTCTTTTAAATATAATGAAAACTATATATTGAAAAACATAAATTTGGATATACCTGCTGGGAGTACTGTTGCAATAATGGGAACAACAGGTGCTGGTAAAAGTTCACTTATAAATCTTATAGGCAGGTATTATGATATTTCAGAAGGCGCAATCACTATAGATGGTAATGATTTGCGTGATATATGTATAGGTGATCTACGTAGTAAAATGTCCGTAGTTGCTCAAGATACTTTCTTATTTTCGGAAAGCATATGCGAAAATATACGCTTTGGAAAACAAGATGCAACCTTAGGCGAGATAAGAAACGCCTGCAATGATGCTTGCGCAGATGAATTCATACAAAATCTTGCCTTGGGTTATGATACAGTTATTGGAGAAAGAGGCCTTGGCCTCTCCGGCGGTGAGAAACAAAGACTATCTATTGCAAGAGCGCTGGTTAAGGATTCAAACATTTTAATACTTGATGATGCATCATCAGCCCTTGATATGGAAACTGAATATAATCTTTTGAAAAATCTTAACAAAAGAAAAAATAAGGCAACTACTTTTATAATCGCGCATAGAATTTCTGCGGTTAAGAATTCCGATTTAATACTATTTCTTGAGAATGGTCATATCCTCGAAATGGGAAATCATAAAACCCTCCTTGAAAAAAAAGGTAGATATTATGATGTTTACAATCAACAATTTACAGACTTTATGGACCTAGAAGGGGTGATTATATAATGATTAAAAATTCAACAAAGCAAGATGAGCAGTTCGATGATGTTTCTAAAAGGGAATTAATAATAAGGATATTTAGTTATTTAAAACCTTATAAGCTTAAGGTAGTTTTAGTTATATTGCTTATGATCTTAGTAATGGTTTGTTCCCTATTAAACCCATATATTTTAAAGATAGCAATAGACAAATACATAGGCGCCTCTAATGTAGTGGGCCTTGCGCAAATTGCAGTATTTATGATAGTTTTTAATATAATATCATTGATTGCATCTAGGATAAGGTTTAATATGATGGCGTCTGTTACTAACTCTGCGCTCCTTGATATAAGGCAAGAGTTGTATACGCATATTCAGAAATTATCACTTAATTTCTTTGATAACAGGCCAGTTGGAAAAATACTTGCAAGGGTTATTGGAGATGTAAACTCGCTTCAAGACCTCTTTACTAGTAGCGTAACTAACTTGATACCAGAAATATTGACTTTAGTATTTGTAACAATTATTATGTTCTCTATGAATTTTAAACTAGCTCTTATTTCCATATCATTTTTGCCAGTATTAATTATAGGATTTTCTTGCATTGAAATATTTTCTAGGAAACGTTGGCAAGTATATAGATCTAAACGCTCTAATCTTAATGCCTATACCCACGAAGATTTTTCTGGCATAAGAATAGTTCAATCTTTTGCCTCAGAAGCTAACACTTCGAGCATCTTTGCAAACTATGTTAAAGGTATGATGAATGCTTTTATGAATTCTGTAAGATTAAATGATATGTTTTGGCCAATGGTAGAATTATCTTGGGGCATCGGGAGCTTGCTTGTATATTGGTATAGTGTCCCTCTCATTAAATCAGGTGCATTAACTATTGGTGAACTCGTAGCTTTTACTGCTTATATTGCAATGTTTTGGAGACCTATTCAAAGCATCAGTAATTTCTATAATTCATTAATAACAAATTTTGCTTCTGCAGAAAGAATTTTCGAAATACTAGATATAAAACCAAATATATTAGCTATTAATAACGCAATGCCAATGCCTAAAATAAAAGGTGATGTTCAGTTTAAAAATGTAATGTTTAGTTATGATGATAATGTTCCTATATTAAATAACATTAACTTTAAAATAAAACCAGGTGAAACAGTAGCTTTAGTAGGTCCTACAGGCGCAGGTAAAACTACCATAATAAACTTAATTAGTAGATTTTATGATGTTGATAGCGGCGAAATTTTAATTGATGGGAAAAATGTAACCCATGTTGATATAGAATCACTTCGAAGTCAAATGGGCATAATGCTACAAGATACCTTTCTCTTTTCCACCACAATTATGGAGAATATTCGTTACGGGAAACTAGATGCCACTGATGATGAGGTAATAGCAGCAGCTANTNCNGTTAGCGCTCATTCTTTTATTATGAAGCTAACAAACGCTTATGCAACGGAGGTAAATGAACGAGGCGCCAGACTTTCTGTTGGTGAGAGGCAACTTATATCCTTTGCTCGCGCGCTCCTAGCTAACCCAAGAATATTGATATTAGATGAAGCTACTTCTAATATTGATACCACTACAGAAAAACTTGTACAAAAAGGAATTAAAAAGCTCTTATTTGGTAGAACTTCCTTTGTTATTGCACATAGACTATCAACTATAAGAGATTGTGACAAAATAATGGTTATAGATGACGGACGCATTGTAGAGAGTGGATCTCACGAAGAACTATTAACTCTAAAAGGATTATATTATAATCTTTATATATCTCAATACAAATTCTTAAATGAAGGCGCTTAAATTATGTTAGATGTACCTCATAAATAGAACTATTAACCAAACATTGATAAAAAAAACAAACAAACCTATATGGTAAAAATATAGGTTTGTTTGTTTTTTATACTCTTAACTATAGAACCATATCTAACAATATAACCCAAAACATTTTATACCCTATTGTATCTTATAAAAAACGAACTCACTTCTTTTATATTCTCAGGCTCCATATGCTGAAAAAGGATATTATACGGTTTTTTACCTACCATTATTGTAATATGTTTTTTCGATATTTCAACTTTTTTTATATCATTTAACATAATAACTTTTCCCTTTGACTTAAAATTTACATTAATCTCAAATCGATCTTTTTTAAATGCTAAATAATTCAAACTTTCTAGTTTCCTAAGTTTTATAATAAAAGATATTGAAAATGCTATTGATATAAAGGTTATTATTAAAAATATAGCCCCTATTCCGTTTCTTCCCCGAATAAATGACCCTACAACTCCAATTAATAATGCAAAACTCATAAGTATACTAAAGGCTCCTTGCTTCATAGCCATCTTTCTGGTTATTTTACTAAATTTAATATCTTTCAACTGTTCCCTCCTATAATTCATTTTTAACTTTTGTACATTATCATAAATTAGATACTTTATGGTAAATTAATTTTAAAAACAAGATTTTTTGTTTATTATTTTTATATCTACTGAAAATTCTCCATCTTTTATTTCTATATATATTTCACTATAATCTATCTCAAAGTTTGCCATGCTAGAATAAATACCGCTATCACTTAAAAAATGCATCGTGCATATATTATTATCTTCTTTAATGCAGAACCTAACAAGTATACTTTTAACCGCCGGAAATTGTATTCTAGATTTTATATATGTAGGTAGATTATCAAAATATAAGTTTACACATCTTTGCTCCATGGGAATTATTAAATCGATGTTATGTTCATCTTTTCTTATTTCTTTAACTTCTAAATCGCTTGTTATATTCAGATTGCTTTTTTCATAAGTCATATATACCTCCGAATAAAATTATTATCAATGTATTTATAATACTAAAAAAGTCCGTAACATTACAAGTTATTTAATATTATGGCACTTTATAATATTATTTAGTAAATTAATTTTTCCATTTGTCCTTATTAATTTAATCTCTTGAATTTTCATAATAATATTGTGTAAATATATTAATTTTTGGTTATACTAAAAATGAAAAAAATGTTTTTGGAGGTATGCAATGAAAAACTTTTTAGTTTCGGCTATAGTGGATATAGTAATAATTTTTGCTTCATATTTTTTATTCAGAAGTGTTATAAGTGGACCAACTCGTCATAGATTATATGAAAAATTTATGAGTTCTTTTGCAAAATATGTAATTATTATTTTTGTAGCTAGTGTACTTGTAACTTCCCTCACTGCCCTAGTCTTATACAAAACGCAATATATAGTATATATCAATATATTAGCTCCTGCCTTAGTATCTATACTCGTGGGGTTCGTTATGTCTACTGTCCCAACTAGAGGTACTGGGGATAAAGAAAAAGATGCTAAANAGCACTAGTAATAGGTGAGCAGAATGCCAGGTGATATGTCTTTAATATCCCTTGCGAACCTGCTCTTTTTTTAACTTCACCTGATTTTTGTTTTTAAAGTAATTACTGGTTCTCCTAAAATTATAACTTATACATATTATCATGTATAACTTGGATATAGCCTATATCATTTGTGATTACTGTTGACATTTATCTATTTGTTTTGTATAATAAATCTTGTCGTCAATAAACGGAATTATAATTTACAATTTTTATATTCCTTATATTCCTTATATTC
>JGI24143J45723_1000282_pt1 | contig 27586 bp, 26 predicted proteins | sample BarGraIncu00432A_FD_45723 | JGI IMG/M metagenome (IMG submission 45723) | reverse complement strand
ATGTCTGCCGGATGGAGCGCCTATTTCGAAGGTTGAAGCAACAAAGTCTTATGGTGCTGAGGTATGTTTGGTAGAAGGCGGCTATGATGAAGCTTATGCTAAAGCGCTAGAACTTCAAGCAGAAAGGGGTTATACCTTTATTCATCCGTTTGATGATGATGATGTGATTGCCGGACAGGGAACCATCGGATTGGAGCTGCTTGAAAGCCTTCCGGATATGGATGCAGTGATTGTTCCGATTGGCGGGGGCGGACTCATATCGGGAATTGCCTATGTTATTAAGTCACTTAAGCCTGATGTGAAAGTTTATGGGGTTCAGGCTTCAGGAGCACCGAGTATGAAGACATCGCTAAAAGAGAAAAAAGTATGCTGCCTGTCACATGCCAACACCATCGCTGATGGGATTGCAGTAAAACAACCTGGGGAAATAACGTTTGATCTTTGCAGTAAGTATGTTGACGAAATTGTAACGGTCACGGAAGATGAAATTTCAACAGCCATCCTGACCCTGATTGAACAGCAAAAGCTGATTGCTGAAGGTGCGGGTGCGGTAGCAGTTGCGGCGGCCATGTTTGGCAAACTCCCGATTAAGGGAAAAAAAGTGGTATGCCTCATATCAGGGGGGAATATTGATGTTACCATTTTATCAAGGATTATAAAACGGGGACTGTTAACATCAGGGCGGTCCTGTTCACTTAATATTGAGTTGATCGATAAACCGGGACAATTAAAGGGCGTTTCTCAGATTATCGCTGATTGTGGGGGAAATGTTATTTCAATTCATCATGAACGCAGCAATGAAGGTTCAGATATTAATGGATGTTTTCTGCGGATTGAACTTGAAACCAGAAATTATGAACATATTCTGGAAATCAGGAAGGCATTAATTGATGGCGGATTTAAATTACAGGATTAATCATTCAGATTAGGGTATAATATAAATATAAAATTCAAATTATTAGGAGGAGAAAACATGTTGGAAAATATTGGCGAAGATTTAAAAAGAATATTTTTGTTTGGTGTTGGAGCGGTGGCTACCACGGCTGAAAAGTCCAAAGAGCTAATTGATGAGCTTGTGGTAAAAGGTGAATTAACGGTAGAACAGGGAAAAATATTAAATGAAGAGTTAAAACACAATATTAAAGAAACGATTAAGGATAATGTTACAGTGAATGTTATTCATCCGGAAACTCCACCAACAGCTGACACGGTTGTGGAAAACTTGGATAAAATGACACCTGAAGAAATTCAAAAAATCAAAGAAAAAATTGAGATGATGGAGGCAGCGCCATCTGCAAAAAGCGGAATAGATGAGTGTCAGTGATTCAATCACAAAAATGGATGAACTGAATAATAAAAAAATGGACACCAACGGAAGAAGACTGGGAAAGATCATTGCCATTCTTATGAAACATGATATTACCAAAGGGTTGACCCCGGAAAAATTGAGACTGATCATCGAAGATCTGGGGCCAACCTTTATTAAGATCGGTCAAATGATGTCCATGAGGCGGGATGTTTTGCCTTATGATTATTGCCTGGAACTTGAAAAACTAAGATCCCAGGTAAAACCAATGTCTTTTGAAACCGTTATAAAAATTATTGAAGAAGAATACCAGCACCCGGCAAAAGATGTTTTCCGCGTGATCCAAAAAGAACCTTTAGGTTCGGCCTCTATTGCCCAGGTACATGAGGCCGAATTAAACGATGGATCAAAGGTTGTTATTAAGGTTCAACGGGTGGGAATTTATCGGATAATGGCTCAGGATGTTGTTCTTCTGAATCGAGCAACCGGAATTTTAAATATTGCCAGTGGAATTGGAGATGTAATTGATTTTAGAATGATTGTGGATGAGATGTGGAGTACCGCTCAACAGGAAATGGATTTTTTGATCGAGGCTCAGAACGCTCAATTGTTTTATGAATTCAATGCACTCATTAATTATATAAGTTGTCCTCGCATTTACAAGCAGTTTACAACTTCAAAAGTATTGGTCATGGAAGCCGTCGAAGGTATTGAAATTGATGAAACAGAGGCCTTATCCGTGGAAGGGTATGATCTGCAAGAAATAGGGAAAAAGTTGTCGGAAAATTATGTTAAACAAATTATTGACGATGGCTTTTTTCATGCAGATCCTCATCCGGGTAATATCTTCATTCGAAATGGGCAAATTGTCTGGATCGATTTGGGAATGATGGGGAGATTATCCAAACGTGAGATGGGAGTTTTAAGACGTTATGTCAAGGCTGTTGCCACAGGTGATGTGGAGATGCTCAAGGGTGCCGTTTTAGCTTTAGGCGTTCACAAGGGGAGACGAATTAATCAGCCCCAATTGTATGAATCGATTGCCGGCATGCTTGAGGAATATGGAACGGAAGAATTCAGCAACATCAACATGGGTAGATTGCTGGAAGAAATATTGCGCATTGCCAGTGAGAACCATATTGCAATGCCAAGCGGCATCAGTATGTTAAGCCGTGGAATGATAACGATTGAAGGCGTTATAACGACGGTATCGCCAAGTACTAATATTGTAAATATTATGGCAAATCACATTGCAGGTCAGGAAGCTGGTGATCTTGATTTAGATAAGATTATTGAAGACAATGGACGCAAGTTTATCATATCAAGTGAAAAAGCGATTAGTGTACCGGGACAAGTATCGGATTTTCTCAGTCTTGCGAACAAGGGACAGATCAAGGTTAATTTGGAGCTTATAGGATCAGAGGAGCCACTGGCTGAAGTTGATAAAATGGTTAACAAGATTGTTGTTTGTATTATCAATGCTGCTTTGTTGATCGGATCGAGCTTTATTGCAACCACAGATATGACACCAAAGCTGTTGGGAATTCCCGCTTTAGGAACCATTGGTTATATAACGGCCATTATTCTTAGTGGAGGCCTGATGGTTTCAATTCGTAAAAAGAAAAAAAGACGGTGAAATGCATAGTTGACAACTTCGCCTTGGAGACCACTGATGTTTCTATTGTCTTAGGACTTGTTGTTATGTTTTATCGACAGTTTGAAAACTCGGATCACGAGTTTTTTTTATTTTTTGTAAAAAAAGTAAAAAATCATTGACAAAACTCTGCGATTGTATTATTGTATTAAACAAGCAGTACAATAATACAATAATACAAAGGAGGACGGCGATGAAATGGTACATTGATTCAGATCGACCAATTTATAAACAACTGGTGGAACAAATAGAGCTTAGAATCATTTCAGGAGTTTATTCCCCAGGAGATAAACTTGGTTCAGTAAGAGATTTGGCAATGGATGCTGGTGTGAACCCCAATACCATGCAAAAAGCATTAGCAGAGCTTGAAAGAATGGATCTTGTTTTTGCACAGAGAACAAGTGGCAGATATATTACGGAGGATAAGAAAGTGATTGATGAAGTAAAGAAGGCTTTAGCATTTAGAGAAATCGAGCGGTTCTTTGAAAAAATGGAACTGCTCGGTTTTGGAAAAGATGAAATTTTGACATTGATAAAAAAGGTTGAGGAAGGGGAAAACAGCAATGATAATACTAAGCGCTAAGAACCTGACAAAAAGTTTTGGCAAAAAGATTGCGCTTTCCAACATAAACTTAGAGATCCCCAGAGGCCGAATTATTGGATTGCTTGGTCCAAACGGCAGCGGGAAAAGCACATTAATAAAACTGGCAACTGGTTTACTTGTTCCAACTGGGGGAGAAATAACTATTGATGGTGCAATTCCGGGAGTTGAAACGAAAGCTAAAACATCCTATTTGGCAGAAAGAACTTATCTTAACGGTTGGATGCGGGCGGAAGACATCATTGCTTTCTTTGAAGATTTCTATGAAGATTTCAACCGCATTAAAGCGGAAAACATGTTGAAAGATTTAAACATCAATCCCAGTGATCGATTGAAAACTATGTCCAAAGGAACCAAAGAGAAAGTTCAGTTGATTTTGATTATGAGCCGTTCTGCAGAACTATATTTATTAGATGAACCGATTGGCGGAGTCGATCCGGCGGCAAGGGATTACATCCTCAATACGATTATTACTAATTATAAAGAGAATGCATCGGTGATCATTTCGACTCATCTGATTGCCGATATCGAGCAGGTGCTGGATGACATTGTTTTCATTTCAAAGGGAGAAATAACCATGACTTCCACAGTTGATGAAATTAGGGAAAAGTATAATAAATCGGTGGATGGATTATTCAGGGAGGTATTTAAATGTTAGGGAAGTTATTAAAACATGAAGTCAAGGCGACCGGAAGAACTTTTTTACCGATGTATGGTGCGTTACTAATATTAACAATTATCACGAAATTGGTAATAACCATCGGGGCACCGGACTTTTTTACCGATAATATCGCAACAGGTCCTGTTGCAGAAGTCATTTTGGGAATCACTTTTACCCTATATGTCATTGTCATCACGGCATTATGTATAATGACCTTTGTGGTTATTATTCAACGGTTTTATAAAAATCTTTTTACCGATGAAGGCTATTTAATGTTTAGCTTACCAGTTAAAACCAGGGAATTGATTTTTTCCAAATTACTGGTGGGATTAATGTGGTCAGTCGTTTGCTGTTTAATGCTGGTTATTTCCATTTTTATTCTTTCACTTGGAAGTTTTTCAATGATGGAAGTGGTTCAGGATATCAACATGGCTTATACCGATTTTTATACTCAGTTTGGAATGAGTCTTAATATAATTTTATTTGAATTATTCTTATGTATGCTTGTTAGTGCGATTTCATCCATCCTGTTGATTTATGCTTCTATCGCTATCGGGCAATTGTTTAATCAACATCGTGTTTTAGCTTCTTTTGGAGCCTATATTGTGATTACCATTGTTTTACAGATCATTGTATCGATTATACTGGTAGCCGTGCCCCTTCTGGCTAATCTGGATATACTTTTTTCGGGTATTGATGGGATAAAAGCAGCACAGTGGCTTATCAATGGCACAACCTTAATTAACTTGGTATTATGTGTCATATTTTATTTTTGTACTCAGTATATTATGGAAAAACATTTGAATTTAGAATAAATTAATAATAGAATAGAAGTAATTTCGAAAAAAAATATAAAAAGGGAGAAGTATGATTTGAATTTCATGTAAATCATGCAAGAAAATGATGAAGAAAAAAGGAATAATCCTGTGTATCGTAATCGGAGCAGCCATTGTGATTGGCGGAGGAGTTTTTGTTTATGCCAGTTCACAAACCACCACCACCACTGGGACCACTGTAAAAACAACCCCGCTTGCAAAGGGAACCCTTCAAAATACGATTTCTGCGACGGGGGTTGTGGAAAGCACCACAAAAGTTAAAGTGAGTGATGCCAGCGGTGATAAGATCGAAAAAATCTATGTATCTGTTGGGGATTGGGTTGGCAGCGGAGACTGGTTATGTCAGCTTTACAACAAAGCCACGGATACCTATACCAATGTAAAAGCGGATACCAGTGGTACCATAACCGCTGTGAATGCCATCAAAGGCGCGATGGCCAGTGGCGAGCTTTTTACGATTGAAGACACCAGTGATCTTAAAGTTCAAGGAAAAATAAAAGAGGTGAATTTAAACCTTATTCATGAAGATATGGCGGTAACGGTGAAATCTGATGCCACCGGAGATCAGACTTTTTCGGGCAACCTCAGTAAAATCGCACCAACAGCAATAGATACGCAGCCTTCAACAGATGCGACCACAAAAAATGCTGAGTTCGAAATCCAGGTTGATCTTCCTGCAAATGTTCAGGGACTTAAAATAGGGATGACCACCCGGTTGAGTATTATAAGTGAAGAAAAAAATGATGTCTTCAGCGTTCCCTTCGATGCTCTGGTTACGGATAACTCGGGACAGGCATGCATTTATATTGCAAAAGAAAATCCGGATAAAGCGGGTGCCTGGGTAGTTGCATCCATTCCGGTCACGCTCGGTATGGAAACAGACTCGCTTGCAGAAATATCTGGCGACCAACTCACTCCAGGCATGGCAGTCATTACTCAACCCCAAGCTCTGCAACCAGGCAATGCTGTTTCCCTTGAAGAAGGAGCAACTGTATAAAATGAGAGAAAAAATCATTGAAATGAGAGGAATCGTTAAATCTTATTACCTGGGAACTCCCAACGAACTGGAAATTCTCCACGGAATTGATCTCGACGTCTATGAAGGAGAGTTCTTGTCCATTGTCGGTGCTTCCGGCTCTGGAAAATCCACCTTGATGAACATCCTTGGAGCATTGGACCGGCCCACCAAAGGACACTTTTTTCTGGATCATCTTCCAATGGAAAATGTCAAAGATGAGGGATTATCAAAAATACGAAATGAAAAAATCGGTTTTGTTTTTCAGACATTTAATCTCATTCCCCGTTCCTCAGCGTTGAATAATGTAGCTCTTCCGATGCTCTATGGTGGAAAATCACGAAGCGTACGGACAAAACGGGCAAAAGAATTGCTTGAATTAGTTGATATGACTGCTCGTTCCCATCACCGCCCCAACGAATTGTCAGGCGGTCAAAAGCAGCGGGTTGCCATTGCCAGAGCGATGGCCAACGATCCGGCCATTATTCTTGCAGATGAGCCCACCGGGGCATTGGATACCCACACAGGTCGGATGGTCATGGATATTTTTCACCGACTCCATCAGGAACAGGGGAAAACGATTATTCTGATTACGCATAACACAGAATTAGCCCTGGAAACAGAAAGAACTATCCGCCTCAAGGATGGTTCTATTGTGGAAAATAAAATTAATGAAAAAATTCAGTTGGAGGGAAGCTATGAATCTGCTTGAGAATATTCGGCTGGCTCTGGAAGGTTTAAGAGCGAATAAAATGCGAGCCCTTTTAACGATGCTGGGAATCATTATTGGGATTGCTTCTGTTATGGCAATTTCAACTCTCGGTTCGGCGATGACCGGTTCTGTTTCAAAAACAATGGACAAAATTGGCGGGAAAAATATTTCGGTGTCTTTAACTCCTAAAAACTATGATTCCCAGTCCACTCTGCAGCCCGAGGATTGCATCACTCAGGCTGAGCTTGATAGTTTCAAAGAAACGTATGCTGATCAAATTAGAGCGATCAGCATATCAAGCAGCCTTGGTTCCGGCAAACTTAACAGCGGGTATATTCACAAAGATGTCAGTGTCACCGGAGCAAACCCGGATTATCGTTTAGTTAATAACATCAACCTAGTTCAAGGGCGCTTTATTTCTGATCGGGATATTCAAAGTTCCAGAAACGTCATCATCATTGATACCACACTAAGAAATAATTTGGTTGGTGTCAATGGCGATCCAACAGGCATGGATATTACGGTGAAAACTAAAAATACCAATGAAACCTATACCATTATCGGAGTATATGAAAAAGTGGTTATTGACAATCCGTTATTCAATATGGGAGATGATACTCGGATTGAGTGTTTTATTCCGATTACCACGGCAATGTCACTAAATTCTGCATCGACAAGTATACCTGGTTATGATAACTTCACGATCATGGCTTCAGCAAATACCGACACGACGGCCTTTGCTCAAATTACCAAGCAGTATTTTATCAAAAATATGGGAGCCTTGTCCGACTATACGATTGAAGCTCAAAGCATGGAAGCCATGGTCAGTGAAGCGACAAGCATGCTGAGCACCCTCTCACTTGGTATTTCAGTAATCGCCGGAATATCTTTGCTGGTTGGAGGGATTGGGGTGATGAATATCATGCTGGTTTCAGTAACAGAACGAACAAAAGAAATTGGCATCCGGAAGGCTTTGGGGGCGAGAAACTCTGCCATTCGCAGTCAATTTATCATTGAAGCGATTATTATTTGTCTCATCGGCGGAATTATCGGAGTGGGACTCGGCTCAGTTCTTGGGGTATTAGGAAGTTCATTGCTGAAATTTCCGTCAACGCCGCCTGTCGGGCCCATGATAATTGCTCTTTGCTTCTCAATGGGGATTGGTGTCTTCTTTGGTTATTATCCTGCTAATAAAGCAGCAAAACTTAATCCTATTGATGCCCTACGTTATGAGTAATGATTCATTTAAAGTGCTGGAATCATACGGACAATTGTTAATCAGTTGTCCGTATTTCAATTATAGACACAATCACTTGAATAAAATGTTGGCAACTGATTAGGAAAAAAACTGCTGACACATACAAAAATCGTGTTATAATTCAGTAAAATAAACAGTGAGGTACAGCATGGGAATAGGAATCGATTTAGGTGGGACGACCATTAAAGGCGGAATAGTGAATAGCCAGGGAAAAATTTTGCTGGAACGTTTGATTAAAACGGAAAGTCACCGAGGATATTCTGAATTGCTGAACGATTTACTGGCATTGATCGAAGAGTTGCTTTCGCATGCTCAAGATGAGAAGATGATCGGAATTGGAATTCCGGGTATTTTATCTGGGGATGGGAATACAGTAATCTCCTGTCCGAATCTGCGATGGAAAAATGTAGCATTAAAAAGAGATTTGGAAGCTAGGCTTTCACAAGAAATCAACCTGGTGAATGATGCAACAGCCGCCTGTATTGCCGAAGCGGCTTTTGGAAGTACCATTGGCAAAATGAGTTCGATGATGATTACCCTGGGAACGGGAGTGGGAGGAGGACTAATCCTTAATGGTCGGATCATTTCTGGAGCCCATGGCGTCGCAACCGAAGTGGGACATATGCTCATGGAAGAAAATTTCTACTCTTGCGGTTGCGGTAAAAATGGATGTTTGGAAACCTTTGCTTCAGCGACAGCTTTGATTCGTTATTGTAAAATGCAAATGGAACATGGGGTTGAATCGTCCTTGATCACTGAAGAAATATTGGATGGAAAAATAATCATCGATGCGGCAAAAGCAGATGATCCTTTGGCACTGGATGCGGTTAATCGGCTGGCAAAGTACTTAGGCTGGGCAATCTCCAATATTAGTGATATCGTTGATCCTGAGATTTATACGATTGGTGGAGGATTGTCTTATGCGGGAAATTTTCTGCTTGAAAAAATACGCATGGAAACATTAAAACGGCTAACCTATCCGCAAAATGCAGTACCGGAAATTATTTTAGCAACGTTCAGAAATGAAGCCGGCATTATCGGAGCTGCAAACCTAAAAAGATTTATTTAATTTTAGTTAATTTAAAATAATTCATAAAAAGGATTGAAATAATTCTCAGAATAACTATAATAAGAATATAAACAAAAATTATGAATAGAGGAAAATTAAATGCAGAAATTTGAGTGCGATGTTTGTGGTTATGTTTACGATCCAGCCTTAGGCGATCCTGACAATGGAATAGCTCCTGGAACAGCTTTTGCTGATCTTCCAGAAGATTGGGAATGCCCAACCTGCGGTGTTGGAAAAGATGAATTTTCAGCGATTGACTAATATTATTGTTTAAAAAAGAGCTTTGGCTCTTTTTTTTTGTATGAAAATTAGTGCCGGAAAAAAACAGTTGTTTTTTTTGAAGGGATCGCCGATGATGATATATATTTTGATCTTTTGGTGAAACCAGTCAGTAGTGTTGGTACTGCCTGAGGTATTCTTATCCGCTTGTTTGTTATTCAAACGATGACATTAGGAGTGGATGGATACGTATTGGATCCCACCAATCTGAACACAATGGCAGATATTGTGACATCTAAGGCGTTACTTGGTTTAGATAACTATTGTGGTGGTTATATAAAAGCGCACCGATGTGGACTACTCATCTGATTTTTTACATTAAGTCATTACTCCAATAAAATAAATATGACAAGAAAAACATATTTAACTACAATTGTTTATTGCTGTATGGTTTAGATCGGACCGGTTTCGCCAGTCCGTCAAGAGACACATAGGATGATAAAACAATTGTAGTTAATTTTTTTGGGAAATAACAGATATGAAATAGATACTATAAATTAAAGCCCCAAAAGACTGATGATCCAAAGAATAATAATTGGCATGATGATGGAAGGCAGGAGATTGCCGACTTTGAATTTTTTGATTTTAAGCATGCTTATTCCAATGGCCATAATAAGAATACCCCCAACAGCATTCATTTCAGTGATCATTTCAGATGATAGGAATGCTTTTATTGAACTTGCTAAAAGAGTAATACTGCCTTGATATAAAAAAACGGGAATAGCGGACAGAAGAACGCCAATACCCATGGTGGAGGAAAGAATCATGGCGAAAATACCGTCCAATAGTGATTTGCTGAGTAAAATACTGTAGGTTCCGGCAATGCCGTTTTCGAGAGAACCCATTATTGCCATTGAGCCAGTGCAGAATAATAAGGAAGCACTTACAAAACCAATGGATACATTGTTATTGCTGTTTTTCATTTTTGATTCAAATATATCGCCAATGCGTTTGAGTTGTTTTTCTATATCAATGAGTTCTCCAACAATGGCCCCTAGCAAAAGGCTCACAAGCATTAAAGTAATATTTTCAGTTTTAAGAGCCATCGTCGTGCCAATAATGACGACGCCCAGACCCAGTCCCTGAGTAATGGTTTCGCAAAGCCGCTGAGGTAAAGCTTCTTTTAATAAAAGGCCGATAAGACTGCAAAAGACTATAGCCGCTACGTTAATAATTGTACCGAGCAAGATTTTTCCTCCTGATGTTGATAATTATCTTTATATTGTAACATAGAATAATAACCGCTGATACAACAACAAGTGGTTGGGAATAATTGAATATAAAAAAGGTTGTTCTTTCTAGACTTTTAACATCCATTTTATATAAAATATGATAAAATGATAGAAAGATTTGGGGTGATTTTAATGATAAAACGATTTTCAGTTATCTATATCGGTTCCAGCAGATGCGAACTGATTGTTGGACAAAGGGGAAAAGGCAGTATTAATATTTTGGATCGGGCGATGTACCCAATCAGTTTTGGAAGCCAGAGTTTTACAAAGGGAGAAATTAGTTTTAAATCTGCATATGCATTGTGTCAAACGATTAAAGAATATATTGAAATGTCAAATGCATACGCTGTCGAATCAATAAAAATATTTGGGACAACGGCCCTTCGTGAGGCGAAAAATCGGCTTTATATTCTTGAGCAGATTAAAATCAACACAGGTGGTTATGAAGTCGAAATATTGGAGAAAGAAGAAGAAATCCATTTAATTTATCGTCACATGGTTCTAAAATGTGATTCGGCATTCAACATTACCGGAGATGAGACTGAAGATCAGATGTTTGCAGCGATATCCAGTGGAAATGTATCAGTGGCACTGCTAAAAAATGGGGTCATTAACTATCATCAGACGGCTGAACTGGGGTATTTAAAAACAAAAGAAATTCTTAAGTCAATTGAAGAAAACTCAGAACGATTTGAGACCTTGCTAATGGAATTCATTTCAACATACACTCAGGATATTGTTGAAAACATTCAAAAACGAAATGTGAAAAGGCTTTTTGTTTCGTCACATGAAGTAGATGTTATTGCGCAATTATGTGGATTCACAGAACATCAAGAGTATTATATTGTTAATGCAAAAGAATTTAAAAAACTATGGAAAACAACCGCAGATCTTACCGCGAACCAGCTTATGAAGCAAAATCCGTTTTTGGATCAGAATGAAGCTGAAACGCTGAATCATACCCTCGCACTTTATTTGAAATTATTGGATGAAACAGGTGTCGAAACCGTTGTATTAGTTCCGATGATGATTGGAGATGCCTATTTAGATTTTGAATTTCAGGTCACAAAGAAACAACAGTTGTTTGAATGGATTGAAGAGGGGAGTTATTATTCAGCAAAGGCAATTGGTCAAAAATATCACACCAATCAAAAGCATGCTGAATTTGTTGAAAAGATGAGCCTTAAAATATTTGATTCTTTGAAAAAGTATCATCAGTTGGGTAAGCGAGAACGACAGCTGTTATCCATGCTATGTTATTTATTGGAGGTCGGTAGTTTCATTGATCATAAAAATTATCAGGTTCAAAGCCGACATATTATAGAGACAACGGATCTTATTGGCGTCACCCAAAAGGAAAAAGCTCTTCTGGGGAAGGTTGCTGAAGCAGTGAAGACAAGTTTTCTCTCAATTGAAGAAGAAAATATGTATTCAAAGGACAAGGAAGAGCAATTAGTGCTTGCAAAACTTGCGGCGATATTAAAATTAGCGATTGCTTTGGATATAAGCAGTCAACAGAAAATTCAAAAGCTCCAGTGTCATATTAAAGAAGAAAAATTGATTGTGGAAGTGACAACAGGAAAAAACTTTCAACTGGAAGAGTATTTCTTCAAAGCAAGCAGAAATACAATGGAAGAAGTATATGGCATTAAACCAATATTGAAAATTAAGAGGGTAGAGTCATGAAAAACAAATTATTTATCAATCGAGAGATTAGTTGGCTGGATTTTAACTACCGCGTTTTAGAAGAGGCTTATGATAAAGGTAATCTTATTATGGATCGGCTGAAATTTCTGGCCATAACAGCATCTAATCTGGATGAGTTTTTTATGGTGCGTATGGCTGGTATTATGGATCAGATCAATGTTGGCTATAACAAAAAAAGTATTGATGGCTTTACGCCGAAAGAACAACTGGCTGATTTAAGAAAAATTACACAGGAGATGATGGATCGTCAGTATACCTGCCTTTCAAAATCAATTATGCCTGAGCTTAATCAAAATAATGTGTTTGTTTTGAATTTCAACGAACTTGATGAAGAAGGCAAAGATTTCGCACGCTATTATTTCAGGCATGAATGTTATCCAGTATTGACTCCTCAGGCGATTGATAACAGCCGTCCATTTCCGTTGGTAAAAAACAATAAGGTTTATCTTTGCATCATGCTACATGACACTGAATTAAAAAATAAAGAAGAGAAAGACTATATGGCGATTCTTGAAATTCCCAAAGTGCTTGATCGAATCATTGCTTTGCCGAAATCAAAGGAGGCAAAAGAATTCAATTATATTTTTATAGAAGATTTAATCAGTCCATTTGTCAATGAACTTTTTACAGGATATGATGTCAAACAAGTCACTGAATTTCGAATTACCAGAAATGGCGACCTGGCAATTGATGAGGATGAAGCAGAGGATTTGCTGATTGAAATTGAAAAATCAATTGAGCAACGCAAATGGGGTGCCAGTATAAAACTGGAAGTCTCGAAGACCATGAGTAAGAAAATGAAAAAGTGGCTGATGAATGAGTTGGAAATTGAAGAAAACGAACTCTATGAGCTAAAGGGAAATCTGGATCTAACCTGTTTTATGAAATTTCAGGGACGACCTGAGTTTGAAGAGTTAAGGGAACCCCGATATATCCCACTTATGTCAAATGAATTTTATGGACGTGAAGACATTTTTGATGTCATTCGGGAGAAAGACCGGCTTTTGCATCATCCCTATCAGTCGTTTAATACAGTTATTGATTTTGTACGTACAGCAGCGTTAGACCCAGATGTTTTGGCAATTAAGCAAACACTCTATCGCGTCAGCGGAGATTCACCTATTATTGAAGCTTTAATTCAGGCCGCGCAGAATGGCAAACAGGTTACGGTGTTGGTGGAGCTGAAAGCTCGTTTTGACGAGGCCAACAATATTATATGGGCGAAAAAGTTGGAGAAGGCGGGATGCCATGTCATTTATGGATTGGTGGGATTGAAGATTCACTGTAAAATGATTCTGGTTGTTCGAAAAGAATCAGACGGAATAAGGCGTTATGTTCACCTAGGAACAGGAAACTATAACGATGTGACCGCAGCTCAGTATACTGATTTGGGAATGTTTACGGCGAAAGAAAGCTACGCTTCGGATGTGTCAACACTGTTTAATCTTCTTTCGGGTTATAGTCATTATACTTTATGGAAAAAAATCGAAGTAGCACCTAAAACCCTGCGAAATGCATTTTATTTAGCGATTGAACGGGAAATCGATAATGTAAAAATGGGTGAGAAAGGGAAAATTGTTGCAAAAATGAATGCCCTTATTGATGAAGGCATCATAAATAAATTGTATGAGGCATCCCAGGCAGGCGTTGAAATTCAACTGATAGTGAGAGGAATGTGCTCAATTATTCCGGGAATCCCCAAAATAAGCGAGAATATTACCGTTCGCAGTATCGTTGGAACCTATCTCGAACACAGCCGAATCTATTATTTTTACAATCAAGGAAAAGAAGACATTTTTCTATCCAGTGCAGACTGGATGGAACGGAACTTAAACAGACGGATTGAAACTCTTTTTCCCGTGGAAGATGAGGATATAAAGAAAAAAATTAAACATATTATTGATATTACGTTAAGAGATACAATCAAAACTCGGCTAATGACGGAAACCGGTGAATATCAGCGAATCGATAAACGCGGTAAAGAATTGCTTTCCTGTCAAAAATATTTTTGTGAAGAAGCACAAGAAGAATTAGAAGCAGAGAAAAAAGCCGTACTGCTTAGTAATGATATGGGGGGAAAACAATAGTGATAAGACATAATATCGGAGTAATCGATATTGGCTCGAATAGTGTTCATCTCGTGATCGGTGAATATTTTAACAATGAATATTTTCAAATAATTGATGATGTTAAGGTCAATGTGCGTCTCAGTGAAGGAGTCGCAGAAACAGGATACTTACAAAAAGACCGTATGGATTTTGGCCTGGAAACATTATTGATGTTCCAGAGTATGTGCGAGGCATATGGCATAGAAAAGGTAATAGCCGTTGCAACGGCAGCGATTCGAAAAGCTCAAAATGGAAAAGATTACGTGGCAGAGATCAAGAAAAAAATCGGCATGGATGTTGAGATTATTTCAGGTGAAAAAGAAGCCGCGATGGATTATCTTGGGGCCATCAATACGCTTGAGATTAAGGACGCATTACTGATGGATATCGGGGGTGGGAGTACAGAATTTGTGCTGATAAAGAATCGAAAAAAAATTGATTCTGTCAGCCTTCCTTTAGGGTCCTTTGATTTATCTGAAAAATTTGATCTTGCTGATGAGATAACTGAAAATAAAATCAATATTCTGGAGCAATATCTTAATAAACTTTTCGAAGAAATCCCGATTTTATCAGAGGCCAGGGGACTTCCTGTTATCGGAGTGGGGGGAACCATTCGAAATGTAGGTAGAATTCATCGTAGTATGATTGATTATCCAATGGAGATTGAACATAATTATCATATGAAACCCAGTGAGGTTATACAGGTCTGTGATTTGGCTGCAGGGATGAATTTAGCAGAGCGATCAAACCTTAAAGGGCTTTCTAAAGGTCGAACGGATATTTTCGTAGGGTCCAGTCATATGCTTGAACGGATGATACAGCATATTGACGCTCCTGAGCTTGTCATCAGCAATGCCGGGATTCGGGATGGCATTATTTTTGATTATTTTGGCTACAATGAAGACAATCTGGTTTATGATATTTTTGAATTATCATTATTGGACATTGTGCTTAATTATAATGTGAATATTCCACATGCCTATCATGTTCTGAAACTCACAAATGCTTTATTTGAACAGCTGAAACCATTACATGAGATAACTCGGGATGTTGATAAAATGATAAAAGCCAGTGCGATGCTTCATGATTCCGGCATAAAAATTCAATATGGAAATCACCATGAGCATAGCTTTTATATTATTCTCAATGCTGGTTTATTGGGGATTGAACAAAAAGATATTTTAATGAGTGCCTTTATTGCACTCAATCATCGTACGAATAAAAAGATTAAGGTTTCTGAAGAATATGTAGGCTTGCTTCAAGAAGAGGACCGTCGATTAATTGATCAGCTGAGTCTTTTTTTGCAAATATCTGAATATTTGGATCGAAGTATGGATGGGGTTGTAAAAGAGTTGAATTGTGTGATTATGGATAAAGAAGTTCAGCTAAATGTTCTAACGACCGGACACTCTGTTTTTGACAACATGATTGTCAATGAATGCGGGAAAAAATTCAAACGTGTCTTTAATAAAAATTTGACAATAAAAAATAAGGTGATCCCTCAATAAAATTAGAAAAAAAGCTCCGATTATTTTTTAAAATAATCGGAGCTTTTCACGTTGTAAATATATTGAAAATTATTTCTTTCGTTGGCTTTTCCCAAGGTAAGCTTCTTTGATGCTTTCATCATTAAGCAGTTCTTTACCAGTACCCTGTTTTGTGATTTTTCCTGTTTCCAATACATAGGCATAGTCTGCTATTTTTAATGCAGAGTTAGCATTTTGTTCAATAAGTAGGATCGTCATACCTTCTTTGTTCAAAGTTTGGATGATATCAAAAATACCTTTAACAACCAGAGGCGCTAATCCAAGAGAAGGTTCATCCATCATGAGAAGCTTTGGCCGGCTCATCATGGCACGACCGACAGCCAGCATTTGCTGCTCACCACCGGATAAAGTTCCGGCCAGTTGCCAGGAGCGTTCTTCTAATCGAGGGAAAAGATTATAAATCATTTGGATATCTTCTTTAAGACTGTCTTTTCGCATGTATGCACCGATTTTAAGGTTTTCAAGCACCGTGAGATCTGGGAATACATGACGACCTTCGGGAACCAATGTAATGCCTTTGTCAACAATTTTTGTTGTATCCAATCCCATTAGTTCTTCACCAAAATAGCTGATGCTTCCCGATTTTGATTTAACAAGATTGACGATGGAACGAAGGGTTGTGCTTTTTCCTGCACCATTTGAGCCAATCAGGGTGACGATACTGCCTTCCGGTACTTCAAGGTCGATACCCCTGACTGCTTCAATACCGCCATAAGCGACTTCTAAATTACTAATCTTCAACATCTTCGTCTACCCCCAAATATGCTTCAATTACTTTAGGATCATTCTGAATTTCATTTGGATTTCCTTTGGCAATGGTGCATCCGAAATCTAATACATAGATATGATCTGAGATTTCCATAACCAAGTCCATATGGTGTTCAATCATAAAAATAGTAAGATCGAAATCTGTTTTCAATTTAAAAATAAGATCGGTTAATTCATCTGTTTCCTGTGGATTCATTCCGGCTGCCGGCTCATCAAGAAGTAAAAGCTGAGGATTTGTAGCAAGAGCCCGAGCGATTTCAAGATGGCGTTGTTGTCCATAGGGAAGAGATGAAGCCTTTTCATCTTTCAGCTCGATCAGCCCCATGCGTTCCAAAAGAAACTCGCATTTTTCCTTTGCCTCGTGTTCTCCTTTACGTGCTTTTGGCATCCGTAGAATGGCAGATAAAAAACTATAATTAATATTCAAATGCGTTGCAATCAGAACATTTTCTAAAACAGACAGATCACTAAACAATCGAATGTTTTGAAAAGTTCTGGCGATCCCCAGACCAGTAATTTTATCAGGCCTTTTTCCGCTGATGTCAATTTCAGAGGTGACACCGGCGTTGTCTGTGGGCGAAAAAAGAACCTTTCCGCCAGTCGGAGTATAGACGCCGGTAATCACATTAAATGCCGTCGTTTTTCCGGCCCCGTTGGGACCGATCAGGGCAGCTAATTCACCCTTTTTTATGTCTATATTTAAATCATTGACAGCGACAACCCCGCCAAATTGCATGATGACATTTTCAGTTTTTAAAAGACTCATTTACTGTCACCTCCTTGTGCTGATGCCGCTTTTTTAGTGAATCGTGATTTGATGGAGCGAAATTTATTTGCGATGAAATTCCAGGTGAGCTCATTGGTACCCATTAAACCTTTCCGGTAAAAGAGAACAACAACCATTAGGAGAAATGAGAAAACGACCATTCTCAAGCCAGGTCTGAAAATAGGCAGATCTAATCCGAAGGCCATGGGTTCATCTAGGAAACGAAGTGCTTCTTGCCCTAAAGTTACAACAAAACTGGCAATAATCGTTCCTGAAATACTGCCCATACCACCAAGAACGATAATGAGCAAAAAGTTATAAGTTAATGTGAAATAGAATTGTTTTGGATCGACTGTACCTAGAAGTGCCGCATATAATCCACCGCCAATTCCGGTAAAAAAGGCGCTGATTAAAAAAGAGGTCATCTTTGTTTTGAATAAACCAACGCCCATCGCTTCGGCGGCAATTTCATCTTCTCGAACGGATTTAAAGGCGCGTCCATAGGAAGAATTTATAAGCAGGAAGCATGCGATAATGACAATTAATGCAATTCCGAAAGTCCACCAAAGACTGCTGATGGTTGGAATGCTTTTGATTCCAAGAGCGCCATTTGTAATGGTTTGAGTATTGGTGAATATAATTCGGATGATTTCAGAAAAACCAAGTGTTGCAATCGCTAAATAATCGCCGCGAAGTCGAAGACATGGCGAACCAATTAGAAAAGCAACGCCTGCAGATAAAAAGCCACCGAGTATGAGTGCGACCACAAATGGTAATTGAATATTTGCTAGAAAGGGTGCCATCGGCGCCAGGTAAAAAATAGTTGAACGGAGTCCGACAGGAACGGTGAATATAGCGACCGTATATGCTCCTATGGCCATGAAACCAGCCTGACCCAGGGAAAATTGTCCGGTAAAACCATTAACTAAATTCATCGATAAAGCAACAATTGTATAAATCGCGCTAAGATTTAAGAGCCTTCGCATGAAAGAATTAACAAATTGATCTGCAATACCGATACCAATTAAAACAACAACTAAAAAAACAACTGTTTTCCAATGCTTTTTTAAGTAGGCACCTAAACTGTTCTGAGTATTTTTCATTTCTGGTACCCCCCCTAAACCTTTTCAACTTGTTTTTTGCCAAGAATTCCATTGGGAAGAAACAAGAGAATAATAATTAAAATAATAAAAGCAACAGCATCCCGATAGCCGGTCAGTGAAGGGAAGAAAGCAACCATTAGAACTTCAGAAAATCCAAGGATCAGGCCACCAAGAACAGCGCCCTTAACATTACCGATGCCACCGATAACTGCGGCGATGAAACATTTTAATCCCGGAACAACACCCATAAGAGGCAATACCGAAGGATATTTCATGCACCACAAAAGGGCGCCAACAGCAGCAAGACCGGAACCAATTGCAAAGGTTGAGGAAATTACGTTATCGATTTTAATACCCATCAATTTTGCGGTGTCATAATCGACAGAAACGGCTCTCATTGCCATCCCAACTTTTGTTTTGTTGATAATAAAAAGTAGTACCGTCATGAGAAAAAAAGCAACAATTGGGATAACAATGGAAACCGGCTGAATGGATAATCCTCCAACGAAAATAGGTGTCGTCATAGCTGGAAATTCCGGGAATGCTTGAGGTTTACCTGAGAAAAGATAGGTTGCCAAATTTTCAAGCAAAAAAGAAACCCCTATAGCAGAGATTAAAAGTGATGTTTTTGGTGCTTCACGCAGCGGGCGATAAGCCATTCGCTCAATTCCTGCCCCTAATAACATCGTTAGTATAATTGTAATAATAAATGTCACATACCATGGGAGAAAAAAGACTGAAATCCCAAAATATGCAAAATAAGCAGCCATCATGAATATATCGCCATGGGCAAAATTGATAAGCTTTAATATTCCATAAACCATCGTATAGCCAATGGCAATTAAGGCATATAAACTTCCAAGTGATAATCCGTTAATGAGTTGCTGTAAGAATGTTGAAAGTGTCATTCCGACGACCATAATTATAACCTCATTTATATCTTTAGAATTGAATTGAGGGTATCCAAAAACAAATACCCTCAAAGTTTAAACTATATCATTAGTATTTCTGCTTTATTGTGTAATGGTAACAGTATCCAAATAAGTGAATTTACCGTCTTTGACTACTTTAACAATGGCACTATTTTTTTCAGCGTCACCATTGGCATTAATGGTGATAACACCGGTAGCACCTTCGAAATTAGTTGTTGTAGCTAATGCATCTCGAATAGCTTGTGGATCAGCAGAGCCGGCGCGTTCAATTGCATCCATGAGCATCATGTAACCGTCATAACCAAGAGCCGTTACAGCGGGAATATTTTGACGATCGGGATAAAGTTTTTTGTATTCTGCTACAAAAGTTTTTCCTGCTTCAGTTGGAGGATTGGTATCATCAAAGAATGTTGACATAACAGCACCTTCAACATCAGCTCCACCGACAGTGATAAATTCGTTTGTTTCCCAGGTATCACCACCGATAATTGGACAAGTAATGCCAAGCGCACGGGCTTGTTTAATGAGTAAAGCGGATTCTGTGTAATTACCAGGTGCAAAGATTACATCTGGGTTAGTTGCTTTGATATTGGTTAAAATACCGTTGAAATCCTGGTCACCAGTGTTGTAGTTACCAGTTGAAACAATTGCATTAGAGTCACCGCTTAATTTTGCAAATGCATCAGTGAAAAATTTAGCTAAGCCAACAGAATAGTCATTGGAAACTTCCTGAACAATGGCAACCTTCTTGGCACCTAAGGTTTTGTATGCATAGTTGGCCATTACAGTTCCCTGGAAAGGATCCAAGAAACAGACGCGGAAATAATAATCATTTCCTAATGTAACTTGTGGATTAGTTGCGGATAGAGCAATAGCTGGAATCTTATTTGATTTCACAATGTCACCAGCTGCCATGGAAAGTGAAGATCCCCAAGAACCCAATATCGCACAAACTTTGTCTTTCTCGATTAATCGAGCAGCGGCGGTAGTCGCTTCGGCCTTGTCTGATTTATTATCAGCAACGACAAGTTCCACCTTTTTACCTAATACCTCAGGGCGTAATTTGTTGGCCAATTGAACCCCTTCAAGTTCTAATTCTCCACCGGAAGCATTTGCACCGGTTAAAGGTTCGAATACACCTACTTTGATAACATCGCTGTTATCAGAAGAAGTTGATGATCCAGAGCATCCTGCGGTCATGGTAGCAACTAATGCTAAGCATAACAGTAATGATAGTGATTTTTTCATGGTAAAGTCCTCCTCTTTTTTTTCATTCCTTAAATTTACCTTTGGTTATTATACCAAAACTTAAGGTTTCATTGCAAGGTTATATTGAAAAAATGTTTGAAGACTGCGGACACTTGTCTATAATTGTTTGTTTATCAATATAAATGGTTAATTATAGCAGATGGAGTTGAATTTATTAAATTGTACGTTTGTAAATTAAATTCATTTGGTTCATCCAATCAATGTCAATTTGTGATAAACCTTCTCGAGTCATTCTAAAAAGCCAATTATTATTTGTTGTTCCAGGCTTGTTTATTCGGGTATCTTTTCCAAATCCACAAATGTCTTGTATTGGGAGAATCACTAAATTGGCAACGCTTTGCCAAAGTGTACGAATAAATGCCCGGCAGGATAAACTGTGATATCCGCCAATCTGCCATTGGTTTTCCCATTGATCGTTATAACCGCAATAGTTAAATGCATAGTTTCGTTGCTCTAAAGAATATTCAAACAGGGTACCTAAGAGGGTGTTATTATCATGAGTGCCAGAGTAGATGACCATATTTGGTTTGTAGTTATGTGGCAGGTGGATATTGTCATTGTTATCCATAAAAGCGAATTCCATGATTCGCATTCCTGGAAAACCAGTTTGATACAGAAGTTCGGTGAGCGCAACGTCCTGTAGTCCAAGATCTTCTGCAATAATATTGGGATTGGGAAAACAATTATTTAAAACATTAAAAAAATCAATGCCAGGTCCAGAAACCCATCGACCATTTTTAGCAGTCGGTTCAGAGGCTGGGATAGACCAGTAGGCAGAAAAACTTCGAAAATGGTCAATCCGAACACAGTCATAGGTTAGTAGCGCTGTTGTTATTCGATTCATCCACCATGAGTAGCCATTTTCTTTCATGACATCCCACCGATAAAGGGGATTGCCCCAAAGTTGACCATTTTCAGAAAAATAGTCGGGAGGAACACCGGCAACTTCCAGGGAATAACCTTTATTATTCAGTTGGAAAAGTTCGGGATGACTCCACACATCTGAACTAGTATGGGCAACATAAATGGGAAGGTCTCCGATGATTTTAATTCCTTTTGAATTGGCATAACTTTTCAGATCTGTCCATTGTTTGGCGTACACATATTGAAGAAAATTGTGATAATTAATTTCTTCTGCTAATTTTGATCGAGCGGTTAAAAGAGCAGACGGAGAACGATGAACTAGATCTGTATCGATCCACTTCGTCCAGTCATTTTCAGAAAAAAAATCTGAAAGAGCTTTGTAAAGAGAAAAATCAGGAAGCCATTCATCATTGACTTCACAATAATTCTGAATTCTTTCATTTTGATTATGAGTTAAACGAGAGAAGGCAAGTTTGAAGATCGTTTCACGATTTTTAATAAGAGCTGAGTAATTAATTGAATAAGGTGAATCAAAAGACTGACAACTTGATAGTTCATCTTTTGATAACAAATCCCATTGAAAAAGGAGGTCCAAATCAATCAGGAGAGGGTTGCCAGCAAAAGCTGAAATGCTTTTATAAGGCGAAAAGTAGTCATCTACTGGTCCGGTTGGAAGGATTTGCCAATAGGTGCAATTCATACTAACAAGAAGATCAATAAAATTTTGAGCTTCCAGACCTAAAGTACCAATGCCATAGTCACCCGGAAGGGATGAAATATGCATGAGAACTCCGCTTGAACGTTTTGTTAACGACATTTTATTCCCCTTTTTCTATTCCATTTTGAATAAGATCAACGATCGATTGAAGTTCTTCTGGTGTAAAATGATATTTTTTTTGACAAAAATCACATTTGATTTCAACAATTTCCTGATCAGAAACAATATCGATGAGATCCGCTGCTCCAATGGCAGTGAGAGCTTTTATGACCCGGTCACGGGAACAATCACAGGAAAAATAGACAATTTCTGTTTTTGAAATTTTCATACTAATGCTTTCAAAGAGATCTTCTAAAATTGTTTCAGTGGATTTTCCTTCATCTAATAGTTTGGTCATGGAAGGAGTACTTGCCAATGCATTTTCAAGGGCATCAATGGTTTCATCATCGGTATCAGGCATCAGCTGAATAATAAAACCGCCTGCCTGCTTAACGGAACCATCTTTATTTAACAGAACGCCCAAAGATATAGAAGTGGGAATCTGCTCAGACTGCGCATAATAATAGGTCAAATCTTCGGCTATTTCTCCGCTTATTAAAGGGGAATATCCCACATACGGTTCTTTCAAGCCAATGTCTTTCAAAATATTTAAAGAACCTTCCCCGATAGCCTCTGAAACAGACATGGGTGACGCATATGAATCTTTTAAATCACTTACATAAGGATAACCTTTAACATAGCCTTTAGCATCTGCAGTTACTAATAGCCCCCTCATAGGTCCATCTCCTGCTATTTTTAAAGTGATCACTTCATCAGTATTTTTCATCATGGAACCCATTAAAGATCCAGCGGTAAGAAGTCGACCCAGGGCTTGAGTTACAACAGGACTGGATTGATGGATTGCATGTGCAGTTTCAACGATATCTCGCGTTGTGGCAGCAAATACTCGGATTTGTCCATTTCCAGCGGTAGCTTTTATTACATAATCTGGCATATTTCACCTCTTTAGTTTAATGATTTTGAGTAAATCTAATGAAGCATCCAAATGACAATCATTTCATCTGGATGCTTAAGCAAAGTTTTATAGCAACTTCCACAGGAAGTTTTATTTATGATAGGTTTCTCCACGATTGATTTTAAACGCACGATACAATTGCTCTAAAAGCAAGACTCGAAAGAGCTGATGGGGGAAAGTCATTTTAGAAAAAGATAATTTCCAGTTTGAGCAGCTGGTTATTTCTGACGATAACCCAATTGAACCGCCAATGACAAAGGTAAATTGGCTTTTTCCTTGAATTCCATAGTTATCAATTTGTTTTGCAAAAGATAGAGAATCCATTTGATTCCCCTGGATTTCAAGGGTTACCAGAATGTCTTCATCTCTTAAATATGGAAGAATTCGTTTCCCCTCAATTTCCAAGGCTTTCATTCGTTGAGCATCACTTGACTTTTCTGGGACCTTTTCATCTTTGACTTCAATTATTTCCAGACGACAATAAGCGCTTAAACGCTTTAAATACTCATTAATCGCTGATTTAAGATACTTTTCTTTGATTTTCCCCACCGAGACAATTCGAATATTCATTTAGAATGCATATAATGCAAGCATACTAACAGCAATGACAGCAACTAACACTAAAGCGCCGATGCGATACCATTTATTTTTTGTGTGCATAATTTTTTTCCTCCAAAGGATTGATATTTTTCTAAATATAGTTTACAATAAATAAGTCGGAATTGCAACAGTGGGAATTAAACATTATCAACGGGGTGTGGCTCAGCTTGGTAGAGCGCATGGTTCGGGACCATGAGGCCGGAGGTTCAAATCCTCTCACTCCGACCATTTCTTTATTTTTAATTGATATTCAGCATCTTGAGAAAGGTGCTTTTTTTTATGGATAAAATTAAAATCTTCTAAATTAAATCGATCGGATTACTGTTTGGGTTAATTTATATAAATGAAATGAGATTAATCTATTATATTTGAATTATACTTTAGCATAAGGGTATTTATATTGAAAAAGACTAATAATGAAAGGCTTATTTGTTTTGAATGTACTTATGAAACACTTTACGTGAGGTGATGATAAAATGAAGAGGATCATTACATTGGGATTAGACCAATATGAGAATTTAAGGGTAATTGAACATTTGCCTTCAAAAGAATTTTCAGTCATTGAAGCTGATTATTATGCAGATTTAATTTTCTACCAAGCATTTTTATGCATTATTAATCCATGGAGTTTAGAAGATGAGGCGCTTGACGATCTCACCCATTTTTATTTGAGTGTGGCAGATAATATGTCGATGACAATCATTTTTATAAAAGAAGTTCGTCTTCCTCAAATTCTGGAAAAGGAAATTTTAGCATATCGTGATTTCTCAGAGTTAGAGTCGAAGTTGGAGAATGTGATAACAAGCGCTTATCAAAAATATTTAAAAAAAAATATAGTGTGCTAGATTACATGAATATTTTTATAGGTCAAAAGAATTTAATTTAACAGACAAAAAAATAAAAAATGGAGAAATGAATATGATAAAAGAAATATATTTGGCAGGGGGATGCTTCTGGGGAACCGAGAAATATCTTGAGAATGTTAAAGGTATCATAGAAACTGAGGTTGGTTATGCAAATGGCAATATGGAAAAACCAACATATGAAGAAGTGTGCCACCAAAATACAGGCCATGCTGAAACGGTAAAGGTAATCTATGATGAAAATAAAATCAGTTTAGCTTTCATTTTAGAATTATTTTATGATGTCATCAATCCGGTAAGTATCAATAGACAGGGTGGCGATACAGGAACACAATACAGAACAGGAATATATTATATAAATTCTGAAGATGAAGCGCTTATCAAACACTCGATTTTTCAACTGCAAAAGAAGCACAGGGAGAGAGTGGCAATTGAAGTGAAGCCACTTTTTAATTATTACAAGGCAGAAGCATATCATCAAAAATATTTGGATAAGAATCCGAATGGATACTGTCATATTGGAGCAGAAAAATTTGAAAAGGCAAAAAATTCTGTTGATTCAAGTAAGAAATATTCAAAAAAACCGAGCGAGCTATTAAAAGAGAATTTATCTGAAGTTCAGTATGACGTAACACAGAATAATGCCACTGAGCCGCCTTTCCAAAACGAGTATTTTAATGAATTCAAAGAAGGCATTTATGTAGATATTACAACGGGAGAACCACTCTTTGTTTCAAGTGATAAGTTTGAATCGGGATGTGGATGGCCTAGCTTTGCTAAGCCGATTGATGAAAATATTATTGTGAAAATCACAGACAAATCAAATAGGCTGGTGCGTACTGAAGTAAGAAGCAAAATAGGTGATGCACATCTGGGACATGTATTTGATGATGGGCCAAAAGAAATGGGCGGAATAAGGTATTGTATCAACAGTGCTGCATTGAAGTTCATACCAAAAGAAAAGATGGAACAGGAAGGATATGCGGAATATATTCCACTGCTAATAAACAAATAATAAGTACCTATTTCCAGGTCAAATCATGCAATTTTTTAAAAAAATTATATCCGATAAATAAAAGGGAATTAGGGTAGATAGAATTATTCTTTTTTATGGTATAATAAATAAAATTTTGTACAGTTTACACCATTTCACCTGTACGACAATGGAAAGGTTATACGCATGATTGAAATTTTAAAATGTAAAATGACACCAGAGAGTATATTAACCGCAGGGTTTGGCGTGGAAAGAGAAGGACTTCGAGTAACCCCTCAGGGTAAACTTGCATTAACACCACATCCGCCAATTTTTGGAGACAAACTCAAAAATCCCTATATAACAACTGATTTTTCAGAAAGCCAGGTGGAGTTAGTAACACCGGTTTGTTATTCGGTGGATGAAACCTACGATTTTTTAGAGGCACTAACAGATATTGTTATCAATGAAATTGATGGAGCTGAAGAGCTGTTTTGGCCTTATTCTATGCCTTGTGATATACCCGAAGATAAAGATATCCCAATTGCAATGTATCAGGGAGAATCTGGAAAGAAAGCCAGAGAATATCGTGAAAAACTGATGGCGAAATATGGCGGAAAACGGCAACTGATTTCAGGAATTCATTATAATTTTTCATTCAGTGATGATTTTTTAGAGACATTATGGAAAGAATCCGGTAGTGAGTTAACCTATAAAGATTTTAAGGACAAAATTTATTTAAAAGTATTAAGAAATTATTTGCGTTATCGCTGGTTGATCATTTATTTAATGGGATGCACTCCGGGATTGCATGAGTCTTATATCAAAAAATGTTTGGAATGTATGGAAAAAAACGGACATCAGACATTTTTAAGTCAGGGCGGAACATCAGCTCGAAATGGAAGCTGCAGTGGTTACAAAAATGAAATTGATTTATATCCGGACTATTCTTCGGTCTATGGATTTATCAGCAGTGTAGAGGAATTTATCAGCAGAGAAAATATTTCTGAAGCAAAAGAGTTGTATGCACAGATTCGCTTAAAACCAAAAGATTTTAGAAATGTGTTGGGGTCACTGGAAAAGGATGGCATCCAATATTTAGAGATTCGTACGTTAGATCTTAACCCCTTCGACAAATGCGGCATTGCAAAAGTTGATCTTGAGTTTTTAAATATCTTCATGTTGTTTCTTTTATTAGAAGGAGAAGAGTTTTTTGAAACCTGGCAACAGGAAGCACTTATTAATGAGGTTGCCGTGGCAGAACATGGACTTGAATCGGATTTAGAGCTTCTGGATAAGCAACATTGGACGTTAAAAACGGCTTGGGCGGAAGATGTTTTGGGAAAAATGGCGGAGATTAATGAATATTTAAATTTGAAGCAGAATCATTGCATCGAAGTGATGCTGAATCGAGTCAAGAAGCCACAAACAACTTATTCTTACCGTCTTAAAGAACTGATGACTGAGAAAGGGTATATTAGTGCTAATTTAGCGCTGGCAAATAAATATAAACTTGAATCGGTAAAAGAGCATTATCATCTAAAGGGCTTTGATAACTGGGAACTGTCAACTCAGATTTTAATTAAAGAGGCTCTCACCCGAGGGGTTAAAGTGACACCGGTAGATGCATCAGAAAATATCATTGCATTGGAAAAAGACAGTCATAAAGAGTATGTTAAGCAAGCCACAAAAACAAGCGTAGATACCTATATTACCCCATTATTAATGGA
>JGI24143J45723_1000281_pt1 | contig 27704 bp, 23 predicted proteins | sample BarGraIncu00432A_FD_45723 | JGI IMG/M metagenome (IMG submission 45723) | reverse complement strand
GATCGGCCTCGGCTCGCTCGGGCTGGTCGCCGTCTACCGGGCCGCCGGTTTCCGGCTGGCCGCCTGGCGCTTCAGCCGGAGCATGGCCGGGACGCTCTTGAAGGACAGCTGGCCGGTGATATTCTCCGTATTCCTCACCATGGTGTATCTGAAGATCGACCAGGTCATGCTCGGCACCATGGCCGGCAACCGGGAACTCGGCTTTTACTCTGCCGCCGTGCGCCTCACTGAGGCCTGGAACTTCATCCCCGTCGCTATCTGTTCCTCGGTCTTCCCCGCTATTGTGGCCGCTGAGGCCCGCGATCAGCAGCGCTTTCAGGAGCAGATGCAGAAACTTTACAACCTGATGGCAGCCATCGCTTACGGCATTGCCGTCCCGGTCACACTCTTCTCCGGATGGATCGTCAATGTGCTGTTCAGCCCCAACTACGCCAGAACCGGCTCGCTCTTGTCATTACTCATCTGGACGCTGCTCTTTACCAATCTCGGTGCGGCACGCAATAATTTCATGGTTGCCAAGAACTGGCTAAGAATCAACTTGGCTTCCATGCTTCTCGGGTGTATAATGAACGTCGCCTTAAACTACCTACTAATACCCAGTCGCGGGGCCATGGGGGCAATCATAGCCTCCCTGGTTTCCTATTGGTTTGCAGTGCATGGCACCTGTTTTATTTTCAAACCGCTGCGCACAACAGGCTGGATGATTACCAAAGCCATGCTGTATCCTAAATTCTGGTGAGGCTGAACCAGATAATCACCAGTCCCAACCAAATAGAATGCATAATGCGTACTGAAATAGTTAAAAATGCCGATGACCTTTCCAAAATAAAGATCGCCTGGGAAACTCTGTGCGAAGACCTGGCAGACAGCACCTCTGTTTTTTCCAGTTATCACTGGTATGAGACCTGGTGGCGGCATTTCTCGGCCGGAGCGGAACTCAGCATAATCGTCATGTGGGAAGCTGACAGGCTGATCGGGGTAGCACCTCTCATGATAAGGCGTGCAACCGTCCACGGTCTGCCGGTAACTGCGATCGGCTTCATCGAGAACAGGCAGTCACTGCACAACGATTTCGTGGTGCGTCCCTCGCACAGAGGAAAATTCCTGAGCCAGGTGCTGCGCACCCTTGACAAGGTAGATACACCCTGGGACATCATTATTTTCAGGAACCTTCCTGATCTCTCAACCAACCAGGTCGGCTTGGCCGCAACTCTTGACGAAACCCGGAGGGACTGGCGCAAGTCCAGCACCTGGTACGACTCGCCCTACCTGGTCCCGTGCGGCACCTGGGAGGAGTACCTCGCAGGACGAAGTTCAAGAGCGCGAAAGAGCCTGCGCAACATCCAAAATGGCATGCACAAGGCAGGCGTGGTGTCAGTCACCCAGATACGAAGCCGCGAAGAGTTTCTCGGGATCAAAGATGCAGTCTTCGAGGTGGCGAGAAAGAGTTGGGCGGAATCCTGCGGCGATTCCCTTGCATCTAAGGCGAATGCGGAGTTCTCGAGTGACCTGGCCCTACTGGCCGCAGATCAAGGGTGGCTGTCACTCTGGACGCTTCAACTTAACGGCACGATGATCGCCATCGAATTCCATTTGAGGGCGTTCTCCAAAGAACACGCCCTGCGCAGCCACTATCTACCCGAATTTGCAGCTTTGTCTCCCGGAACCTACCTTGAGATGCAGATCATAAAGCACGCTTTCGAGGAAACAGACCGGGTGACCTGTTACGACTTCTGCGGCAGTTTCGATAGCTACAAGAAGAAATGGACGGACCGCTTCGCCCCCCACTGCGACATCTCCGTATTTAGCGGTGGAATCTATGGACGTTTTCTCGCCGTCTATGAGAGAGCAATCGTCCCGTTTTTGATAAGAGTTTTCCCACAAAATTTCTGGAGTAGGTCTTTTTTTAAACGGTGCGGAATAAACACGGACCGCATGAGCAGTTAGATTCAGTTTTCCCGGTTGATTTGTTTTAGGTAATTGCATTTCGTAACAAGTAACATCTCACGCAAGTGGTGTTTCTTTCAGCGAGGGCTGCCGATGATGAATGCGATTTTGGAGAATCAGTGTCTCAATTGCAGCACCAATCAGCATTGCTGTTCGAAAGTAAGTGGTCTCATGCTCAGCAGGACTGAGTACAGCACGCATTTCAAAAGCCACCATCGGGAGCTTACAGTACGAACTTCCCAGAGGGTCGTCATCGTCTCTTCAAAAAACGGAGGTCCTTGTCCGCATTGGGGAGCAGATGGTTGCCGGATCTATCAGGAGCGCCCGATCGATTGTCGGGTCTTCCCGTACACCCTGACCCACATAATCGAAAAAGGGAAAGAGGTAAAGATCGTCTTCCACGATCGATCGGATTGTCCCCAGAAGAAGGGATTGTTCCCGCTTGCGCCAGAGGCAGGGATAATAGCTCTACTCACAGAATTTGGCAGAAAAATGTACGGTGTAGAAACCACCATTATGGTGCAGCACGAAAACGGTATCGTTTCACGGTTTTTCAATAGGATCGACTCTCTATCGGCGCCTGAACGGGATGCGCCGGAGGCTACTGCCAGGTGCTGCATTTCTCAGGCACAGGTGGCGCATTCCCATGAAATAGGAAGCATCCATGTCGCTCATCACCGACGCAAAAAATGCCCTGTCGCTTTTGTCCCGTGGAGAATGGCGTGAATTCGTCTTCCGGGTGCGCGTGCACCTTCTAAAGATTGACCTGAAAAACACCTATCTCGACGAACTCAATCTCCCCGAAGAAAGATGTCATTACTACGCCAATTCAGGAGGGTTCCACCTCGCAAAGGTGCTCCGGGCACTGGAAATTACGCCCAACGACAGCGTGGTGGACTTTGGCTCCGGCAAGGGAGGTGCGCTCATCACCCTCTCCCGTTTTCCCTTCGCCAGGGTCGCGGGGGTGGAGATAGCGCCCGAACTGGCCGGCATCGCGCGCGACAACCTCGAGAAACTTAAGATCCGAAATGTCTCCATGACCGTCGGCGACGCCGCGGAATTCACCGATCTGGACGGGTACAACTATTTCTATTTTTTCAGCCCGTTTCCCTCAACAGTCATGAGTTCTGTCATAAAAAACATCGGTGACTCGCTAGTACGAAGGCCGAGGAAAGCGGTCATCATCTACTTCAACCCCGAATTCCACGATGCCGTAGTTTCCGATTCACCCTTTGTGAAGACACGGGAATTCAACCATCACGAACTCAGTTACTACATTTACTCAAACAGACCATGAAGATGCCCCTTGGCCCCGAGACAATCCGTTGCTGGCGTCCCGCCGGCGCCGTGCGCACGACGCCGGCTAACGTATGACGGCGCTTACCGGTAAAATACTCGGGACGGCGCGCAAGCTCGTCAGCCCCCCCGTGAAGCGGCTCTTGAACCGCATCGATCCGCCGGTGATCGTGCTGCTCTATCACCGGGTCGCAAGGCTCGCAGCTGACCCGGAACAGCTCGCCGTCACCCCGGAGCACTTCCGCGACCAGATGCGTCACCTGAAGGAGAACCATCGTCTGGTTCGCTTCGAAGAGGACTGGTCCGGTTCACCAGGGCCCGCGGTCGCCGTGACCTTCGACGACGGCTACGCCGACAACGCCCGGGAGGCGCTCCCAATACTGGAGGAGCTGGGAGTGCCGGCGACCTTCTTCGTGAGCACCGCTAACATCGGGAAAACGGATGAGTTCTGGTGGGATGAACTGGAGCGCCTGATCCTGTCCGGAGCGGATTCCCCGGGAAGCTTCGCCCTTGCCGAGGTCGGCTCGTCGAAGAACTGGCCCACCGTCAGCGCGGCCGGGCGGCAGCGACTGTACCACGACCTCGTTGCCCTCATGACGGGCGCGGATCTGGCACGTCGCAACGGCATCCTCAGCCAGCTGCACGGCTGGTGCACGGGGCGCGCAGAACTCGGCGACGCTAACCGGGCCCTCTCCCTGGACGAGCTGAAGCGTCTAGCCGCCAGCCCATGGGTCAGCATCGGCGCCCACACCGTGCACCACCTCCAGCTTTCCGCCCTGTCAGCCGAGGTACAGCGCGAGGAGATCGAAAGATCCAAGCGGGATCTGGAGGGCTGGCTCGGCAATGAGGTCACGACCTTTTCCTACCCTTATGGCAAACGCTGCCACTATACCAGGGAAAGCGTCAGGCTCTGCCGAGTGCTCGGGTTTCTGAAGGCGGCCTCCAATTTCCCCGGACAGGCGCACCGCTGGAGCGATCCCAACCAAATCCCGCGCCACCTGGTGCGCGACTGGCCGGTCGAGGAGTTTGCCGCAAAGCTGAAGGGGTTTTGGACACGATGAAGATTCTGATGCTCAATAACGCCGACGTCGAGAGCGGTGCTGCCCGGGCCACGACCCGTCTACAGAAAGGCCTGCGCGACAATGGCGTCGACGCGCAATTGCTGGTACAGAGGAAATTCGGCGACTCCCCCAAGGTTATTGGTCCCGGTTCGACCTTCGCCAAGGCGATGGGGTTTTCCCGGCCGACTCTGGAGCAGCAGATCTTCGGCATCGCTCCACAAAAGATAAACGGCCCCTTCTCCCCTTCCTTCATTCCGGACCGGATTTCCGCCAGGGTTGCCGCCCTCTCTCCCGCCCTCATACATCTTAACTGGGTGGCGAACATGATGCGCCTTGAGACGCTGAGCCGCTTCGAGGCACCGCTCGTCTGGACCCTGCACGACTCCTGGCCCTTCACCGGCGGCTGCTATGTCCCTTTTGACTGTACCCGGTACCGTGAGTCATGCGGTAACTGCCCGGTCCTTGGCTCTTCCCGGGAAGCAGACCTCTCGCGCCGGGTCTGGAGTCGCAAGCACAAAGCCTGGCGCGGCCTGGATCTGACCGTCGTTGCCCCGAGCCACTGGATGGGAGCCTGCGCCAGGGCAAGTTCGCTTTTTCGCGACACACCCATTGAGGTTATTCCCAATGGCCTTGACCTGGACCGCTTCAAGCCGGTCGACAAGCGCACGGCGCGCGAAATTTTATCTCTGCCCCAGGATAAAAGACTAGTCCTTTTCGGCGCTAAATCCGCCACCAGCGATCCGAACAAGGGCTTCCACCTGCTGGTGCAAGCGCTGCATGAATTGGCCGGCAGCGGCCCTCCTGGCAACTCCATTGAGCTGATCATCTTCGGCACCTCGCGACCGGACCCGGTGCCGGAGTTGGGGTTCCCGGCCCATTACCTCGGGTGGTTCAGCGATGAAATCAGCCTGGCGCTGCTCTATTCCGCTGCCGACATGTTCGTTTTCCCGTCCCTGCAGGAAAGCCTCGGCTATACCGCCATGGAGGCGATGGCCTGCGGAACGCCGTGCGTTGCCTTCAACCAGGGCGGCATACCGGACTTGATCGATCACGGCGTAAACGGTTATCTGGCCAAGCCCTTCGAACCGGCGGACCTGACGCGGGGCATCGGATGGGTTCTTGAGAATGGAAAGCGCGGGGGGGAAGTATCCCGCGCCGCGCGCCGCAAGGTGGAGCGCGATTTCAGCATCGAGGCGGTGGCCGCACGGTACCTCGACCTTTACCGTAGGGTTTTAAACCGGCAGCGAGCCGGGACGGTCTCCTTATGAACGTGTTATTCGTCTATTCTCTCGACAACATTCACCCCTCTGGCAGGCCGCTACGTACCTGGTCGAGCCTGCAGTTCGGCATTTCCTATATCTCTTCGCTGTTGAAGGCCAACGGGCACCAGACTTCCCTCTGTATCCTGGGAAGTAACTATTTCAAAGACAGCATGAAGCTTCTAAACCGCCAGATCGATGAGTTCAATCCAGGCCTCATTTGTTTTACCGCGGTAGGTTCACAGTACCCTTTTGTGGAAAAAACGGCGCGCTACGTGAAGGAAAGATGGCCTGACCGGTACCTAATGATCGGCGGGGTACATGCGACACTGCAGCCGGACCAGGCCGCCTCCGGGCCTTTTGACGCCGTCTGCGTCGGCGAAGGAGAATTCCCAAGCGTCGAATTGTGCCAGCTTTTGGCGTCCGGGCGGCAGCCCCAGGGTATCGCGAATTTATGGATCAAGCTCCCAGATGGAAGCCTGGAAAAAAATCCGCCACGGGAATTCATAGAGGACCTCGACTTGCTCCCTTTTCCCGACCTGGAGATGTGGAAGCCCTGGATTAACGCCAAGGACGATGAGATGGCGATACTGGGCGGGCGGGGTTGTCCGTACGACTGTACCTACTGCTCCAATCATGCACTGCGCAAGGTGGCCAAAGGCAGATACGTACGGATGCGCTCCCCGGAGAACATCCTACTGGAAGTCAGCTACCTTTATGAGAATTTTCCGCAGCGCTTGTTTTCCTTCGAGATAGAGACGCTCGACATCAATCCGAAATGGGCCATCGAGTTATGCGGCAAACTCGAGGCCTTCAATGCTTCCCTGCCGGACCCCATCTCCTACGGCTCGAATTATCGCATCAACCCGCGCACCATCGATGAGGCCCTGTTCGTGGCATTGGAAAAAGCCAATTTCTGTTTTATCAATATCGGATTGGAATCAGGCAGCCAGCGGGTGCGCCAGGAGGTTCTCAAGAGAAACTACAGTAACAACGACTTCTTGAAAGTCGTCTCCCTGGCCCGCAAGTACGGAATGGAAATATTTGTCTACAACATGATAGGACTGCCGGGAGAATCGCTGGCCGACCACCAAGAGACCTTGCAGCTGAATCGCCAGTGCCAACCGGATGGTCACCACACCGGCATCTTCCACCCCTATCCGGGGACGGAATTGTATGCCAGCTGCCTCGTCCAGGGGCTGATACAAAAGAGTTCCTCTGTCTCAATGGAGCGCAGGCAGCCAGTCATGACGCTGCCGGGCTTCTCCAAAGCCCAGATCAAGAAGGCCTACACCTGGTTCGATTTCAACGTATACCGGGGATTCAAACCGATGCGGAGCTTGCTGGCCCAGGTCTTCCTGATCAAGATAAGTTCCAGCCCGGCGCTGAAATTCATCCTGCACAAAATAGTCAAGCCTTTGCTGAGGAGAAATTCCTGACCGGCGTTCGCGCATCCCTCGAGCCCACTGCAGGCCCCCCTTGGTTCGGCGCAGCCCTGGCAGACAGCTCCCCGCAATCAATTGCGGTGACCATCTGTTTCTGTTAGGTTGTACGAAATGCGAGGTCTGCTGGACCCCGTTTAAGCAGACTTAGAAGTCTGGGCATGGAAGGTACTTACCAATGGATTTAAAAACTAGCCAGAGGGTGCAATCTTTTCTGGAGACGGCATCCTTTGTCATTGCGCTTTTGCTCTGTTCTGTCGTCCCGCTCATTTGTTACCCGAATGTCGTCCTCTCCCGTCCCACCGGTGACGTTGTCGATTTCTTCATTTATTGCAAGGCAATTGGGCTTTACCTCCTGGCCGGCGTAAGCCTCCTCATCCTGCTGGCGCAGAGTGTCCCGGGTTCCCCATTCCGAAGGAAAATCCGCACTAAAACCACTCTGCTCCTTTTCACCGTATGGGTCGCAGTAGCGACCTATTTCTCCGCGGAGCCCGACACTTCGATCTGGGGCTATACCTTCCAAAACCTGGGCCTGCTGTCACATGCAAGCTTTTTCATCATTTTCACTCTCATTCTCAACAACTTCCCGACTAAAAAACTGAACCTGTTGACCTATGCGACCTTGACCACTTCCTCGTTAATTGCCGTCTCGTGCATCTTTGAGTATTTCGGGGTGCACCTGCTGGAGTTTATCTTCTCCAATAAATACAATTTCCCGACGCAGGTCCATGCCACTTTTGGCAACAGCAACAATGTCGGGAGCTATTTCACCTTGATGGCGCCGCTTTCCATGATGATGATGCTACGTTCCAAGGGGAAAAGGGAAAGCACCCTGCTGCTCGTCCCGACCGTGCTGTGCCTTTGGGGCTTGATATCGTCGACCAGTCGGATTTCACTGGTTTGCGTCCTGGCGACATGCACTGTCTGTATCGTTTCCCTTGAGGGACGCCGGTTGTTTTTCAGAAAATTCCTCGCCGTTTTAGCCTTCGCCTTTGCTGTCGCTTTCCTGGTCGATGCCCTGACCGGTTCGGCAATCAAGCAGAAATATGTCGACGCAGGCCCTCAGACCAGGGACGCGGCAACTTCCGACCTGCGTAAACTGGGATCAAACAGGCTGTATGCCTATGAAAAGTTCATCAAACTTACCCTGAAGAGCCCCAGACGGATGCTCGTCGGCGTAGGCCCGGACTGCCTCTACCTCTATGGCTGGACTTCCGACGAAGATGCGAGAACCTTCCCGAACCTGGCAAACATAGTGTTTTGTCAGGCTCATAGCGATTTCATCGAATATGCTGCCACGATGGGGGTCCCTGCACTGATTTTCTACGTTTGTTTCCTGCTGTCGATTTTACTGCCGTGGCGCAGCAAAATGAGCAGTGCCTCGCCAGCCATGGCAGGCCTCTTTGCCGCCTGGCTCGGGTATGTACTACAATCGTTTCTCAACTTTCCCAATATCGGAATTATCGGAATATTCTACGTTTTCTCGGCACTTATCAGCTACGATAACGTCCCTGATTCTGGGGGGGGATTTTTCTGAACGTGGAGTTTAGCAATGCAGGTCAAATGCTGACGGGGTAATAGGGCGAGAATCCAATCAGTTTAATACTTCCTGAAGGATTTTTGACATCAACATGTTCGATCCGATAGTTGGCGTTGCCGTCGTTCATCATTACCCATAACAGGTACTCCAGCATATTGCCATCGTTGTTGGTAATACCTATGTTCCTAATCGGCTGTGCTTTGGCCATGCTTGCTACGGAAACGAAATACATCTTGGCTTGCGGACTCCCCATGAAATACTGATCAAAGCGTCTGGTCACGAACACGGACTGCGCCCCCACCAGGGGCCTCGTCTTGTTGTGCGCCAGCACAAATACCCCCGAGACCAGCAGGACCATGGCGCAGCAACTGACCAAACCGCGCCGCTTCATTCCATCGAAAATCAAACTTACGACAGGCGCAGACAGGACAAAAACGGGCAGGAAATACCGGCTCAGGTAGGGGGTCCACTTAAGGGACATACTCAAAACGATGAAACTCAGCATGCCCGCTATTGCCAGCAGGATCACTTCCCTGGAAACCTTCTTACGCCACAGTGCCAACAATACCCCCGAGACCAGCAGCAGCGCCATGTGCAGCGGGTTGGGTGCATAATCTTCATGGCTTTGCACTTGTGGCGACAGCAGGTAAAAGGTGTCGCTTGCAAGTTCCGGATCGTTTACCGAAACGCCCAGGACGCCGTGCACGGCGTTGGTCAGCGACTGCAGGGCCGCGTTGGCCCCCTGCATGCCGGTTGCCAACTGGGTGGCTAGGTTTTTTGTCACGCCGGAAACGATTGAGCCGGCATCGACCCGTTTACTGAGGATGTCATTGCCGGTCCCGGGCGAAAGCGGGCTGCCATAGACACTGAAATTGCGCGCGTAATGGCCGCCATTGATAAGGAGAATCGCGAAAGCCACGATCAGCACGCCGGTTACCGCAGCTCTCATCCCCTTGGTGGCCAGGTGCCAGAAGTACACCAGCATGAACGGCGCGGCAACCAGGTACGCCGTTCCTTTGGTCAGAATGGCCAAGGCAAGGCAGATCCCGACCAATAACGCATTTTTCGCGTCGGCACCCTGCTTCGCCCTGACTATCTGGTAGGCGAGGCAGACCAGCCAGAAAGTGACGGCATAGTCATTCTGGGTACTGGTCGATTGAAGCAGTCCCATAGGCAGGGAAACGGCGATTGCTGCAGCAACGATCTGGCTATTCAGGCTCCCCAGCAGTGCCCGTGCGATCAGAGATACCCCCACCGCACTCCCCACCAGGGAAAACCACTGCACGCAGTTGGCAAAGCGGTCGCTGCCGGACAATACCTGCAAATGCATCATCATGAATTCCGACAAGGGTGCCAGTACCAACTGACGGTCGATGTTGGTGGGATAATGGGCTACGGAGCCATTCTGGATCCAGTGCATGATCCTGGGGAGATGATAAGTCATCGAGTCGAAGTTGTTGGGCGCGGAGACCAGGGCGGCAACTCCGGATATGCCGATGATGCAGGCGAGCAGGACCAGTAAAACTTTCTGGGGGGGCGTCGTTATTTCGCAGCTGCAGTTACGGGGGGATCCTTTGCTGCGAAATCTCCACACCAGCGCCGAGACTAAATAAAGCGACCAGCAGACGACCAACGGGGTGTAGGCAATCAATTTGAACAAGCTTAGAATCTCGGTGGAAAAGACGAAAAAAAGTCCGATGGCAATTGCCGAGTTGAGGAAGCTTTCCCTGAGGTTGTCCCTTTTCAGCAAAGCCGCGAAGCCAAGCATTGGGAGCGCTACTGCCAGAATGTCCAAGTGGGTTCACCTATAGTTAGTTTGACGCTGAAAGATACGGCACGAAATACACTCTAAGCCCCACTCAAATAGCATAATTCACCTGCCACTTAAAGCTTTTTATCCGGGTCCGCGCGACGTACAGTCAATTCCAGGCAGATTTAGCTTTATGGGCAAGGCGCGATATGGTATCAAAAAAGGGCAGCTACATCGCTCCCTGCCCCACAGCTTTTCGGGCATGAGTGACCGGACCAGAGCCCGGTGGTTATTCGAGCGCTTTCGCGTACCGCGCTGCCCGGAAAGGAAAAATGGTGGCCCACGATTCAGTCAAGCAGTGCCCGGACAGTTCGGCCAGGAAAAGCGGTACGGCCGCGGACTACCTCGCCATTGCCCGCCTCGATCATAGCACTAAGCACATCTTCATAGTTCCCGGAATCGTGCTCGCCCACCTGCTGCGAGGAAACCATTCCCAATCCCTGCTGTTAAGCATCGCCCTCGGCTTAGTGACGGCGGTCAGCATCGCTTCTGCCAATTATGTCATCAACGAGTGGCTGGACCGCGAGTTTGACAAGTACCATCCGGCAAAGTCACGGCGCCGTGCGGTGCTGCATGACCTGCACGGCCCTGTCGTACTGGCCGAGTGGCTGGCATTCCTCACCGTCGGCCTCTGCTCCGCCTATGCCGTGAGTACGCTGATGTTCCTGATCGCCTGCGCTTTTGCACTTCAGGGAGTGGTGTACAACGTGCGCCCCCTGCGGACCAAGGACGTACCCTACCTCGATGTGGTTTCGGAGTCCATCAACAGCCCGCTGCGCCTGATGATCGGTTGGGCGATGATAGACCCGGTGACCATGCCTCCCGGCTCGATCATCCTCGCCTACTGGATGGGGGGCGCCTTTCTGATGGCAGCCAAGAGACTTTCCGAGTACCGCGAGATCACCGCATCTCACGGCAGGGAGTTGCTGGCGCAATACCGCAGCAGCTTCGCCGGATACACCGACACCTCTCTGACGGTCTCCTGCTTTAGCTACGGGCTGTTATCGAGCTTTTTCCTGGCAGTCTTCCTCATCAAGTACCGGATGGAATATATCCTTATCATGCCTTTGATCGTGATCATGTTCGCCTACTACCTGGCGCTCGCCATGCAGCCGGGATCCTCGGCGCAGAACCCCGAAAAGCTCTTTCGCGAGCGAGGCCTGGCTCTGCTGGTTTTCCTGATCGCAACGCTCTTCGCCGTCACGACTTTCGTCAATTTCCCGATGCTTGCCAGGCTTACTGAACAGCGCTTCATCAGCCTTCCATGACGCCGGCGCCACTACTCCGGCCCTCGGACTGGGACGACATCCAGCTGGTCATCTTTGATGTCGACGGCACCCTCTACAACCAGCGTTTGCTGCGAGCGCTCATGGCGCGCGACCTGCTTTTCCACCTGGTGGTGCGGGGAGAGTTCAGGGTGCTGCCGGTACTTTGGGCATATCGCCGCATCCGCGAAAGACTCGGCGACCAGGAGGCCGCCGACTTCCAGCGGGCCCTTATTTCCGAGACTGCAGCATCGGCCGGCGTTTCGCCGGACTATGCGCTCAGCACGGTAACCGAATGGATCGAAGAGCGGCCACTCCCCTACCTGGCCAGGAACAGATACCCCGGACTGGTTGAGCTCTTTGCCGGTCTTAGGCGAAAAGGCATAAAGATCGGAGTGCTTTCGGATTATCCCGCCCACGCGAAACTGGCAGCCCTTTGCCTTGGCGCCGACCATGTCGTCAGTGCGTACGACGAAGGAGTCGGATTTCTGAAGCCCCACACGCGCGGCCTTGAAATCCTGTTGGCGGCAGCGGGGGTAAAAGCGGAATCGGCGGTTTTGATTGGCGACCGGGCGGATCGGGACGGGTTGGTCGCCCAGCGGATGGGGGTGAGGGCACTAATCCGTTCTTCCTGCCCGATCAGGGGATGGCAAACGTTCTCCCGTTTCGATGAACCTCTCTTCGCTCCACTGCTCTACGACGCAAGTCCAAAACATAATTACCGCAGAGGCGCAGAGAACACAGAGTAAATCTTTAAAACAGGAACCGGTTGAAACTGCGACTCAAGACGTTCGAGACGTTAATTCCATAGAGCCCTTAAAAAGGTTTTCTCAGCGTCCTCTGCGTCTCTGCGGTTCAATGAATTAAATTATCTTTTGTTATTACCGCAGAGGCGCAGAGAGCGCAGAGTAAATCTTTAAAACAGGAACCGGTTGAAACTGCGATTCAAGACGTTCGAGACGTTAATTCCATAGAGCCCTTAAAAAGGTTTTCTCAGCGTCCTCAGCGTCCTCTGCGTCTCTGCGGTTCAATGAATTAAATTATCTTTTGTTATTACTGCAGAGGCGCAGAGAACGCAGAGTAAATCTTTAAAACAGGAACCGGTTGAAACTGCGACTCAAGACGTTCGAGACGTTAATTCCATAAAGCCCTTAAAAAGGTTTTCTCAGCGTCCTCTGCGTCTCTGCGGTTCAATGATTTAAATTGCCTGTTTAACCTTGATCAAGGTGGAGAGACATCTCACACATGAAAGCGCCCAAGATTTTCACCATAATAACTCCATCTTTCAACCAAGGCGAATTCATCGCAGAGACCATTGAGAGCGTGATCAGCCAATCCGGCAATTTTTACATCGACTACATCATTGTCGATGGTGGCTCGACTGACAATTCGATCGAGATCATCAGGCATTACGAACAGTCGCTCAGTAGGGCGCAATGGCCGATCGCCTGCAGGGGTATAACTTTTCGCTGGCTGAGTGAAAAGGACCAGGGACAGACCGACGCCCTTTTGAAGGGGTTCCGCATGGCGCAGGGCGAGATCCTTGCCTGGCTCAACTCCGACGACACTTATCTCCCGGGCGCGCTGCAGGCGGCAGCCGGCGAGTTCCGCGCCAATCCCGAGACGGCCCTTTGCTACGGAGACGCACACTACTGCGACGCCACCGGCGCGATCATCGGCAGGTACCGGACCTCTCCCTTCGACTTCGACAGGCTCGCCTGGTTCAACTTCATCTGCCAGCCTTCCACCTTCTTCCGCCGGGAGGTCTTCGAGGAGGTCGGTGGACTGGACCCCGCGCTTCATTTCGCCATGGACCTGGATCTCTGGATCAGAATTGGCAGGCGCTTCCCCTGCCGTTATCTCCCCCGGGTTCTCTCAAGCTACCGTTTGCACGAAGGCTCCAAGACCGTGAGCGACCAGACCCTCCTGCAAAACTGCCGGGAGGCGGAGCGCCTGGCGCTTAAATATTTCGGCTGGGCGCCGCTTACCCGGGTCTACAATTCCTGCAGTTCTCTCTGCAGGGCCAGGCTCTCCGGCCCCATCGCCGGAAGCAAACCGGCGCGTATCGCGGCCACCCTCGTATGTTCAGTCATACGGTCCCTCTGGCTCAACCGCGGAATCCGCAGGGAGGACCTGGCCCTTTTGAGCCGCGAGAACTTCCGCAAGCTTCACCAGAGCAGGATCGAGATCATGACCGGGACAGGTACAACTGGCTCAAAATAACCGGGACTGTCAAGTCCGGCACTGCTTAGAATTCAAAAAGGATATCATGAGAGTCTGTCTGATCGCCCCCCTCCCCCCCTTCAGAGGCGGCATAGCCAAATATTGCTATTCACTGGCCAGGGAACTCGAAAGCCGGCATGAACTGCTGCTGCTCAGTTACCGCAGGCAATATCCGGAACTGCTCTTCGGCAAGAAAAGCCAGATCGACCCCGATGTCGACAGGACACGCGTCACCGATCAGTTCAGCCGGCTGTCGTTTGACCTCGACTCGGCAAATCCGTTTTCCTGGCGGGAGACTTCCCAAAAGATCGCCGCATTCCGGCCGGACCTCGTAATCCTCCCCTGGTGGGTCGCCTACTGGACCCCTCTGTACCTGTACCTGATGCACGGTCTGCAGAAAAAAGGGATCAAGATCGTTTTCCTCTGCATCAACGTCTTCGAGCACGAGCACAGCTTCCTGAAGAATTCCTTGACCAGGCTGGTCCTTGGCAAGGCCGCTTCCCTCATTGTCCACTCCGAGCAGGAAAGGGGCCAGATCCTCGCGTTCCATCCCGCTGCCACGGTCCAAAAGCACCTGCTTCCCTTGTTCCAGTACGAGGTGCAGCCCGCGACCCGCGCTGACGGAACCCTGAACCTGCTTTTCTTCGGCTTCGTGCGGCCCTACAAGGGTCTCGACACGCTTTTGAAGGCGATCGGCATCCTGCAGGGACGCGACATCAGGTTGAGGATCGCGGGGGAGTTCTGGCACGACAGGGAGGAGTACATAAGACTTATCAACGACCTCGGCATCTCCGGGAAGGTCGAGATCCTGGACCGCTACATCCCCGAGGAGGAGATGAGCCGCTTCTTCGCCGAGGCCGACCTGGTGGTGCTTCCCTACCGGAAATCCATTACCTCCGGCATCATCGCCACGGCGTACGGGTTCGCTAAGCCGGTGCTCGCGACGCGGGTGGGAGGATTTCATGAGGTGGTTCTGGACGGCTGCACCGGCAAACTGGTCCCGCCTGACGACCCTCAGTCACTGGCGGACGGCATTGTCTGGTTTGCCGAACACAGGGATACCGACTTTGCGGCCAACATCACCGAATTTGCCTCCCGCGCGATGTCCTGGAAATCCCTGGTGGATATGATCGAATCTTCAGCCTGATTTCTTTGCTGCAGTTCCATTCGGAAGTCAGCAGACGAGAGCTGCCTGCTTTCTCACCACCATGATCCGCTGGGTCAGCAGAATGGGCCAATTCAGCTTTTCGAAGACAATGTCTCCATCCAATTCAACCGCGGCAGCCACCTCGTCCCGCGGAAGCGGGCGCTCGTCGTGGAAAATCCACAAGTTGGTGCTTTCCGCGACCCACCGTGAGCAGCGGTAGAGCAGTGTCGGAGTCGGGAACGATATGATGGCAATGCCGCCGGGTTTCAGCAGCGTGAAGTGGGCGTTGATTGCGACCCCGGTGGCAACCCTGTCGAAATGCTCTATCAAACCGACGCTGAAGACCAGATCATGCTGCTCTTTTGCTGCCAGCGTCAAGACATCCTGCTCGTGCACCACCAGCCTGCCATCTGCCGCGCTACGCTTCTTCAGCTTGTCCAAACCAACCACGTTATTGTCGTAGACATGGTACTCCGCGGGAGCGACCCGCTCCATGATGGCGTTGAAGAAACAGCTGTTCGCGCCTCCCAGTTCGGCAACCGATAATCGGCCGTTACCAGCTGGCGAGTATTTCCTGATCAAATCCACCAGGAGGTTCTCTGTTATCTTGCGTGTTATGGAAGCCGTCTTGTACGGCCTGACATAGTAGTCGTTCCAGTTGGTGGATAACTCCCGGGGCTTCTTGGAAAAAATAAAATCGCGCTGAATGGCGAAATTTACCAGGAAGATCAGCCCCTCGGCGCCCGCCTTGGCCGCGATGACCGGCACATCTATCATTGAGGTCACCGAGGTGATCAGAAAATAGGAAACGGACCCTGATAACGCTACCAGCAACAGATAGCGCGGCAGGGTCTCGGAGTGTTTTCTCTGCGAGAGAAAGACTATTTTTTTAACCGCACCGTAATTGAACAGCATGGCGCCGAGTCGGGCGGCGACCTGCCCCGCGAGAATGGAGAAGCCCAGCCTGTAAAGAGAATAGAAGATGGTGTAGTCGATGGCCGCCGTTATCAGCGAGGTGAACATGAAGCGGAACAAAACGACATAAATCTTCATTGAGTCCAGCAAGGGATTAAAGTGCGAACTGCTGTTGTCCTCCAGATATATCGTGGAAATCGGGATCTCTCTCACCGGGCGCTGGCTGTACTTGCAGGCGAGCAGCATGTCCAGTTCGAACTCATAACCGTTGGAGGAGATCTTCAAAAGGCTCGGCACGAAATCCCTCGGAACGCCCCGCAGACCGGTCTGGGTGTCGGTAAGCTTGGTGCCGACCAGGGCCTTGAAGGCCCATTTGGTCAGGACATTGCCGACCCGGCTTCTGAGCGGGATGCCGGCGCTGAAGGAGCGTGCGCCCAGCAGGAGGCATTCCGGCGCCAGGAGCAGTTCTCCGGCAAGCCTCGCGGCATCCCCGGGCAAATGCTGGCCGTCAGCATCCAGGGTGACAATGCCTTTGATATGCGGCAACTCGCAATAGATATAGTTGAATCCGGTCTTGAGTGCCGCGCCTTTGCCCAGATTGATCGCATGCTGCAGCAAGTGCACCTGTTCCCGGTTTTTCAGTTCGGAAAAAAGGGAAGAGCACCCCGCGGCGCTGCCATCATTGACGACGACGACTGCCCGGAATCCTCTCTGCAGCAGTTCGGCAACGATCTGGACGATCTGGTGGTCCGGATCGTAAGCCGGGATCAGTGCGGCTGTTTCGCTCAACATGGTCAGCGTACCTTTATGAGGGAGAATCCCTTGGCGGCGGCAATGCGCCTGAAAGTTCCCGAATTTGTCCCGGAGGTCAAAAGATCCTCGATTTCAGAGCCCGGCGCCACGCGGACCAATACGTATTTGACGCCCGGCAGGGCTGCGCCCGCGGAAAATTCGCTGGGAGTCTCCAAATCCTTGATGATCGTGCGCGACTCGAAACCGGGCAGGTATTTCACGCCTTGATAGTCTGTTACGATTAGGCCAGCGGCCCCGGTGTCAATCAGGTTTCGGTACAGCATGTCGTTTACTTCGGTGCGCCAGATCTTTTTTTGGAGGGCGGTCTGACGGCGCAATAGCGCGCCCTCGTCGCAGTAGGCGTTCAGGACCAGTGCGATACCTGCCAGTAGCATAAGCAGTGCGTATACTCGAAAACCTGAAATCTTTTTTAAGATGACCTCAAACACTCTGGCAAGCCTTTATTCTGCGGTACATGCCGTTTCCGACCACCAGGCCGATGAAAGGAAAGACAAGTGTTAAATTCCTGAAGTCATAACTGAAATATTTGATCCACAGGCAGAAATAAGGGACGACAAGAAGTGCCACCAGGTAGCGACACAACGTGTCATGCAAACTTTGCAGCGTGAAATAGACCAGCAAGGCGCAGATAACTGCCAGGCAGGCAATCACCGCGACGAACGCAAAGCCGCTCATGTGCTGCAACGACCAGGAGCCAAGTAGTGCATCCATATTTACTTTTATTTTGGCGCCAAAGTCTATCAGCCTTCCCCAGATGGACCGGCCCAAATAGATATCGTGCGTCACGTATCTTATTTCGGAATCTTCCCGGCCGGCGGCGATTTTGGAAGCGGTGTACAAATACCATGGCGCCGTCAAGACAAAGAGCAGCAGATATATCGAAGCGATTTTAAGCGCCTTCCCGAAACTGCCGGCATTCCTGAAACTCCCCTTGACCAGCAAATAGCAAAGCAGGGGATAAATCCCGACGACGTACAAACCCGCCTGCTTTGTCAATGCCGCTCCCGCACAGCAGATCGATCCGATGACGATGCTTTTATTGTTGTCGGAGACCTCTCCATCCCCTGCGGCCAGCAGGACATATACCGACATGAACGCCATGAAGGCAACCGGGACATCGGCATATCCCTTATTCATGGAACCGCCGGTTAAAGCCATGCAGAGCGCTGCCGTAACGGGAATGGCGCAGAGATAGGAAAAATCCCGTTTTCTCACCCACAAATCGTAGAGAGCCAGTACCATGAACAGCGAAAAAACGGGGCAAATCGACTTTGCGAAGAATTGCAGCCTGGACTCATTGAGAAAAACATAGCTGATGGACCAGTTTGCCGGCAGCAGTTGCGGGTAATTCCAGGTCATACGGGGAAAGTATCCCTTATACCAATCCACGGCCCACCTGTTCCAGGAAATCACGTCATCCCCGTGGTCGAAAATCGACCCGAGTCCTGACAGGTAGTTATAAAGGAAGAGCTCGAGCGTCGCGAGGGAGAGCAGCGCCAAAGCAGACTCAACTTTAGTATACCGGCAGGTAATCAGATTTTTATGCTCGCGGAACCTGGCACGGACTGCGTTAATCAGAGCCGGCAGCGGTCTGTTCAGCTCCACCCTGGCCAGGAAGATCAGAGACAGCATTTCCGCTGCAAAAATGAGGTACATGCTTGAACTGGTGAACTGTCCCAGCGACACCAGCACGGCGGTAAGATAAAAATTGATCACCATGCTCAACGCGAAGGATACCAGAGTGGTTCTCACCACCCCGCCGCTGGTCCCGGTAAGAAGCAGCACCAAAAGCCCGGGAAGAAACATAATCTGCAGCAGCGATGCTATACCCAAAATCAGCACAATCCATCTCTCCATCCTCGATTCGCACCAAGGTAACCTTTATTTCCTGTTCTGCATCCTGAGGGAATCAAGCAGGGGACGCGCATGCGACTCATCCAGACGCTGCAGTATCAGATATTCCTGGTAGGCATAGTCAGGGTTGCCGGCGACGAGATAGGCATATCCCAGGCGGAAGTGCCCGTCCACGTCATTCGGGGCGAGCTGCACCGCCGTGCGGAAGGAGTCGATCGCCCGGGCATTGTCTCCCGTGGCCTGGTAGGCATTGCCGAGGTTCTTATACCCTTCCGCCTGGTCCGGATTGATTTTCAAGGATGCACCGAAGTGGCGGATGGCGTCACTGAAGCGGTACTGCTGGGCCAATAGGATCGCCATATTGTTGTGAGCGAGCCAGTTGTCCGGTACGGCCTCCAGGGCGTGAGCGTAGAGATCGTAGCTGCTTTTCCAGTAGCGGATCTGGGCGACGGTCAGGGCGCTCAGGACGAGGAGAACGGCGGCAGCCACCCCTGCAGCGACCGGAAGGCCGCGGCGCCACCTGCGGGCCAGCTCCGTCCCTCCCCAGACCAGCGCCAGAAAAATTCCGATCAGGGGGACGTAGCTGTAGCGGTCCGCCATGGCCTGCGATCCCACCCTGATAAAGCCGATAACCGGCAGCAGCGTGATCAGATACCAAAGCCAGCCGAACAGCAGGTAGGGTCGTGTTTTCCTCTGCTGCACGGCAACTGCGCTGATCAGAGCCAGGATGCCGAGAGCTCCCGCGACCTTTAAAGGGGTGACGGCAGCGGGGTCGAGCGGGTAGAAGATGGCGAGGTCGACCGGCCAGAGCATGTTCCCGAGATACTTCACATAGCAGATGAGGCCGTTTCCGAGGTTCAGCAGCAGCGAACCGTCCTTGCTATGGTGCAGCGCCCCGCCGGACCCCTGGGCCAGGATGGTGACGAGCGCCGCGGCTAAGGACATGAGGAAAAGCGGAATTTTCTCGGCAATGATGCGGGCGGGCCGGGTAAAAAGCCGATTGAGCGGCCAGTAGTCCAGCAGGAGGAGCACCAGCGGAAGGGTCACCAGCATCTGCTTCGACATGAGCCCCAGGGCGAAGAGCGCGGCGAGCACGAGATATCGCCTGGCGCCGGGGGAGCGAACGTAGCGAAGGTAGGCTGACATGGTGAGGAGCCAGAAGAGTGTGGAGAGGACGTCCTTGCGCTCGGCGATCCAGGCCACCGATTCGACGTGCAGCGGATGGAGCGCGAAGAGTAGCGCCACCAGCAGGCTCCTGCCAAGCTTCCCGGTCAGCCTCTGAAGGAGCAGGCAGAGCAGGACGGCATTGGCCGCGTGCAGGAGTACGCTGACCGCATGGTGCCCCACCGGGTTCAGGTCGAAGAGCTGGATGTCGAGCATGTGGGAGAGCCAGGTGAGCGGGTGCCAGTTCCCGGCATGAAAGGCGCTAAAGGACCAGAGGGTCCCCTGGAGCGTCAGCCCGCGCCTTACCATCATGTTCATGGTGACGTAATCGGTGTCGTCGTAGTCGATGAACCCGTTGTAGAGCGCCGGCCAATAGACTGCAACGGTCAGCGCGGCTATCAGCAGGAGCGCCAGCGGCAGTTGCCAGGCGCCGCAGTCCGCCTGCTTCGTTTTTTCTCCCGTGCTAAACATGTATGGCAACCCCTTGGTCCGCTTGTTTCTTAGCGCCTTTACCGGATGCCGCAGCACCGGGCGCAGCATCCCCTCCCCCCCTGCACTGAGTCCCCCTCACTTTGGCAGCCATGCATACCACTCGGAAGTGGCGTGGGCCAGGAACCAGGGGAAATCGTAGACCAGGCACAAAAGAGCAGTCACCAGCACCAGCAAGAGCCTGAGCGGCCCCGCGCGAAACAGGCGCACCAGGTAGAGGGAGCCCAGCACATAAATAGGAGCGAGCACCGGGAACAGGTAGCGCCCCTGCAGGGTGATGCCGGGGTTTCCGTAATAGGTGTAGGCAGGATAGTTCACCTTGACCAGGAGCACCGCCGCGTAGAACAAGGAGACGGCTGCCAGAGAGGCCGTGAGCCACCCCTGCTCCCGCGGGCGCCAGCGCAGCAGCGCGCCTGCCAGCGCGAGCGCCAGCACCAGGTAGACCGGGATCAGATGGCCGGGATTCTTGTACATCTGCAGATGTCCCTTAATTCCGAAGATGGTAGTCGTCATTTCCTGGAACCATAATTTGGCATAGGCGACCGGCCCCAGCCAGTTCGAGGGATGGGCCCTGAGATTTTCATAATTCATCAGGAGATAAAAGGTGTCTGCCTTGTCGCCCGGGTGCTTGATATCCCCCGCCATCTGGAGCGCGTCCATATAGGAGATTTTCCCGGACTCGTAGAGACTGAAAACCCCCTCGCGTGCCCCGATGCGGTTCTGCATGGAGAGTTCCGGCGTCAGGACGTTGGGCATGGTCGCGGCGAGGGTTCCGTAGTGCAGATAGTTCCCCGCGTAGATCTGCAGATTGAGCCCCAGGGCGACCAGGATCAGCGGCACCTGCCAAAAGGCGCGCCCCCTGATTGCGAAATATTCACGCAGCGACGAGACGAAAGGACGAAACTTACGCACGACCCAGATTGCCAGCAGCAGATTCAGCACCAGTATCACGGGGAGCATGGTGATTTTGGTCAGACCGCCGGCCAGTTGGCACAATAGCGAGGCCGCGAGCAGGGAGCCTGCGCGCTGTTGGAAAAAGGCCAGGAGGTAATAGATCGCCATGGCTGCCAGCAGGTTGACCAGGTTGTCGTAGGAGACGGAAGCCGACAGGAAGCTGAACATGGCGGTATTGGTAATGACGGCCAGCAGCAGGAGCCCGGTCAGCCGGTCCCGGGTCAAAAGGCGCAGGAGCCGGGTGGCGTACCACACCGTGGCAAGGGCGATCGGGATGTTGAGAAGGCGCAGGAACACCAGGTCGGACAGGCCGAAGACGTTGAGATGGAGCAGTTTGCCCATGGTCCAGTAATAAAGCCAGGGGATATTGGTCACCAGGCCGAACTCATAGGTGTCGGGAGCGTTTACCGGCAGCAGGATAACCCGGGAAAAGATTTTGCAGAGTCCCGCATGGGTGACCTCATCCGGTGGCACGAATGACGAGACGCAGAGGGCTAAATAGATCAGGCGCAGGGCGAAATAGCCGAGGAGCAGGCGCGTCGCCCAGGCGTGGACCGTGGCGGAGACGGCTCCCTCCTCGGCGGCCGGCTCCTGATTTTCACTGAAAGTCATGGGGTTCCTTGGAAGTCAGCTTAGAAAATAACTTTTTAATATAAAAACCAAACCGATTTACCGCAGAGACGCAGAGGACGCGGAGAAAACCTGTCGAAGACTGACAGCTCTACCTCTAATGCCGTCTTTCGTAGCTTGAGAAAGACTTTAAATTCCTGATTGGTTTTCTCGGCGTCCTCTGCGTCTCTGCGGTTCAAGGATTTCAGCATCACGCCTCAAAGCACCCGCCTTCAATATAAAAACCGATTTACCGCGGAGACGCAGAGGACACGGAGAAAACCTGTCGGAGACTGACAGCTCTACCTCTAATGCGGTCTTTCATAGCTTGAGAAAGACTTTTAATGTCTGATTGGTTTTCTCAGCGTCCTCTGCGTCTCTGCGGTTCAAGGATTTCAGCGTCACGCCTCAAAGCACCCGCCTTCAATATAAAAACTGATTTACCGCGGAGACGCAGAGGACGCGGAGAAAACCTGTCGAAGACTGACAGCTCTACCTCTAAGGCCGTCTTTCAGAGCTTGAGAAATCCTTTAATTTCCTGCATGGTTTTCTCAGCGTCCTCTGCGTCTCTGCGGTTCAAGGATTTCAGCGTCACGCCTCAAAGCACCCGCCTGCAACAGGGCGGGGCCGAGGCCGTTCCTGACTGGCCGAAGGTAGCATTTTTAGCCAAAATAATCAATTTGGTTCAACGCTCAAAGGAGCTGCCGGCTGTCCTTCCAGTAAGCCTGTCCGACAGTCAAGCGACTTTACAGAAAGGATGATTGATGGTAAAGTTGCCGCCATCGAATCTATTTAAGAGGGGTGTGAAAATGAAAAAGTCTTTTCTTCTTGCAGGGATTCTGGGTTCGGCTCTACTAACGGGGACATTCGACTGTCACGCGGCACAGTGGATAAAAAATGAACTCGATGTGCCGAATAAGAACGTCGAAGCTAATTTCTATGACGGCGACAGTGTAAAGGTCCACGCAAAGGCTCTTGGCTGGACGGAAAAATTCGCCCTGACAAGCTTTGGCTCAGCCCATTACACCAAGCACCTCATGGAATTCCCGGCCTGTAAAAAGGGCATTTCGGCAAAAGGGGATGTGACTCAGCATCAGCTTGACTTCCAGATAAAAGGAGGGAAGTTCAGGATGGTCGCCAAGCGCAACTACACCAAGGACAACAAATTGGTATGCACCGACAAGGATATGGGAAGCGAGCTTGACACCTCATGGCATGAGATAGAGAACAAATCGCCCATGTCCGAGAGATATTACCTGCTGTCGACCAAATATAAAATAGGGGACCTTTAATTCCCCTTCGAAATGAGCCCGCAGGCAAAGGTTCGGAGAACCTCCGGCTTTGCCTGCGCAGTTCGGAAAGACCCGCGGCAAACAGCCTTCCTTGGGCACCACCTGCCTGGTCCCGCCCCATCAGCTGAGCAAAGCTCCGGATGGTCAGTCACTAAAATGATAGGATTTAATCCCCCCGTTTTGCTCCTGCTCCTGCTCCTGCCGCTTTCTTTCCGCGTCCTCGGCCTCGTTTTTGAGCTTCTCCTGATATCCGTCATCTCCCAAGGCGTCAAGGTCGTGGCATTTCTTTGCACAAGCGGCCTCATTATTAACACAGTCGTTTTTTGCCTCCTGCACTCCGGCAGCGTCAAACAAGGTAATCCCTTCAATGCACTGGATCCTGGCTGATCCGCAATCATTCCTGCAATCGTCATAGAAATCAGCATAAGCACACTCGGTGGAGAACAGCAACAAAACAAGTAATAAGGCAGTCACGCTTCGAATCATACCTAAGATCTCCCTACTGGTGTTATGCGAATTTATCTCAGTTTTAGCCACAGGCACCCCCCATCTGGCTGCCCCAGGGGCCTGGCTGAAAGGTCACGTTTTTAAGAAACTTGCGTCCAAGCTACTGATTTTATGCGTTATCGATTCGTGATAACTGACTTTTTCCCTCCAGCAAGGGCGTCCGGGCGAATGATGATTGGCCCCTACGGAGGTCGGGGAGAGAGTAATCAAGCATCTTCCTGCCTGCCGGACTTTCCGGATGCAATGCAGTCGAGGACCTCATGGAACACCCCGGCATGCTTGCGTACCCTCCCCTCGGCGTAGGAACAGGCGAGGGTCACACCCGCCCCCCCCCTGAAAAGCATTTCACGGCGCGGAAAGAACAACCGCACCGGCAGCCAGGCTAGGGCCGCGAGGGTAAAGAGCAGACCGGCGCCCCAGATAAGCAGAACCCCGTAATCCACCACAAAGTCTGTTATCACCATGCGGCGCGCTTCGGGAATGGCCAACCGGACTCCATCCCGGACGAACTCGCCCCCCGCTGGGATGCTCCCCTCGAAAAGGAGGTCGGAACCTTTCAACAACTTGAAAGCGAAATCCATCCGCCCCGTCTTATAGGGATCGGAACCGTCTCGCGGCTTGGCAAGACTCAGCGTAATCTTGTAGGGAGAATCGGGCACGACCAATACGGATTCCTTGCCGGGAGGGTAGAGTGGGAAAACATCGCTGTTATTGTAACCGCGAGGAAAATCCGGAGCCACGAAACGGTAGCCTAGTGCCACACCGAGGTAGCGTGGGTAGACGAACGCCCCGCCAAAGAGGGTCGGAGGGTAGACCCCCAACTTCCTGGTGCTGCCACCCTCGGCCACCTCCATGGTCAGTTCATTGGCCAGAAACCAACCAGGGACCTGCTTAAAGATGATCCGCTCAACGAGTCCCCCTCCCCCCGAACGGGCCGGAAACGGCATTCCCTCAATCACCGACTGCCGGTCCACGGTTCTGCCCACCAGGCTGACCAGAATGCCGGCGAAAAGGCAGAAGGTCCCGGCAAGAAGGAGGATTCTGGCCGGAGAGAGGCTCACTCCACGCCAAGCCGCCAGGAAGTCTCCGCCCGCCTGGGTCCGGTATCCCTCCGCCGCAAGGCGGGACTCGAGCCCGGCGAGTCCGGGGTAGGCCGGAAGTTCCACCGTCTCGTCGAAAAGCACCGCAGCGGAGTCGGGAGCGGAGCCGTTCATGGCGCGGCGCCTCTTCAGGTAGCTCGCCCCTTGAACGACGATCTGGCAGGCGCTATTAAGGGGCAGCAGGGCGAGGACTGCCGCAAGGAAGGGATTCCTGCTGGTCAGGGCGATGAGGATAGTCAGGGTCTCGTCGGAGAAAAACGCGATCCCGATGTAGAAGAGAAAAAAGAATCCCAGCACCAGCAAAGGGAGGACCCTGGAGGAGAGCGCGGCCCATAGTGCGGCTGACATGCGTTTCACTTGGCCCCCTCCTTTTTGGAAGTGGTCGACTGCACCGTGCTAGTCCAGGCGTTTATCAGGGAAATGCCGTTGAGATGCACGGCGCCCCCCTTTTCGGTGAAGGGAACCGGAACCGGATTGCACCCTCCCGGCTTTCCGACGGTATCGAGGGGGATGAGGGTCTTGCAGTAGTAACAGATAACAGTGCCCTCCGCCTGACCGTAACCATCCGGCTTGCAGATGGCGCAGGCGTCCAGGTCAACGCTCAGCTTCCCGCCGGGGGTCATCAGCACGAAAAAGCGCGCCTCGCGCCCGCCGCTTTTGAAGAGATACTTATGCAGCTTACCGTCTTGCAGGTCCACCTCCCCCTTCCCGGGGATGACAATCTCCCCGGCGGCGTCAGCCGACACCAGCACCGGTTTGGGGTCCCAGTACTCGACGGATGGATAGCAGCTCTGATAGGCGGCGGCGGCCAGGAAAAACAGGGAAAACAGCGGTATCACCTGGCGCAGGCTGCGCTCCTTCAGGGCGGCGGCGAGCAGTTTGCGGCGCAGCGCGCCCTGGCGGATGTGGGAAACCTTCGGGAGCATTTCCAGACGGATGGCGAGGATCACCAGGAGTACCGGGGTGAACCAGATCACCATCCCCCCCCAGAAACCGATCTCTTTTCCGAACAGGAACCCGATGTACCCCCAGATGGCCGGCCGTACGAAGAGGTGGTCCGGGATCAGGATCGATTCCATGAACTGGTGCACGAAATCGTGGGTCCCCTTCATTACCTTCATGCTGAGCGGCGAGAAGAGGTCGAGCCGGATCAGGAACGAGGAGGCGAGGAGGCAAAGGGAAACCAGTGCGGCCAAAAGGCCGGGAAAAGTAACTGTAATGGCCGGCGGCAGCAGGCGTTCGCAGCCCCGGGCAGCGACCACCAGGAGGCAGCCGGAGAGCGCCAGCAATAGCGGTGCCAGCAGCGGCAGGGAGTCGCCGCCGGCTGCCGGGAGCCGGCAGGCGCAGATCGCGCCGGCAGTCAGCGCGAAGAAGAGGGTGGTTGCGCCGGCTGCGAGCGGGAGGACCGAGCCGGGTTCGGCGGGAAGCGAGCGGCCGGTGCTGCGGTAGAGCGACGCGACGGAGACGCCCCAAAGGACGAGGAAACTTCCGCCAAGGAGGGTCCGGACGACCTCAAAAGGGCCGCTGCCGGGAAGGCTGCGAAAGAGCAGCAGGGAGCCGGCGACGCCGGCGGCATAGCCGGCAGCGCAAAGGCCGGCCGTGAGGGAGCGCCGCGCGGGAAAACCCCGAAGCAGGACCAGGACCAACGCCGCCCAGGCGACCAACTGGGGCAGGAGTTTGAGCGCCGCCATCAGGACCTCAACCGTTCTTCGCGCACCAGCACCCCGTCGTCGAGATAGATGGTGCGGTCCCCCCAGGCGGCCACCTCCTGGTTGTGGGTCACCATCACGACCGTGAAACGGTCCTCGGCGCGCAGTTCCCTGAGGAGTTCCATGACCATGATGGTGCTCTGATGGTCCAGGTTACCGGTAGGCTCGTCCCCGAGCAGGAGCTTTGGGCTGTTGATGATGGCGCGGGCGATGCAGACCCGCTGCTGTTCCCCGCCCGAGAGCTCGCCCGGGCGGTTCCTCAGCCGGTGCCCGAGCCCGACGCGTTCCAGGGCGTGCCTCGCCTCGTCCTCGTCGGGGGTCGAGTGAAAGTACTGGGCCAGCATGACGTTCTCGACAGCGGAGAGGTAAGGAACCAGATGGTGCTGCTGGAATATGATGCCGACGAACTCGCGCCGGAAACGGGCCAGGCCGTCTTCGGAAAGCGACAGGAGGTCCTGGCCTCCGACCCGGAGCGAGCCCGCGCTGGGGCGGTCGAGTCCGCCCACCAGGTTCATCAGGGTGCTCTTTCCGGACCCGGAATGTCCCATGACCGAGAGCCATTCCCCCTCCGGCACCTGCAGGTCGATTGGCTTCAGGGCGCAGATGTCGCCGTAGCTTCGGGTGAGACCAGTTGTTTCAATAGTAGCAGGTGACATATAAAATAACCTTTTAGTGCAAAAAACGTTTAATCGCAGAGACGCAGAGGACGCAGAGAAATCCTTTTAAAGGTTATTTACCATACGTCTAATGCCGTCTTTCATTACCGGCACGTTCCTATTCAGTAGATAACCGAGACGGCAACCCTTCATTTTCAAATATGTCAGCAGCTGGGCTTCATGGATCGGCAATATATGTTCCACTGTTTTATTTTCAATTATAATCAAACCCTCTACAAGCATGTCTATACGATAACCAGCATCAATATGGACAGATTCATAAAGGACAGGAAGAACGAGTTCACAATCGACACGGAGACCCGTTTTGCGTAGTTCGTATTCCAGGCATTTTTGGTATGCCGATTCAAGCAAACCGGGTCCAAGAACCCTATGGACACGAATCGCTGCGCCGATGATAGCAGTACCCAACGCATCAATGTCCATAATTAGGTCCTTTTATGCCAAAAAACAATTTACCGCAGAGACGCGGAGGACGCAGAGAAAATCTTTAAACGGTTTTTTACCTTAGGACCAAGGCCTTATTACCGAGTTGCCTCACACTTGAATCCGAAAATCCTCAAAAAGGTTTTCTCCGCGTCCTCTGCGTCTCCGCGGTTCAATGATTTTAAGGGTTATTCCCCGCGCAGACAAT
>JGI24143J45723_1000280_pt1 | contig 27714 bp, 22 predicted proteins | sample BarGraIncu00432A_FD_45723 | JGI IMG/M metagenome (IMG submission 45723) | reverse complement strand
GGGCGAATTGATCGCGGCCCAGAGGCGCGGCGTCGAGGTTACCGTCATCCTGGAGGGAGGAAAACCGATAGAGCGGGAGAACCGGACCGCCACGCGCCTCCTCGCGCAAGGCGGGGTACGGGTGATCTTTGCTCCCGCAGGGGTGACCACCCACGCCAAAGCGATCAGTATCGACGACCGCTACGTCCTGATAGGAAGCCACAACCTGACCCAGTCCGCCCTCTCCCGCAACAACGAGCTCTCCCTGATGGTCGACTCCCCGCAACTCGCCGCACAGGTGAGGCGCTATCTGGAGCGGCTTAGATGAGCTGCGATGCACCGGACACCCTCCTCTTGAAGGGGAGGGGGAGTTTCTTAAACGGCTCAGCAAAGCAGTATTAGACATTGATGCTGTGCCGAGAACACGAAATGTAACTATTCAGCCTTAGTTCAGCATCGTTCCCACGCTCCTCGTGGGAACGCGACTCGCCGGACGCTCCGGCGTCCATCACCGAGGCGACTCCTTTGCCCTACTGGGTGCCTTCCCACGGGGTAAAACGGGACGCGGGAGCGTCCCTGGCTGCATTCCCACGCATGAGCGTGGGAACGATAACCGTAAACTTGCTTCGTGATTGTTACGTTTCACTCAATATTCCCAATCACAAATAACTTTATAGAAATTTATGGTTTGTTTAGAACCAGTTTAGAACTGTTCTGTAGAGTACCTTCATACCAAAAACAAGGAGGTTACTTTTATGAACAAGGCAAAATTGTTGTATGATGTGGTGAGGGTTCTCAAGAACAAAGAAAAGATTAATGGTGTATTAACAGCGTACCTCCAGAAAGACCAGGAAGAGGTATTCTCCCTGCACAACGTGTTCGCGAAAAACGGGGAGGCTGCCAAGACCACGGTTTCCTGTCAGCTCAACCTGGACGGCAAAAAGGTCAAGCGCGAGAGCAGCACAGAGTTCTCGGGGTCCAGCATGAGCTGCCACGGTGGCATGATGCGCAGGTTCTTCCACCACCATCACCAGCACCACGGCGCGGAGGGGGGCTGCTCCTTCAAGGGAGCACTATCCAGAATCTCCTGCGTGTTCGGGCTTTTCAGCGGCCTCAAGGTTGAAGAGAAGGAGGGGGGAGCGGCCGTGCTTTCGCTCAATTTGAGCGAGCTGCCTGAAGAGATGCAGACTCAGCTCATCGACAAAATGAACCAAAGAGCTGCCTGCCACCCCCACTGCGGCGTCCTGGAAGGGAGTCACACCCTGGAAACGCTCAACGGCCTGCTGCTTTTGACGGTCAACAAGGAGCGCGAAATTGAAAAAATTGCACTACACCTGGACGGCCAGGTCATTAATGAAAAAAGTGAGCCCCACGCCCTGACAGCGACGGCCGACGTACAATTTGCCTGGTAAGATGACCCGGGGCGCAGAATATGCACCGATCTTCAAGGCAAAACATTATGCCAATATTGCCGCCTTCCTGGGAGCGGCCCTGTCAGTCCTGATTGTCTGGCTGCTCATGCATTTCCAGATGGCACCCCTGTCACGATTTACCCACCGCATCAGGACTCTTTCCATGAACGACGGGGTGCTGGAGCAGGTGCCGGTCTCCTCCTCCGGGGAAATCGCCGCGCTCGGTTTGGCATTCAACGACATGGTAACCCGCCTCGGCACGGAGCACTGCGCCCTGCAGGACGCCATCATCAGTGTGGAGAATGAAAAAGCGAAGACGCAGGCCATCATCGCCGCCATGGGCGTGGGGCTCACTATCATGGATACCGATTTCAAGGTAACCTATCAGAACCAGCAGGGAATCAGCCTCATGGGAAGCCACGTGGGGAAATTCTGCTACGCCGCCTTTGAGAACCAGGAGAACGTCTGCCCTGGATGCCCCATGGCTCTCGCCTTCGAGGATGGCAGGATACACTCCTCGATAAGAAGCGTCAGCCCCTTCGGCCAGCAGCTCTTTACCGAGATCACCGCGTCTCCCTTGCGAAACGCCAACGGTAACATCATCGCGGGGATAGAGGTGGTTCGTGACATCACGGAGAAAAAACGCCTGGAAGAAACCATCGAGCATCTGGCCTTCCACGACACGCTGACTGGGCTGCCCAATCGGCACCTGTTCCATGACCACTTGAGGCAGGCCATCGCATTTGCCGCCAGGAACAACCATCTGCTGGCCGTCATGTTCATCGATCTCGACTGTTTCAAGTCGGTGAATGACGAATATGGCCATGCCATCGGCGACTTGCTGCTTCAGGGCGTGGCCAAGCGTTTGCGGGCCTGCTGCTGCCGCAGCGGTGACACCATTGCCCGCTATGGGGGTGACGAGTTCCTGATCATACTTTCGGACCTGCAAAATAGCGAGAATGCCGCCGTGGTCGCCAAACATGTTCTGGAAGAGTTATCCAGGAGCTTCATTCTCGCCGAGCATGCGGTACATTCCAGCGTGAGTGTCGGCATCAGTCTTTACCCGCAGGACGGTCAGGACAGCGAATCTTTGGTGCGAAACGCTGACCTCGCCATGTACCAGGCAAAGGAGAAGGGGCGTAACGATTACCGTTTTTATAGCCCGTCTGCCGATCACCTGGTAGAGGAAGAAAGGGCAAAGATCGAGATGAGCACCGAACTCTACCTCACCGAATAACACCCCTGCTTAACGATTCCCGCACGGCTCCCACTCTCCCTCCCCCCCTGACGGGGGAGGTTCCGGGTGAGTGGAGCCTTTGCAGCACCGGACCCAGCGGACTCTCATTCGAATATGCGCTGGTCGAATATTCTTTTCGTCTTGCGCTCAGCGCGCGGCAGCGTTCCCTGCTGAAGCCTCGACCCTGCTCGACACCAGCATGGTGTGCTTGATCCCCGCCACGACCAGCTCCACGAGTTTATCCTCAGGCGAAACCTCGCCACCGCGTCCCCGTTCCCCTTCCCTGAAAAGCCTTAATTTGCCGTAAAACGTGAGCTAACAGCGGCAATTCCTGCCAACAAACGGTGCTGCACCGCGTCCGCGCTAATCACTTGGAGAAATAGGAGCCACGGCTGGCAAATGCAAAACATTAGCATATACTTACCAAATCTATCTCAATAACAGGGCCTACTTACTCAAAACTCCCCCGGCGCTTTATAGCACCAGAACGTCGGGCAAGCAAAAGCACTCCCTCGGGACTCATTGAGAAAGCGCGCAATGCGTGCGGGAAACGATCATTACAACAGCGACTGATCAAAAAAACCCGGTGCCAGAAGCTGACGATCAGCTGAGCTTCATAGAACGGTTCGAAGAGATCTCTGCACTGGATGCGAGCTCCGGCTTGACACTCACCAACATATACAAGGAGTTGCCCATTACCCATCCCGCCAGCATCACTGAAATCAGGGGGAGGCACCTCGAGTTGGCCACCAGTGAGCTGCAGCTCGCCGCCATCCTTCATTGCAGCGAAGTGTACATTCGCTCGCCACACTTCGATCTGCCGATACTCGGGCAGATGGACAGCATCGATATCCGGCGCGGACTGGTGCAGCTCTCAAATTTTAGCTTCGCCGAGTTGCAATCGGAAAATCGCGAGACGGTTCGGGTGCGCTTCAAAAGACCGACCAGCATCATCATCCACTGCGGATTGAACAAGATCTCGGGTGTCATCCACGACATCTCCCTGGGTGGCTGCTGCGTGAACACATTGACACACATGGGGTTGGAGGATGGGCAGATACAGGTCGAACTCAAGGTGATCGACAAGACAACCGGTCTACCGACCTGCATGCTTATCCCGAGCAGCATCGTCCAGATCAGCGGCGACTCGGCGCCGTTCAAATGCGTATTCCACTTTCTTCACACCAGTCAGTCGGAACGGTTCCTTGCAGTCCTCATAAACCAGCGTCAGCTCGAAATAGTGAAAGAGTTGCGTGATTCTCTCTAATAGAGTCCTCCCGGCCGCTTTGCCTTAAACAATTCCGCACCGCGAAAGCTATGTCCCCACCAAGGGCCCTCCCCTCCCACACCCTTCGTTCTCTTGACAAAATGCATATAATCTGTGCATACTCATGCATACCTTTTATTCATATCTAGGAGCGTAGCAGATGAGAACGACACTGAATATAGCAGACGATTTACTCGAAAAAGCTTCAAGGTTGACGGGTGTTACGGAAAAAACTGCTCTGGTCAGACTTGGGCTACAGGCTCTTATCGCCAGAGAAAGTGCGAAGAGACTCGCTGGCATGCGTGGAACGGAACCACAACTGGAAATGGTTCCACGAAGAAAGACGGAACTCATAATATGACGTTGGTCGACACCTCGGTCTGGATAGAGCATTTCCGAAGCGGCACCATCGGCCTTGACTCTTTGCTGGAAGCTGGAGAGGCCCTCTGCCATCCCTTTGTCATAGGCGAACTCGCTTGCGGCAATCTCAAGAACAGAACGGCCATACTCGCGTTGCTGCAGGAACTGCCAAGTCCGATCCTGGCTGATGAGGAAGAAACCCTCCAATTCATAGAGGATTATCGTCTGATGGGTAAAGGACTCGGCTACATTGACATCCACTTGTTATTGTCCGCACTGATGACCAACGCCCCGCTCTGGACAACTGATAAGCGACTCAATGAGGTTTTTTTGCAGCTGCGACAGCAGTGATTGAACTCTTTCTACATCCATCAAATCCCCATTTTTATGCAGCGCAGTGGACACTTCTGTGTTAGCCTTAATGGGTTTTTCACAAAACCGGAGGGAACCGCCATACTATGGAGAACGTAAGTATTGAAAAGATCCTCAAGGCCGTGAGTGAGGGGACGCTCGAGGTGGCGCAGGCGCTGGAAAGCCTCAAGCACCTTCCCTTCGAGGACCTGGGCTGCGCCACGCTGGACCACCACCGCACGCTGCGCCAGGGGTTCCCCGAGGTGATCTTCGGTCAGGGGAAAAGCATCGCCCAGATGCAGGTCATCATCACTGCGCTGTTAAAAAAGGGTAATAACGTCCTGGCGACCCGGGTAAACGGCGCCAAGGCGAAGAAGCTGAAAGAATTTTTCCCGGAGGCGGTGTACCACGGCGACGCCCGCGCACTCACGGTCGAACAGCATCCCGTCACCATGCGGGGCAGGGGAAAGATTCTCGTGGTCTGCGCCGGGACTTCCGACATCGCGGTCGCAGCGGAAGCGGCCCTGACCGCGCGGCTGATGGGAAACGAGGTGGAGCAGCTCAACGACGTCGGCGTCGCCGGACTGCACCGCCTGCTGGCGCGCAGAGATCTGCTGGCCCAAGCCTCGGTCATCATCGTGGTCGCGGGGATGGAGGGAGCGCTCCCCTCCGTGGTGGGAGGACTGGTGGACAAGCCGGTAATCGCGGTCCCCACCTCGGTCGGCTACGGCGCGGCCTTCGGCGGCGTGGCGGCACTGCTGGGGATGCTCAACTCCTGCGCCGCGGGGGTCACGGTGGTGAACATAGACAACGGTTTCGGCGCGGGCTACGCGGCGAGCCTGATCAACAGGAAGGCTGCATGAAGATACTTTATTTCGACTGTTTCGCAGGCATTGCCGGGGACATGACGGTGGCGGCGCTCCTCGAACTGGGCCTGCCGCTGGAACTGCTGCGCGAAGGGCTTGCCGCCCTCCCCTTTTCCGGTTACACCCTGGAGAGCCAGCCGGCTCTGCGCCACGGCATCGCCGGGACCTCGTTCAAGGTGAATCTCACCGAGGCCGACCAGCCGCACCGTCACTACAGCGGCATCGCTGCGATGATCGAAGCGGCACCGCTGAATGCGCGGGTGAAGGAGTTCTCCGGGCGGATTTTCCGGCGCCTGGCCGAGGCCGAGGCACAGGTGCACGGAGTCTTAGTGGAGCGGGTGCATTTCCACGAGGTGGGCGCGGTCGATTCCATCGCCGACATCGTCGGGGTCGCCATCGGACTTGATTACCTCGGGGTCGAGAAGGTCTACGCCTCCGGCCTTCCCTTCGGGCGCGGCTTCGTGCAGACCGCGCACGGCAGGCTACCGGTTCCGACCCCCGCCACGGCCCTGCTCATGGCCGGCATCCCGCTGACGGCCGACATCGGAGAGGGCGAGCGGGTGACCCCAACCGGCGCGGCCATTCTAGCGGCCCTCGCGGAAGGTTTCGGTCCCCCTCCCCCGATGGTCCCGGAGCGCATCGGCTACGGCGCCGGAGAGAAGGATTTCGCCGAGGTTCCCAACCTGCTCCGCCTGGTGCTTGGCGAGTCAAGCGCGGCGGCAGGGAGCGGGGCCCCGGATGAGGTGCTTTCCATCGAGACCCAGGTGGACGACATGAACCCGGAACTGCTCGGCTTTCTGATGGAGCGGCTTTTGGACGCCGGCGCCCTCGACGTCGCCTTCTCCGCGCTCCAGATGAAAAAGAACCGTCCGGGAACCCTGATCAGCGTCCTCGCCAACCCCGGCGACCTGGAGAAGCTCTCCGGGATCATCCTTTCCCAGTCGACGGCTATCGGCCTGCGCTATTACCCGACCCGGCGCATCACGCTTTCGCGCCGGTTCGAGGAGCGCGCCACCTCGCTGGGGCCGGTGCAGGTGAAGGTACTGGGCAATGGGCGGGTGGCGCCGGAGTTCGAAGAGTGCCGCAGGATCGCCCTGGAAAGGGGGCTCCCGCTTATCGAGGTGTACCGGACCGTGGAGCGGGAGACCTGGCAGGGATGAAGGAGGCTTCGGTGAAAATGGCGACCCTCTCCATCGGAGACGAGCTGCTCACGGGCGAGGTCGTGGACACCAACGCAAGCTACATCGCGGGCAAGCTTTACGACGCGGGGCTCCGGGTGGAGCGGCATCTGACGGTCGCCGACGACGAGGAAGCCATCGCGGCGGCGCTCCTCGAGCTCGCCGCAAGCTTCCAGGCGGTCGTCGTGACCGGAGGGCTGGGCCCCACCCCCGACGACCTGACCGCGGCGGCCGCGGCACGGGCGGCAGGGGTGCCCCTGGAAACCTCGGCTGAGGCGCTGGCCCACCTGGTGCACTTCTCCGAGCAGATACCCGGCGGCCTGCACCCGTCCAATGACAGGCAGGCGCAGGTCCCGCAGGGCTCAGCACTGATCGCGAACCCCCTGGGGACGGCCTGCGGCTTCACCCTCCGGCTGGCGAACGCCCACTGCTATTTTCTCCCCGGGGTTCCCTACGAGATGGAGCGGATGCTGCAGGAGAGCGTGCTCCCTGCCCTGCTGGAAAATTGGGGCGCGAGGTCGGGTCTGCGCACCACGCTGAAACTCTTCGGCATTTCCGAGGCGGCGGCCGCGGCGGAACTGACCGGGATACTCCCGGAGGGCTCTCCGGTCCAGCTCGCCTACTGCGTAAAGTTCCCCGAGATCCACCTGATCCTGCGCAGCTCCTCAGAGTACGCCGCTCCGCTGGCTGCAGCCGCGGAGGCGGTCCGGGAGCGGCTCGGGCGCTACCTCTTCGCCGAGAACGAACAGACCCTGGACAGCGTGCTCGCCCGGTTATTTCTTGTCAGCGGCACCACGCTGGCGCTGGCCGAGTCCTGCACCGGAGGGTTGGTCGCGGCACGCATCACCCGGGTGGCCGGCAGCTCCGCCTGGTTCCTGGAGGGGGCGGTCACCTACAGTAACCAGGCGAAGGTCAGGATGCTGCAGGTCCCCGCCGAACTGATCGAGTCCCGGGGTGCCGTCAGTGCCGAGGTCGCCGTCGCCATGGCGAACGGGGCGCTGCTCGCCAGTGGCGCGGACCTGGCACTCTCGGTTACCGGAATCGCAGGCCCCGGCGGTGGCACCCCGGAGAAACCGGTCGGCACCGTTTTCATAGCGCTCGCGGACCGAAACTCCTGCGACGTCAGGCAGTACCAGTTTCCGGGTGACCGGGACCGGGTCAGAGCGATCACCTGCTTTGCCGCCCTGAACCTGTTGCGCAAACACCTCCTTGCCCTCCCAGGTGCCTCTGACCCGGTTTAGCCCGTACCAACCGGGAAATATCGCTGTAAAAGGTACCTCAACCTTGCACTTTGCGACCCTCACCCTTTTTATTGTCGGCGACCTCCTGCTTCTGCTGGCCGAGCGGCTGACTCCGCTTCCCGGCTGGCTCCACCTCGCCGCCATCATTCTGCTCGCCCAGGCAATCCTGATGCTCTGGGCGGCCCTGCGCCGGCGCGAAGAGCGTCTGAGTTCCGGGCTGCGCAGCGAGATCAGCGGAATGCAGCAGGAGCTAACAAAAACGGCCCGGCGCTACAAGAGCCTTTTGGAGGGGGCGGGAAACGCCGTGTTGGTGCTGAGCGCAGACTCGCTCACCCTAGAGGAGGTGAACCGCAGAGCTGCCGAACTTTTCGGCCACAGCAAGGAGGAGCTTTCCGGCCTCCCCGGCTGGGGCCTTTTGCACCAAAGCGGCGAGGCAGGTTTCCGGGACCTCATCGACCGGCTGACTCGCAACGGCCGCGCAGAGGCCGAGGGCCTCACCTTCCAGAGGAAGGACGGCACGCTCTTTTTAGGCGCAATCGACGCCCGGCTGATCGAGCTGGTCGACGAGCAGGTGGTGCACTGCGTCGTGCGCGACATCACCGCGCAGGTAGCCACCGAAAAGGAGATCTGGCAGAGAAATCGCGAGCTTTCCATCCTGAACAACATTCTCATCGGGGTGAACCGGGGTCCCAAGCTGGAGGATGTGCTGCAGGAGACCCTCGTCGAAACCCAGGAACTGTTCCAGGCCGGAGCGGGCACCCTGCACCTTTTTGACCAGGAGGGCGCCGCACCGGCCCTCATCGCCGCGCGCTCGGTTTCCAGCGCTCTGCTGGAGCTGATCCTTCGGGAGCTCGGGGAGCGCTCGGGGCGCCTGACTGAGGTAACCGTGTCTGGTGCGCCGGCCGGTCCCGGCCTGCCGGCGAGCGCTGCGGCGGAGGGGTGGCGCGGCCTGACCGCGGTCCCCCTTTCAGCCCACAACGTGACCGTCGGGGTCATGCATCTGCTGCACGCCACCCCGCGCGACTTCAGCAAAGAGGAACTGCGCTTTCTGGCCAGCGTCGGCACCCAGCTGGGAAACGTCATTGAGCAGACCAGGCTCTTCGCCGAGCTGAACTGGAAAAGCGCCGAGCTTTTGCGTTCTTACCGCCTGCTGGAGGGGAGCAGCCACAGCCTCGGGCTTTCCGAGATCCAGCTGAAGCAGAACCTGGCACTCGTCGAGCTGGCCAACCTGGAACTGAGCCGGCTGGACCGGATGAAGAACCAGTTCCTCGGCATGGTCTCCCACGAGTTCAACACCCCGCTCACCAGCATCCTTTCGGGGACCGAGTACCTTTTGCAACAGGGGGGCGGCAAGGAAATCGACCAGGTGCTGGAGATGATCCGCGGGGGCGGGTTGCGGCTCAAGGAGCTGGTGGCCGACATCCTGAAGCTGATCAAGCTGGAGGCCCAGGGAGGCGAGCTGACCACCAGCGCCCTGCACCTGGATCTCTCCCTGAAAGGCCTGAGGGATCAGCTCCTGCCGCAGCTCTCCGAGCGCCGGCAGACCCTGAGGCTTACCGATCTGGAGACCCTCCCCTACTTCGATGGCGACTGGAAGTATCTGGAGCGGGTCTTCAGTGAGCTTTTGTTGAACGCCATGCGCTTCACCCCGGTCGGCGGCGAGATCGAGGTAACCGGCCGCGTGGTGGACTGTGCCTCCCTCGGGGCGCGCCGGGAGACCCTGGAGCGTTTCAGCAGCGGTTTCCTCGGGCGCTGCGGCGAGCGCTGTTTTCTGGAGGTAGAGGTGCGCGACAACGGCATCGGGATACCGGCCGGGGAGCAGCAGGGGATCTTCGAAATCTTTTACGAAGTGGGTGATATCCGGCACCACTCAAGCGGCAGCGGTGGTCACCAAGGGAAGGGGGCGGGGCTTGGACTTGCCATCGTGAAGGGAATGGTGGAGGCCCACGGCGGTATGGTCTGGGTCGAAAGCGGCCAGGGTAGCAGCTTCTTCCTGGTGCTCCCGCTGGAGCAGGAGCTGATTCAGCCGGAGCTGTTTTAATCACCGATGACCAGTGCGATCGGTCCGATCCGGCCGATCCGACCGATTAGACAAACAATGCTGAGGATAAGCTTGAAATGGCGCGCACGTATGTGCTATGTGTGAAGGGATTTGGCTTTTAGCACCAACAACCACGACGCCACCCGGCGACAGGAGATAAACTCGATGGCAATACCCGACAGAGAAAAAGCGATAGACCTGGCCCTGAGCCAGATAGAGAAGCAGTTCGGCAAGGGTGCCATCATGAGGCTCGGCAACGACGAGCCGCTGCCCGATGTGGACGCCATCCCGACCGGGTCGCTTTCGCTCGACATCGCGCTCGGCGTGGGCGGGGTACCGCGCGGCAGGGTCATCGAGATCTTCGGACCGGAATCCTCCGGCAAGACGACCCTCGCGCTGCACATCATTGCCGAGGCCATGAAGCTCGGCGGCATCGCCGCCTTCGTCGACGCCGAACACGCCCTCGACATCGGCTACGCCAGGAAACTTGGAGTGCGCACCGACGACCTGCTGGTCTCCCAACCGGACACCGGCGAGCAGGCCCTGGAAATCGCGGAAACCCTGGTCAGAAGCGGCGCCATCGACGTGCTGGTAATCGACTCCGTAGCAGCCCTGGTCCCCAAGGCAGAGATCGAGGGCGACATGGGCGACTCCCACATGGGCCTGCAGGCACGCCTCATGTCCCAGGCGCTCAGGAAGCTGACCGGCATCATCTCCAAGTCGAACTGCTGCGTCATCTTCATCAACCAGATCAGGATGAAGATCGGGGTCATGTTCGGCAACCCCGAGACCACCACCGGCGGTAACGCCCTCAAGTTCTACGCTTCGGTGCGCATGGACATCAGAAAGATCGCGGCGCTGAAGCAGGGTAACGACATGATCGGCTCGCGCACCCGGGTGAAGGTCGTGAAGAACAAGGTCGCCCCCCCTTTCAAAGAGGTGGAGTTCGACATCCTCTACGGCGAGGGAATCTCCAAGGAAGGGGACGTCCTCGACCTGGCAGTGGAGCGCAACGTGGTGGACAAAAGCGGCGCCTGGTTCTCTTACGGCAAGGAGCGCATCGGGCAGGGACGCGAGAATTCGCGCATCTTCCTGAAGGAGCACCCTGAAATGTGCGAGGAGATCAGGGCCAAGCTGATCGCCCCGGCGGAACCCGCGGCCAAGCCGGAAGTCGCCGCCAAAAACGCAGCAAAGCCTGCGGCCTAAGCCGTGGAACTCAACGAGATCCTCGCCATAGCCATGCAGGCCAAGGGCTCCGACGTGCACCTGAAGGCGGGAGTCCCCCCCATCGTCAGGATCGACGGAAAGCTGCGCTCCATACCGAACGCGGAGCGGCTTACCGCCGACTCCGTGCGCGGCATGGCGTTCTCCATCATGAACGAGCGCCAGAAGAGGATCTTCGACGAGAGCTACGAGGTCGACCTTTCCTACGGCGTCCCGGGACTGGGGCGCTTCCGGGTGAACGCCTTCGCCCAGCGCGGCACGGTCGCGCTGGTGCTGCGGGCCATCCCGATCGCCATCCCCTCGCTGGAGGCGCTGAACCTCCCGCCGGTGCTGACCAAGCTCGCCCAGGAGCAGCGCGGGCTGATCCTGGTCACCGGCACGACCGGCAGCGGCAAGTCGACGACGCTCGCCTCCATGATCGACTTCATCAATGAGAACCGGACCTGCAACATCATCACCATCGAGGATCCGGTCGAGTACCTCCATAAGGACAAGAAGAGCCTGATCAGCCAGCGCGAAGTCGGCTTCGACACCCTCTCCTTTGGAAAGGCGCTGACCTCCTCGCTCCGGCAGGACCCCGACGTCATCCTGGTCGGCGAGATGCGCGACTACGAGACCATCGAGACCGCGCTCACCGCCGCCGAGACCGGGCACCTGGTGCTTTCCACCCTGCACACCCTCGACGCGGCCGAGACCATCAACCGGATCATCTCGGTCTTCCCCCCTTTCCACCAGCGCCAGGTACGGATGCAGCTCTCCGGAATCCTCAAGGGGGTCGTGTCGCAGCGGCTGGTCCCGCGCGCCGACGGCAAGGGGCGGGTCCCCGCCGTGGAGGTCATGATCGGCACCGCGCGCATCAGGGACTGCATCGACGACAAGGAAAAGACCAAGCAGATTCCCGAGGCGATTGCCCAGGGTTTCACCAATTACGGCATGCAGACCTTCGACCAGTCGCTCATGCAGCTTTTGACCAGGAAACTGATCACCTACGAGGAAGCGATGCGCCAGTCCAGCAACCCGGACGACTTCGCCCTCAAGGTCTCCGGTATCTCCTCCACCTCGGACTCGAGCTGGGACGACTTCACCGAGGAAACAACCTCCGCCGACGGCAAGCTGATCATCGAGAAGTTCTAGGTGCAGCGGGGCTCCTGTTTCGATTGCGCCCTGCGGGTGCTGGCGCTGCGCGACCATTCCGTGGCCGAGCTGCGCCGGAAGCTGAAGACGAAGGGGTACGAGGAAGAGGAGATCGAGGGGAGCATCGCGCGTCTTCTCGAGTTGAACTACCTGGACGACGCCCGCTTCGCGCGCAGCTTCGCTGAAAGCTCCATCCGAAACGGCCGTGGGTACGGTGCCAGACTGAAGCTGGAGCTTTCCCGCCGCGGTGTCGCCGGTGATATCGTCCAGGCAACGCTCGCCGAGGCTTCCGAGGAGTTCGGAGAAGCCGAAACCCTCGCCCGCACCATCGAGCGCCGCTTTGCCGGGTTCGACCCTGCTCAGGCGAGCGACAAAGAAAGGCGCAAGGTGATCTCCTACCTGCAGCGCAAAGGGTTCAGCCTATCCGCCATTTTGGCAGGGCTTAAAATACATTCCATTTTTTGAGGTTTTTTATGACAGGCAGAGAAATCCGTGCGCAGTTCTTCAACTTCTTTCAGGCCAAAGGGCACACCCTGGTGGAGAGTTCCAACCTGGTTCCCCAAAACGACCCGACGCTCCTTTTCACCAACGCCGGGATGAACCAGTTCAAGGACACCTTTCTCGGCCTGGAGAAGCGCGACTACAACCGTGCGGTCAGCTCGCAAAAGTGCGTGCGGGCGGGCGGCAAGCATAACGACCTGGAAAACGTGGGGCGCACCGCGCGGCACCACACCTTCTTCGAAATGCTCGGCAACTTCTCCTTTGGCGACTACTTCAAGAAGGAAGCAATCGCCTTTGCCTGGGAATTCCTGACCGTCGAGCTCGGTCTTTCCAAGGACCGGCTCTACGTCACGGTCTACACCGACGACGACGAGGCGGCCGCCATCTGGAACCAGCAGGAAGGGGTGCCGGTGGAGCGGATCTACCGTTTCGGCGAGAAGGACAACTTCTGGTCCATGGGCGACACCGGCCCCTGCGGACCCTGCACCGAGATCTTCTGGGACAACGGTCCCGGCACCGGCTGCGGCAGCGAGGACTGCGCCGTCGGCTGCGACTGCGACCGCTACATGGAGATCTGGAACAACGTCTTCATGCAGTTCAACCGCGACAAGGACGGCACACTGAACCCGCTCCCCAAGCCTTCGGTCGACACCGGCATGGGTCTGGAGCGGGTCTCCGCCGTCATGCAGGGGGTCACCTCCAACTACGACACGGATCTTTTGCAGGGGATCATCCGCCACATCGAGCTGCTCTCCGGGAAGAAGTACCGTGCCGACGCGAAGGATGACGTCTCCATGCGGGTCATGGCCGACCACGCCCGCGCCACGACCTTCCTGATCTGCGACGGAGTGCTCCCCAGTAACGAAGGCCGCGGCTACGTGCTGCGGCGCATCATGCGGCGAGCCGCGCGCCATGCCAAGATGCTCGGAGTGGGCGAGCCGGTCTTGTACCGGATCGTCGACGCGGTGAACCTGATGATGGGGGACGCCTACCCGGAGCTCCTGGAGCGCGAGCACTACGTGAAGAAGGTCATCCACGCCGAGGAAGAGCGTTTCGCCGAGACCCTGGACCGCGGTCTCGCCATCCTGAACGAGGAGACCGCCCAGCTGAAGGCCAAAGGCGAGAGCGTCATCTCGGGCGAGGTGATCTTCAAGCTGTACGACACCTTCGGCTTCCCGGTTGACCTCACCGCCGACATCGTGGAGGCGGAAGGGTTCACCCTGGACGAGGACGGCTTCGCCCTCTGTATGGACCGCCAGCGCATGAAGGCCCGCGAGCATTGGAAGGGTTCCGGAGAAGAGGGACTCGCCGCGATCTACAAGGAACTGCACGGCTCAGGGACCAGAAGCGCCTTCGTGGGTTACACCGAGCAGTGCACCTTCGCCCCGATAACGGCGATCATCCGTGACGGCGTCCTGGTCGAGGCCGCCGGCGAAGGGGAAGAGGTCGAGATCGTGACCCTTTCCACGCCGTTCTACGGCGAGTCCGGCGGACAGGCCGGCGACACCGGGACCATCTCCACCGGCCGCGGGCATTTCACCGTCTCCGCCACAGCGCGCCCCTTCACCGACCTGATCGTGCACCGCGGGACCGTACTTTCCGGAAACCTCGCAGTCGGGGACAGCGCCGATCTCAAGGTGTCCGAGACCACCCGCGCAGCCACGGCGCGCAACCACACCGCGACCCACCTGCTTCAGGCGGCGCTGCGCGAGGTGCTGGGCGAGCACGTGAAGCAGGCGGGAAGCCTGGTGACTCCGGACCGACTCCGTTTCGACTTCACCCATTTCCTCCCGATGAGCGCTTCGGAACTGCGCCAGGTGGAGACCTTGGTAAACGGCCACATCATGGCGAACGCCGCGGTCGAGTCGGTCGAGATGGCCGCCGCAGACGCCCTCGCCGGGGGAGCCACAGCACTTTTCGGCGAGAAGTACGGCGACCGGGTCCGGGTGGTCCGGGTCGGCGAGGTGAGTTCTGAGTTGTGCGGCGGGACCCACGTCCATGGCGCCGGCGAGATCGGTTTCTTCAAGATCGTATCCGAAGCCGGCATCGCGGCGGGAGTCAGAAGGATCGAAGCGCAAACCGGCACCGGAGCGCTCGCCCTGGTGCACGGTCTCGAGGACGAGCAGCGCGGCATCCTTGCCCTTCTGAAGGCGGAAGGGGGGAGCGCGATAGATAAGGTAGACAAGCTCGTGGCGGCCCAGCGCGAGTTGAATCGGGAAATTGAGACCCTGCAGGCGCGGCTCAATGCCACCAAGTCGGCTGACCTAATCCAGCAGGTAAGGGAGCAGGGAGGGGTTAAGGTCCTGGCGGTCAAGGTTGAAGGAGACCCCAAGGGGCTCAGGGAACTCTCTGACAACCTGAAGGATCGCATCGGCTCCGGCATCATCGTGCTCGGTACCGCAGACGGGGTGAAGGCGAACCTGCTGGTGGCAGTGACAAGCGACCTTATCGGGCGCTGGAAAGCAGGCGACCTCATCAAGGCGATAGCTCCCATCATCGGCGGCAACGGCGGCGGCAAGCCCGAACTGGCGCAGGCCGGGGGCACCAAGCCGGAGCACCTTGCCGAGGCGCTGGAAGCGGTGTACCGGATCATAGGGTAATTTCAACCATTCCCAACCAAAAGCAGGAAGTGTGATGTTCAAGCTCACCCAGAATTCCGACCAGGCGCTGCTGCAGGACAAAGAGCAGAAGACCATCCTCATTGTCGACGATGAGGCGGTGATCCGCGACCTCTGCATGCGGGCGCTGCACGACTACAATGTCCTGGAAGCGGCCAACGGAGAGGAAGCTCTCAAAATCTTCGAACGCGGGGGGATCGACGCGATCCTCACCGACGTCATGATGCCGAAGGTTGACGGTCTGGAACTTTTGAAAAGAATCAAGGAGCTGGAGCCGACCCTGGTGGTCATCATCATGACCGGCTACGCAGACAAGGAACTGATCCTGAAGGCGCTCAAGGCCGATGCCGACGATTTCATCACCAAGCCCCTGAACCTGCTGCAGTTAAAGAGCGCCGTCGACAAGGCGCTGGTCAAAAAGGCGCTCAAGGAAGAAATCGCCAACCTGAAGAATCTGGATCGTTTCAAGACCAACTTTCTGTCGCTCATTTCCCACAAATTTCGCACTCCGATCACCTCCATATCGCTTTTCCTGCAGAACCTCGCGGCCGGCGTCTACGACCCGAGCGATGAAACGGCTCGGGAGTACATCGATCTGGTCCATGGCGAGGCGTGCTACCTGGGCCGCCTGGTAACCGACCTGCTCACCTTCTCGTCGGTCATGGACAGCGGCGGACCGCTGCGCCTGGAGCCGTGCGACCTGAACTCTCTACTCCCAAAGCTCCTCGCGGGCTCCAAGGAGTGGACCGAAAAGCGGGGTGTCTCCCCACGCTGCGAACTGGAGCCGGCCCCGGAACTGCTGCTGGACCGGGAGAAGTTCTGCTTCGCGGTGCAGCAGGTGATTGACAACGCCGTCAAGTTCTCCCGGCAGACCGGAACTGTCTGCGTCAGCCTCAAATATCTCGGGCAAAGCTATCAGATCAGCATCCAGGATGACGGCATCGGCATCGCGAAAGACGCCCTGCCGATGATTTTCGAAAAATTCTACCAGGTGGACGCCGAGCGGACCGGACAGATCCGCGGCTTTGGTCTCGGCCTTTTCTACGCGCGCGAGTTCATTCGGATGCATGCCGGCAGCATCGGCATCGAGAGCGAGCCCGGGGTCGGCACCCGCGTCATCATCACTGTCCCCAGCAAGAGCAGCCAGGACGTTCTTGTAGAACCAGGGGCTAGGGGCTAGGGGCAAGGGGCTGGCAAGCCCGGCAATCCTGAGGCACTGGCTCTATCATTCGTGGCATTCTCTCTTTCCGGTATGGTACTGGCCCCAGTCCCCTGTCTCCTGACAAAATCCTCTTTGAAGGTTGATTATTTCCCCCTATCTGCTATATTAACGACTTTCCATGCGGTATTAGCGACTCAGAGGCTTATATGCAAAAACTCATAGAGAAGGCGAGCACTCTTATGGAGGCGCTTCCTTATATCAAGCGCTTCTCTGGTAAGACTATCGTCATCAAGTACGGCGGCCACGCCATGGCTGAGGAGAAACTCAGGAAGTCGTTCGCACTCGACATCATCCTGCTCAAATACATTGGCATCAACACCGTGGTAGTTCACGGCGGCGGGCCTCAGATCAACGAGACACTGAAGCGCTACGGCATCACCTCGGAGTTCGTCAAGGGGATGCGGGTGACCGACGCCGAGACCATGGGGGTCGTGGAGATGGTGCTGACCGGCCAGGTGAACCGGGAAGTCGTCGGCTACATCAACCAGCATGGCGGCCGCGCTGCAGGGGTTTCCGGCAAGGACGGCGGCCTTTTAATCTGCGAGAAGATGCTGCAGCAGGTACGGCGCGACGACGGCAGCACCGAGATGGTCGACATCGGCTTCGTGGGTGACGTGGTGGAAGTAAACCCGGCCATACTGATCGCCCTGGAAAAGGGTGGTTTCATTCCGGTCATCGCGCCGGTCGGGGTCGGCCGCGACGGCGAGAGCTACAACGTCAATGCGGACCTGGTGGCGGGAAAGGTGGCTGCGGCGCTCGGCGCCGAGAAGCTCATCCTGCTCACCGACGTTTCCGGGGTGAAGAGCAAGGGTGGAGAGTTGCTTTCCAGCGTACCGCTCTCCGACGCCGCCACCCTGATAGAAAACGGCACCGTCACCGGCGGGATGATCCCCAAGGTGACCTGCTGCACCGACGCGCTCGCCGCGGGTGTCAAGAAGGCTCACATCGTCGATGGCAGGATCGAACATGCGATTTTGCTGGAGATCTTCACCAACATCGGGATCGGGACGGAAATACAGGCTTAAAGGCAAAGGCGCGTTCTACGTTCTACGTTCTACGTTCTACGTTCTACGTTCTACGTTCTACGTTTTTGCGTTCCGAGGAAGGGCAACAAGTTTTGCAGCAAGTTACTGGATGTGGGTTTCGTTTTGTTTAACCTAGAACCGAGAACATAGAACGTAGAACAGTTTTAAGGGGTTGTTATGAACTCAGCACAATGGATCGAAAAGTCGGACAAGTACATCATGCGGACCTACGGCCGCTTCCCGCTGGTGCCCGTCAAAGGCGAAGGGTGCTACCTTTGGGACGCGGAAGGGAAACGCTACCTCGATTTTCTGGCCGGCGTCGCCGTCAATAATCTCGGGCATTGCCACCCGGCCGTGGTTGCGGCCCTCTGCAAACAGGCGGCCGAGCTGATTCACTGCTCCAACTATTACCAGATTCCCCAGCAGATCGAACTTGCCGAATTGCTTTGCACCCACAGCTTTGCCAACAAGGCGTTCTTCTGCAACTCGGGCGCCGAGGCAAACGAGGCGGCCATCAAGCTCGCCCGCAAGTACAGCCGCGAGAAGTTCGGCCCGGACCGCTACGAGATTATCACGGCGCTTGCCTCCTTCCACGGGCGGACCATGGCAACGGTCTCGGCAACCGGCCAGGAGAAGGTACAGAAATTTTTTGATCCGCTTTTGCACGGTTTCCGCCACGTACCGTTCAACGACGCAGCCGCGCTGAGGGCCGCCATTTCTCCGGTCACCTGCGCGATCATGCTGGAGCCGATCCAGGGCGAAGGCGGGGTCGTTATTCCCGACGCCGGATATCTGCAGGAAGTTCGCGAGATCTGTAACGAGCACGGCCTGATTCTCATCTTCGACGAGGTGCAGGTCGGCATGGGTCGTACCGGGAAGATGTTCGCCCACGAGCATTTCGGAATCGTGCCGGACATCCTGACGCTTGCCAAGGCGCTCGCCGGCGGGGCACCCATCGGGACCATGCTCGCCACCGACGAACTGGCGACGGCGTTCACCCCCGGGACCCACGGCTCCACCTTCGGCGGGAACCCCCTGGTGTGCGCCGCCGCAATTGCCACGGTACGCACCATCCTCGAAGAGGGAATCCTGAATCACTGTGAAGAGATCGGCGAATACCTGGTGGGAGAACTCGAAGCCCTGATGGGGAGGTTCCCGTCCATCATCAGCCAGGTGCGCGGCATCGGCCTGATGATCGGGGTAGAACTCGCCATCCCCGGCGCCGACATCGTCAAAAAGGCGTTGGAGCGCGGGCTCCTGCTGAACTGTGCCCAGGAAAAGGTGCTCCGCTTCGTACCCCCCTTGATCGTCGGAAAAAATGAAGTAGACGAGATGCTCGTCATCTTCTCCGGCATCCTGGAAGAGCTGCAAAAAGCACAGGCTTAGCACTGGCTGGCAGCGCAAGTGTTTGAAAAGCTTTGCAATAACCGGCATTACAGTATTGTTTGGCAGTGCTGGAGACGCGTGCAATGCGTCTCTACTTTATTGCCGCCGCACCAGCTGCTGGCTGATGTATTAACAAGGCTGCACAAGCCTTTCCTAAGAAAGAGAGTTTACTGAATGAAAAAAGACTTCCTTGCCCTGAGCCAGTTTTCCAAGGCTGAACTTGACGCCATTTTCGCCCTGACCAAGGAGCTCAAGCAGAAGCAGAAGAGCGGCGTCGAGCATCACCTGTTGAAAGGGAAGACGCTGGCCATGATCTTCGAGAAGTCTTCGACCCGGACCAGGATCTCCTTTGAAGTCGGCATGTATCAGCTGGGGGGGCATCCGCTCTTCATTAACGGCAAGGACTCCCAGATGGGCCGCGGCGAACCGATCAAGGACAGCGCCCGCGTCATCGCCCGTTACTGCGACGGCGTCATGATCCGCACCTTCGCGCAAAAGACCGTCGAGGATTTTGCCAAGTACGCCACGGTGCCGATCATCAACGGCCTCACCGACCTGCACCACCCCTGCCAGATCATGGCCGATCTCTTCACGGTCATCGAGCACAATGGTGGCTACCAGGGGCTGAAGTTCGCCTGGATCGGGGACGGCAACAACATGGCGAACAGCTGGATCGAGGCCGCCGCCATTTTCGGGTTCGACCTGACCCTCGCCTGCCCGATTGGCTATGATCCCGACCCGAACGTTTTAGAATGGGCGCGCACCCACACCTCCGCGCAGATCGTGGTCACCCGCGACCCCAAAGAGGCGGCAAAGGATGCCGATGTCCTCAGCACCGACGTCTGGGCCAGCATGGGCCAGGAAGAGGAGCAGAAAATCCGGGAAAAGGCCTTCGCCGGCTTCCAGTTGGACGAAGAGCTACTCGACCTGGCACAAGGAAACGCCATGGTGCTGCACTGCCTTCCCGCGCACCGTGGTGAGGAAATCAGCGAAGACGTCCTGGAGGGGCCGCACTCGGCCGTCTGGGACGAAGCTGAGAACCGGCTCCACGTGCAAAAGGCGATCATGGCAACCTTGATGAAGTAAAGGCCTGCACTGCCGACCAGAGGCTCTTGATCCGACCTATCCGTCGGGTCCGACCGATCGGTCCGATAAAAGAACAGCAAAAACCAAGAAGCCTAAAGGAGAACCCATGGCCAAGAAAGAAGTGAAAAAGATCGTCCTCGCCTATTCCGGCGGACTGGACACCTCCATTATCCTCAAGTGGCTCAAGAACGAGTACGGCTGCGAAGTGGTGACTTTCTCCGCGGATCTCGGACAGGGCGACGAACTGGACCCGGTCCGTGAAAAGGCGCTGGCAACCGGCGCAGACAAGGTCTACATCGACGACCTGCGCGAGGAGTTCGTGCGCGACTTCGTGTACCCCATGTTCCGCGCCAACGCCATCTACGAAGGGCACTACCTGCTCGGCACCTCCATCGCGCGCCCGCTCATCGCCAAGCGCCAGATGGAAATCGCGGCCATCGAAGGCTGCGACGCGGTCTCCCACGGCGCCACCGGCAAGGGGAACGACCAGGTCCGCTTCGAACTCGCCTACTACGCCATCAACCCGGCCATCACGGTTGTGGCCCCCTGGAGAGAGTGGAAGCTCAACAGCCGCCAGGCGCTGATCAACTACGCCAAGAAAAACGACATTCCGATCCCGATCACCAAGAAACGCCCCTGGTCCAGCGACCGCAATATGCTGCACATCTCCTTCGAAGGCGGCATTTTGGAGGATACCTGGCTGGAGCCGCCCGAGAGCATGTTCGTTCTGACCAAGTCTCCGGAAAAGGCGCCCAACAAGCCCCAGTACATCGAGATTGAGTTCGAAAAGGGTAACGCGGTCGCGGTGGACGGCGTGCGCATGACGCCGGCCGAACTGCTGGGCCACCTGAACGTCATTGGCGGCGAGCACGGCGTCGGTCGGGTAGACCTTTTGGAAAACCGCTCGGTCGGCATGAAGTCCCGCGGCGTCTACGAGACCCCGGGCGGATCCATCCTGCGCGAGGCCCATATGGCCGTCGAGCAGATCACCATGGACCGCGAGGTCATGCACCTGCGTGACTCCCTGATCCCGCGCTACGCCGAGATGATCTACAACGGCTACTGGTTCTCACCGGAGCGCGAGATGCTGCAGGTCCTCATCGACGACTCCCAGAGAACGGTGAACGGCGTTGCCAGACTGAAACTCTACAAGGGGCATTGCCGCACAGTCGGCAGAAAGTCGGAGAACGATTCGCTCTTCAACCTCGACTTCGCCACCTTTGAGAAGGATCAGGTCTTCAACCAGGCGGACGCCGAAGGGTTCATCAAGATAAACTCGCTGCGTCTGCGCATCCGTGCGCTGATGCTGGCAAACAAGAGCAAGTAGGGTCGCCCCTACATTTTTGAGGAGGTCATAGGGGCACGAGGCATCGTGCCCCTATCCGCTTTATATGGAGCAAAACGGTTTCAAAGAAAGCCATATCGTCACCTCCGTCGTCGCGGTCATCGTCGACCAGGACCAGCAGGTGCTCCTTACCAAACGCTGCGTCCCCCCCTTTCAGGGCGAGTGGGTGATGCCGGGTGGGAAGATCGATCTCGGCGAGCCGATCGTCGCGGCGCTCAAGCGCGAGGTCTGGGAAGAGGTCGGTCTCGAGGTGGAGGTGGGACGCTTGATTGACGTTTTCGAGCATGTAACGCCCGGAGCCGACAACTACCACTTCATCATCATCTACTACCTCTGTACGCCGCTTTACTGCGACGTGAACCATAACCGCGACGAGGTTTCCGAGGCGCGCTGGGTGAAGGGCGAGGATCTGGGGCAGTACAAGATACCGGCCGGGGCTCGCTTCATCCTGGGAAAGCTCTTCCCGGCGACGGCCTGAGTCTCTTTGCTAGACTCGACAAGGCATTAGTAATTTCAGAACCGGTCGTCAAGGATACCCGCAAGGGGTATCCCTACAGGAATCCGATTTGCCGCAAAGATGCGGGCGCCCAGGTTCAGAAAAATCCCCGGGGATATCCAGCCAAGCTATGGTCAAGATCATCGAGCAACACGTCCACCTCGATTTCCCCCTGGGTCACCACCTGCACTGCCTCATCGCCCAGATTCCGAACCGGCTCAAACGCCGGGACCACCTTTTTGCCCTGAGCGATCCTGAAGAGCAGTGGCGCAAGGTGCAGGGGATTTTGGAACTGGTGGTCGCGGGCGAAGGGAATATGAAGCGATTGCACTTCCTGATGTTCCCGGAAAGTTCCATCCCGCTGGCCCGTTTCGACGAGATGCTGGCGACCATTGAAAAGGGATTTCCGCCGAACACGGTCACCATGTTCGGCCTGGAGCAGATCCCCCTGGAAGAGTACCGCCGGATGCTGATCCGTTACCACGCCGACAACGCCGAGGCGCTGGCCTGCCTGGAGCACGACATCGACTCGGGCGAGATTCTCGGCATGCCGGTCAACTGGTGCGCCATCGCGATAAAGGAAGCTACCGGGAAGCTGCGCGTCTTTCTGGAAGCGAAGACCCACCCCTTCCGCGGCGAGGAATTCCTGGACAAGGACCACGACCTGTACCGGGGTCGCCACTTCTACCTGTTCCGGGGGGAGCCGGCCTGCTTCAACTTCATGACGCTGATCTGCCTGGACTACCTGTACCGGGACCTTTACTCGTCCAACATCAGGCAGATCATTGACCATGCGGACAAGCTCTTTTTCACCATGCGGCAGTCGCTGGACGCCCTCTTCGTGATACAGTGCAACCCGAAGCCCGAGCACCACTCCTACCGCGACGTCCTGACCGGCTTTTACGGGGAGTACCTGGAAGACACCCCCGGGGTGCGCGACACTTCGACCGTGTTTGGTAACTGCTCCGACGAGAGCGCAATCGAGGGCGTCCACTGCGAGACCTGCTACGGAATCTCCTTCGTGGTGATCAGCGGCAGGCACAAGCTCCTCAAATACGAGGAGCGGGAATTTTCCAGCGACGACTTCGGCGGAGCACCGGTCTGCCGGCTCAGGTTCGGGACCGGGACCAGGCTATTCTACTTCAACCTCCCGCTGCACCACGAACTCGACCCGCGCACCTCGCGGGTGCCGCTCAAAGTGCACGCGGTCCTGCACTGGAGCGAGGAAAAGGGGTGGAGCAGGCTTGCCGAAACGGACGGCCCGCATTGATTTTGAAGTCCGCGTTTTTAATGCTTTCCTCCGCTCGAAAAAAACCCTCCCTCCCCTTCAAGGGTCGGGGTGGGGATGGGGGTCGGTGAAACACAGCAACTAAGTAGCGCAGCAGCCAAAAGGTAACCAGTTATGCACCTCAAATACCCAGCAGGAGTTAACCATGTCAAAAGATAAGTTGTGGGGCGGACGCTTCACCCAGCCCACCGATAAATTCGTCGAGGAGTTCACGGCCTCCATAAACTTCGACAAGCGCCTTTACCACCAGGACATCCGGGGCTCCATCGCCCACGCGAGCATGCTCGGCAAGCAGGGGATCATCCCGGTGGAAGACGTGGAGAAGATCGTCAACGGCCTGAAAGCGATCCTGGGCCAGATCGAGGCGGGGACCTTCGACTTCTCCGTCTCGCTGGAAGACATCCACATGAACATCGAGGCGCGGCTTTCCCAGCGCATCGGCGACGCCGGCAAGAGGCTCCACACCGGGCGCTCCCGCAACGATCAGGTCGCGCTCGACATCCGGCTCTACCTCAGGGACGAGCTGGTGGAGATCTCCGCCTACATCGACCTGCTGATCGACTCGCTGCTGTTCCAGGCCGAGGAGAACATCACCGTCATCATGCCGGGCTTTACCCACCTGCAGACCGCCCAGCCGATCCTCTTCTCGCACCACATGCTCGCCTACCACGAGATGCTGAAAAGGGACAAGGCGCGCATGGAGGACTGCCTGAAGCGGACCAACGTCCTGCCGCTGGGAGCCGGAGCCCTGGCCGGGACGACCTTTCCCATCGACCGTGAGTATGTAGCCGAGCTGCTCGACTTCCCCGAGGTGACCCGCAACTCGCTTGATTCGGTCTCGGACCGGGATTTCGCCATCGAATTCTGCGCGGCGTCGTCCATCCTGATGATGCACCTGTCGCGTTTTTCCGAGGAACTCATCCTCTGGTCCACCAGTGAATTCAAGTTCGTGGATCTTTCCGACTCCTTCTGCACCGGCTCTTCCATCATGCCGCAGAAGAAGAACCCGGACGTGCCGGAACTGGTGCGCGGCAAGACCGGCCGCGTCTACGGCAACCTGATGGCGCTTTTGACACTCATGAAGTCGCTCCCCCTGGCCTACAACAAGGACATGCAGGAAGACAAAGAGCCGCTCTTTGACACCATTGACACGGTAAAGGGATGCCTGAAAGTGTTCGCCGACATGGTGCGCGAGATGCGCATCAATCCGGCGCGGATGAAGAAGGCGGCAGCGGCAGGCTTCTCGACAGCTACCGATGTGGCAGACTACCTGGTCAGAAAGGGGGTTGCCTTCCGCGACGCCCACGAGATCGTCGGCAAGGCGGTGCGCTACTGTATCGAGAACGAGATGGACATCCCCGAGCTTTCGCTCGCCGAGTGGCAGCTCTTCTCCATGCGGATCGAGGACGACATCTTTGCCTCCATCACCCTGGAGGCCTCGGTGAACGCCCGCAAAGCGACCGGCGGCACCGCGGAGGAGCGGGTACGCGCCGAGATCGCCCGCGCCAAGGCGGGAAGGTAAGGAATCAGCGCCATTGACATCATTGGTATCGTTCCCACGCTCCGCGTGGGAACGGACTCCCCGGACGCTCCCGCGTCCAGCACCGGAGGCAAAGTCGGATCCCGAACGATGTAGAACCCGCTAGGGGAACGGGACGCGGGAGCGTCCCTCGATACATTCCCACGCGGGAGCGTGGGAACGATATCGGATATTCCGCCCTCCCCTATAAGGGCATCGTACTAATTAAGCTGTAAACGCAGATGAACGCCAAACGGCGCATTTCGGGGATAATGGCATGAGATTATCCAACCTCATTACGGGCACGGCGCTAGGCTTGCTGATCCTGATGTCTCTTTGCGGCTGCGGCAAACGGGGAGCTCTCATTGCACCCGAAGCGCTGGTACCGGCACCCATTAGCAACCTCACGGTGATACAGCAGGGTGATCACTTCCAGGTGAGCTGGTCCGCCCCTACCAAGGAACAAGGAGGAACACGCCTAAAAGACCTGGCGGGGTTCATCCTGTTTCGGCGCGTTCTGCTTCCGCCAAACCTGGACTGCGAAGAATGTGCAGGCGCCTATGCCGAGCGGGCCCGGATCGACCTCGAATACCTGCAGGGCACCCGCAAAATCGGCAACCTCTTTCTTTTCGACGACCGCGATCTCAAGAAGGAGGTCAGTTACCAGTACAAGGTACGCTCCTTCAGCCCGGACGGCGCCCAAAGCCGCGACTCCAACAAGGCGCACCATATCGCGGCCACTGCTCCTTTCCCCCCGGTTCTCGAGGCGCTTTCCTCCAGTTCCGGCGTCGTGCTCGCCTTTGTCGCCATCCCGCCCGAGGATGGAAAGCTTTTTGGTTACAGCATCTTTCGCTCCAAAAGCGGCCAACCTGCGCCGTTGACTCCGCTCAACCCCAAGCCGCTGTCTGCAAATAAGTACGAGGACAAGGAAGTCCTGGTCGGCGTGCAGTATGACTACAGCGTCAGAGCTGTCGCCGTGCTGCCCAATGGGGAAACGGTGGAGAGCGCACCCTCCAACCAGGTCTCAGGGACGATGCTGGAGCGTGACTAGCCCTCACCTTGCCTTTTCCGGCCTTTCATGATAGAAAACCGTATCAAGATAAAACATCCGGGCGCCTTTCGGCGCACCTTGGAGCCTGCATGAAGATCACAAGAGTTGAGGTTGAGCATGTGGCACGACTCGCCCGACTTGACCTTTCCGAAACCGAACTGGACACCTTTACTGTGCAGATGGACGCCATACTCGCCTACGTCGAGAAGCTGAACTCCCTCGACACTGAAGGGATCGTTCCTACCTCCCACGCGGTACCGATGGAAAATGCTTTTCGGGAGGACATTCTCGTCCCGTCAATCGGTGTGGAAAACGCCGTCGCTAACGCGCCGAACCACGCGGAGAGCTTTTTCAGGGTGCCGAAGGTTATCGAATAGCCGCTGCAGACCGGGACGCGGGAGCGTCCCTTGATGCATTCCCACGCTGGAGCGCGGGAACGATAACAAGCAAAATAGAGCCGCCCGCCATGGCGTCTCAGATCATTCCGGAGCGTTATTAATGGAAATTTTCGAGCTTACCATACATGAGCTGCACCAGAAACTGAAGGCGAAGGAGCTTTCCTGCGTGGAGGCGACCCGCGCCATGTTGGCGAGGATAGATTCGGTGGAGGAACGGGTGAACGCCTACATCACCGTCACCCCCGTCGAGGCGCTGCTGGAGGCCGAGGCCGCCGACCGGCGCATCGCACAGGGCGAGATGGATATCCTCACCGGGATTCCGATCGGGCTCAAGGACATCTTCATCACTAAGGGAATCCGCACCAGCTGCGGCTCGAAGATTCTGGAAAATTTCGTCCCCCCCTACGACGGCACCGCCGTGACGCGCCTGAAAGAGCGCGGCGCAGTCATCGTCGGAAAGCTGAACCAGGACGAGTTCGCCATGGGCTCCTCGACGGAGTCGAGCTACTTCGGCCCGACCCGCAATCCCTGGGACCTCGACTGCACTCCGGGCGGCTCCTCAGGCGGATCCGCCGCCGCAATCGCGGCGCAATCGGCAACCGCCACCCTGGGAACCGACACCGGCGGCTCCATCCGCCAGCCGGCATCACACTGCAGCTGCGTCGGGCTGAAGCCGACCTACGGCCGGGTTTCGCGCTACGGCGTCATCGCCTACGCATCCTCGCTGGACCAGGTGGGACCGCTCACCCGCGACGTGACCGACGCGGCGATCATGCTGGGAGCCGTCGCCGGCTACGACCCGCTTGACTCAACCTCCGTCGACACTCCGGTACCCGATTACCTGGCCGGTCTCTCCGCAGGCGTGAAAGGCCTCAAGATCGGGCTCCCCAAGGAATATTTCATCGAGGGACTCGACCCCGACGTGAAACGCTCGATGGACGAAGCGATCGCGCTCTACCGCTCCCTGGGCGCCGAGATCCGCGAGGTGAGCCTCCCGCACACCGAGTACGCCGTCGCCACCTACTACCTGATCGCCACCGCCGAGGCGAGCTCCAACCTCGCCCGCTACGACGGGGTCCGCTTCGGACACCGTAGCGACGCGGCACGCGGCCTGGCCGACATGTACGCCAAGAGCCGCGCCGAGGGTTTCGGCTCCGAGGTAAAGCGGAGAATCATGCTCGGCACCTACGCGCTCTCCTCCGGCTATTACGACGCCTACTACCTGAAGGCGCAGAAGGTGCGCACCCTGATCAGACAGGACTTCCTCAGCGCATTCGAGGAGGTGGACCTGCTGCTCACACCGATCGCCCCGACGCCCCCCTTCAAGATCGGCGAGAAGCTGGCCGACCCGCTGCAGATGTATCTCTCCGACATCTTCACCATTCCGGTCAACCTGGCCGGGACCTGCGCACTTTCGGTCCCCGCGGGCTTTTCCGCCGGCGGACTCCCGATCGGCTTGCAGCTGATCGGCAAGCCGTTCGGGGAGCAG
>JGI24143J45723_1000279_pt1 | contig 27728 bp, 24 predicted proteins | sample BarGraIncu00432A_FD_45723 | JGI IMG/M metagenome (IMG submission 45723) | reverse complement strand
TAGAATAACGATTTCACCGGTGGCAACTCCCTGACGAATGAGTTCAGGGCTGATCCCTTCTTTTTCTGCGACAACAATCATTTCAGCGGTGACTTCACCGGCTCTGGCTTTTTCTAGAATGGTCATATTCTCCTCCTGAATTATAAACTATTTAAAGGAAAATAAAAAAAGTCCACAGTTATTAAAAAATAATAACCATGAACTTTACCGTCATTCATACAAACCGAATCATAGGCAGGTCTCCTGACTTGGGGATCAACGCATGCCACACCTTCCCATTAAAAAAACAGTGGTCGTCGTGGTTCGCTCCGCCCTTACAGTGATGGGTTCGCTCAGGATTTTCACCTGATTCCCTATTCTCCTTGAATTCAAGGCACCATACGTTCGCTTTTTTTATTCACTTAAATTTTATTATACACATAAAAAATTGGATGTGCAAGAAAAAAATGAAAAATAATTCTTTAGATATGCGAGTCACATTTGCCAAATGTGTTTGTGATGGGTACGTCGGAAATTAGTACTTAAACGCATGGATTTTGAAACAAGATTCAAATTCCACTCCAAATATTAAAAATGTGGTATAATTATTTCTTGCGAAAAGGTGGTGATCATTATGAAAATCAGTATTAATATTATCGAAAAATACTTTAGAAATTATATCGTATTGAAAAACATCCGTAATGATGCGGATCTGACGATTGAGACTTATGAGATCTATGATTCAAATAATTGCGTATTTAAAGAAGATTGTTTGTATCTGATGAAATCCGATGAGATGCCTAATCCTGAAGTGTTGGCAGACAATTTAAATATTATCTGCTGGGGGATATCAAAAGAATTTGACATTGAAAAGTACAAAAATATTAATCTGTTGATTATTGACGGGATTACGCCAGAAAAAAATATCAATGAGATCATCTCGATATTTCATATATATAATACTTTCGAAGACCGACTGGATTCGCAGATTTTCGGAAAAGTTTCGTTACAGGAAATTATAGATCTGGCTACTGAAATAGTGGAAATGCCGCTCAATATTTTGGATTTAAATCATAAAGTTTTAGCCAGCAGTTCAAAAGTAGAGGCGCCTGAAGATCCTCTATGGGAAGCAATGAAATCAGGATATCTAGATGAGCATTATGAGCATCTTTTAGATGGTTCACCAACAATGAGTGACATTATTAAGTCAAAAGGCAACTCGGTAGAGATTATTTCAAGTATCAGTGGCCATTTTGTGAAAGTTTTAATATTGCGAAATGGAGGTAGACCGATTGCATATTTTGGTATGCATAAGTCTTATGATTTAGAGAAACCTTTTGAAAAGCATACGATTCAACTATATGATTATCTTGTCAAAAAAATCAGTGAAAATCAAGATCAGTTATTTGAGATAAAAGCAGACAGAGGATTGATATATGAAGAATTTTTGCATGATGTTTTTAATCAGAAATTTAAAAATTCATATGAGATTGATGCAATTTCAGCAAAGCTTGGATTCAATATGGACTCTCGATACCAAATGGTTGTAATTTCATTTAAAGAGAGTAATGTAAAGGTAGACTATTATTTTGCAATTATGGATTATTTGGAAAGAAACATATCAGATTCTAAATGCATTGCTATGGATGCTTATATTTATATCATCATTCCGATCTTTCCGGAGGACTATTTGTCCGATGAGATCCAGAAAAATATTATTGAATTTATTGATTTTCATAATTGTTTTTGCGTGTTAAGTCCTCCTTTTATATCCTTTTTAGAACTGTACAAATTTAATTCAATGTTTAAAACGATTTTAGAATTCATCGTAAAACAAGGTAGAGATGAGACGCTATATCATTATTACGAATTTGAAAATCTCTACAGCATGAAACTTCTGTCAAATAACATGCCATCCGATTGGATGTATCATCCGATGATTCAAAAGTTACTTGATTATGATCAGCAACACAAGTCAGATTATCTTGAAACCTTTAAAGTTTATCTTAGAAATGAGAGTAGTATTTCAGCGACTTCAAATTTGCTGCACATGCATAGAAATTCATTGCAGTATCGGATCAATCGTATCGAACAGCTTTTGGGTAATCGTTTTGAAGATTGGAAACTGAGAGAACAGCTTTTGTTTCAGATGACGTATTTGGAATATCAAGATGTGTTTTCAAAAAAATTATGAATGATCCCAATTAAAAATAGTATTATATTCAAAAGTTTGTATGAATTGGCGATCAGTTCATATAAACTTTTTTATTTGACAAGAAATAGCCGTTATCAGAAACTTCGCATGGTTGCCGAAAAATGAAAAAACAAGAATATTACAAATTAACTGTATTTAAAATAAAAGGTTGATTAGGCAAGAACCTGAAAGCAGGATAGATTTAGATTTGAATGAATTGAACGAAATATAATGGTAGCCTTACTTTGTTTGCTAACGATGAACAAAGTAAGGCTACAAAACGTTTACAATATCGTAAAAAAGCGGTATAAAGAATGCTACCAGGAATTTTATATTCCTTTTTGATGCTGTACATTATGAACAGTATCGGCATATTATTTCGTGTAATTATACGTTGCTATAATAATCGTAAAGCCTTAAGATATACGAAGAAATAAAAATTGTACGCATATAATAATCGCGTTATTATGAGTTCGAAAATTTCCTGAATCAGATAACACTCATGAAAGGAAGAGCACTTAGGAAATAAAATGAAAACAATTAATGAAAACGATTGCCAACATGCGGCGGAGATGTAGCAGAAAATATCTTGTCAGCAAGTTGTAGAGTATATGAAATCTATGCAAATGTAAGGATGGTGATTGATTTAGAATTGACTGTATCCGGAATTAAAGCAATATGAAAGGATGTGTCAACAAAAAATTAGGTTGTAGTAAAACTGAAGTAAATAAACATCGCTCATGGAATTTTAATAATTACTAATAATTTTGGAGGAAAAAATGAAAAATAGTAAATTTCTAAAAATAGCCGTTCTTTCTGTTTTCTTTGTTCAAATGGGAGTTGGAACAATTACTCCGGCAATTGCAAATATTGCTGCCGCATTTCCAACTGTTCCATTTACAACGCTATTGCTTGTTTCAACGTTGGCAGTACTCATGTCAGTGCCGGCAACATTAATTTCCGGTCGCCTTGCCGGTAGTGTTGTTAAGTATAAAACGCTGTTAATCATTGGTATGATTCTCTTTATCGGTGGTGGCGTGGCTCCCTATTTCATGGCCACTTCGTCTTTTACTGCAATCCTGATCGTTCGTGCCATCTTCGGTATCGGTCTTGGGATTACCGTACCACTCGGCGCCGCTTTAATTATTGCCTTCTTTGATGGTGAAGAGCGTGCTAAGATGATGGGTTTCAGTAACGTGGTTGCAAATGTTGGCGGCATTCTTTTTCAGATGCTGGGTGGTATAGCCGCTACTGCATCATGGGAATATGCGTTCCTTATTCATGGTCTTGGTATTATTACCCTTATTCTTATCCTATTTTTACCTGAACCGGCAAAAGTACCGGCCCAAGCCGCTGGTGAAGCAAAACCAAAATTACCGGGTTCTGTTTTTGGATTTGCCCTTGCTATCTTTTTTATAATGGCTCTTATCTATCCTATGTTGGTTAATATGTCAACCATCATCGCTACCACAGGTATGGGTGGTGCGGCAGAAGCCGCTTTGGTTTTAACGATGTTTACGGTGGGCGGAATGCTTGGCGGATTAATTTTTGCTAAAGTATTCGCTATTTTCAAGAAAAATTCTCTGGCTCTAGGTCTTGCACTTTTGGCGGTTGCCATGACTAGTATCGGCTTAGGCAATTCAATTATATTTATGTATATCGGGACAACCCTTGCGGGAATTGGTTTTGCTTTCATCATACCGACTGTCTTTATGGATTTAGGTGCTGCTGTTCACCCCAGTCAAATGCCAACCGCGTCCGGTATCGTTATGGCAGCTCTGAACATTGGTGGATTCTGCTCGGCTTATATGTTTGCTTTCCTTGCCGGAATCATGGGTATGACAGAAAACATCAAATTCCCATTTTATGTTTCATTGATTGTGTTTGCATTGGCTGCAGTTGCTTATTTAATAATCAAACCCCAAAAAGATGGCGTGCCACAGCCTGAATAATTTTCTTGTCTGATTTTGGAAAAAAAACTTTTAACAAATATACGACCTTGTATAGAATGAATTTGAATTTATTCTTTCAAGGTCGTTTTTGTATGTAAAAAAACTATGGTATAATCTAAAGAAAATATAAAAACAGGAAAGGAAAAGAAAATTTGGAAAAACAACACAAAAATACTTATTTGATCAAGCGCTTTTTACCCTATTACAAAAAATACCGATGGATTCTGGCACTGGATCTTTTTTGTGCCATGCTGACAACGGTTTGTGATTTGGTATTGCCACTCATCATTCGGTATCTTACCAATATGGGGATGAATGATCTTCAAGGGTTGACCATAAAAATCATTTTGTCCCTGGGTTTGTTTTATATGACGCTGCTGATCATTGATGCGGTCGCCAATTATTTTACGGCGTACATTGGTCATGTGATGGGAACAAGAATTGAAACGGATATGCGACGGGATCTGTTTAGTCATTTCCAGAAGCTTTCCTATTCATTTTACAGCAATACAAAAGTCGGACAGCTGATTTCCCGTATTACCACTGACCTTTTTGATATCACAGAATTTGCTCATCATTGTCCGGAAGAATTTTTTATAGCAGGATTGAAGATCACGGTTGCGTTTATAATTTTAGGCAATATTAATATTTGGCTGACGGTGATTATTTTTATTGGATTTCCGTTGATGTTGATATCAACGAGCTATTTTAGAAAAAAAATGCGGGAAGCGTTTAAACGCGCCCGGGTACAAACCGGTGAAATTAATGCTCAGGTTGAAGATAATCTTTTGGGAATCCGGGTTGTTAAATCTTTTGCCAATGAAAAATTAGAAGAAGAAAAATTTGGCGTTGGCAACCGATTGTTTTTAAAAATAAAAAAGGAATCCTATCGCTATATGGCTGGATTCCAGGCGACCACACGCATATTTGATGGACTGATGAGTATTTTAGTTGTCGTAGGCGGATCCTTATTTATGATTAATGGAGCCATTAATCCGGGTGATTTTATCGCCTATTTATTGTATGTTACAACGTTACTGGCATCCATTCGAAGAATTGTCGAATTTGCTGAACAGTTTCAAAGAGGAATGACAGGAATTGAACGTTTTATTGAAGTGATGGATGAACCGCCGGAAATTACCGATGCTGAAAATGCCAAGGAACTGACTGAGGTTATTGGGGATATATCCTTTGAAAAAGTGAGCTTTAAATATTCAGATGGAATCGATGAGGTCCTTTCCAATATCGATCTTAATGTCACCCATGGGCAGAATATCGCCATCGTTGGACCATCAGGGAGTGGAAAAAGCACCCTGTGTCATCTCATTCCGCGGTTTTATGATGTGACAGCCGGTCGTATCTGTATTGATGGACAGGACATCAAGGAGCTGAAACTTCACTCCCTGCGGTCTCAGATCGGGATGGTTCAGCAGGATGTATATTTATTCTCGGGAACGATTCGGGAAAATATCATGTATGGTCGGCCTGATGCCGCCTTTGAGGATGTGGAGCTTGCGGCGAAACAGGCAGGAGCCCATGATTTTATTATGAAACTGCCGGAACAGTATGATACCTATGTAGGGGAACGCGGTGTCAAGCTGTCAGGCGGGCAAAAACAACGGATCAGCATCGCCCGAGTATTCTTAAAGAATCCGCCAATCCTGATTTTAGATGAAGCCACTTCGGCATTGGATAATGAAAGTGAACGAATCGTACAGGAATCACTTCAAAAACTGACAAAAGGCAGAACTACCTTCACCATTGCCCATAGACTGACCACCATTCGGAATGCGGACATTATTCTGGTGCTGACGGATGAAGGCATTGTGGAACAGGGATCTCATGAGTCACTCATTAAAAGCGAAGGTATCTATTACGATCTGTACCAGATGTATAGAGATCTGGATCAAATAAACGAGGAGTTTTAGCCGTTCATATTTCCGCAGCCATATCCGGCCAGATCCAGAGTGACCGTCTTAATACCTAGGTGCTTAAGAGTAGCCACGAGTGTTTGACGGTTTTCAATAATTGCATTGAAATCTTCGGGAGCACATTCTATTTTTGCGGTATCGTCTAATAAACGCAGACGGTACTGGGTTAGTCCGATTGATTTGAGATAATCTTCACCGGCTTCCACCGACTTAAGAGCCTCAGGTGTAATCCGGGTATTGGTTGGAATGCGAGTCGCCAGGCAGGCCATGGCAGGTTTTGCAGCGGTGGGGAGACCGTAGTAAGCCGAAAGATCACGAATGTCCTGTTTTGTCAGGCCGGATTCCTTTAAAGGACTGTAAATACCCAGTTCCCCAAGAGCGCGGATCCCCGGGCGATAGTCTTTCATGTCATCAAGATTGGATCCATCGAGAATAATGTTATATCCATTTACAATGGCGGCTTTTTTTATTTGGGTGAAAATGAATTTTTTACAGTGATAGCAGCGATCAGAAGGGTTTTTGACAAAATTTTCCAATGCGAAAACATCCGCTTCGATCACAAGCGGAGAGACACCGATTTCTTTAACAAGTGCCTGAGCCTCGGCGAATTCAGAACGGGGAAGCATGGCGCCGTTAACGGTGATGGGCAATACTTTTTTACCGAGAATTTCTACGGCGACTTTCAACAGCAGCGTGCTGTCTACACCACCGGAAAAAGCGATGCTGACATTTGAGAAATTGTTTATATATTCTTTCAACCGGTTGAGTTTGTTGTTAAGCTCGGGGGATATAATTGTTTGATTATTCATAGAATCTCCTTTAAAATGACGACTGGTATTTAATTTTACAAGGCAGTCGATTAGTGAGTATATTATAACTCCTTAAAAGGGTTTCCCGCCAGTTAATCTTTTGATATAATGGTACTAAATAAAAGGACAGGAGGACTAATGAATGAACAAAAGAAAAATGATTCCGTTGGTTGCCAGCATTGGGGTATTAATCCTCATTGCTTGTTTAATTTACGGCTGCACTAATCTGTATAATAAAGACAATGAAGAAAAACATTATGTCAGAGGTGTGGATTTATCTGCTTATCAGGGGGTGATTGACTGGAAAACCCTCGCTGAACAAAATATTGATTTTGCCTATATCAAAGCAACAGAAGGTAATGACTATGTGGATACCCAATTTAAAACGAATTGGGAAGCAAGTCAGAAAACTGACTTAAAAGTAGGGGCTTATCATTTTCTTGATTATGATTCCACAGGAAAAGATCAGGCGAAAAATTTCATTGCAAATGTACCGGTTTCTAAAGATAATTTACCACCGGTGGTTGATTTGGAATTGTACGGACAATATGATGAAAATCCGCTTCCAAAAGAACAGGTTAAGGTCATATTGGATGATTTCTTAAAAGAATTTGAAAATAATTATGGTGTTAAACCAATTATTTATACTTCTCAACGGGTTTTTAATATGTATATCGGATCCGACTATAAAGATTACAAGATATGGATTGTGGATCTGGACAACAGTTGGCCGGAAACACTTCCAAATGGGGAATCATTCACATTCTGGCAATTTACCCAACGGGGTATTTTAGACGGATACGACGGAAATGAAACCTTTATCGATTTGGATCTTTATAAAGGCACTCACACCGAGTTCATGGATGAGTTTTTTTAGAAGATATTAAAAAAAGAAGCGGCCTGAAAAGGCTGCTTCTTTCAAAGTTGAAAAGTATTTAAATTATAGACTTGCTTTCCATAAACCATGAAGGTTACAATATTCATAAGCGGCAATCACTTTATCGCCAGGGGTTAGAGCGAATTCTATATGTGGTTTGCCATCAACGGGTAAACATTTTCGTTGGCCACCTTGAGCTGTTTCAAGATATACCCAGGCAATGTGATGCTCTGGAGTCATTGGATGTGGAACACTTCCGATATCAACGCTGACCTTATTACCGTCAACAGTAATGACTGGAACATGTTTTTCCTGAGCAGCATCAGTTGTGTTAGGAACAACTTCAGTCATAGGATCGCCGCAGCAAATCATTTGAACACCGGATTCATGGATCATACCAACAAAATTACCACAATGTTTACAGACATAAAACTTCGGTTCTTTACACATAATAGACCTCCTGAGTCATAATTGATATTTTAAATATTCCCCAAAAATCGGAATTTAAACATCAATAGTTTAGATTAATTCTAATTTACATTATAACATAATATAAAAAAAAGAGAAGTCTCTTTTTTAAAAAAAATTGAAAGGAGAGAAGCAACGCTTCAATTAGAAAAATGGAAAAACAATGGATAGTATGGGCAAGAGAGTTACAATCGATATCCCAATCAGGGTTAACATATTGTAAAAATGATTATGATTTGGATCGTTACAGAGAAATAGAAAAATTATCCCGGGAAATCATTGAAAAACACACTGAGGTTCCAAAAGAAGTAATTGAAACATATTATCAGAGTGAAGTCGGCTATTTAACACCGAAGGTTGATGTTCGTGGGGGAGTCATCGTTGATGACAAAATTCTTTTAGTTAAAGAAAAAATAGACGGTTGCTGGTCGCTGCCAGGCGGTTGGGCAGATGTTAATAGAACGCCTCAGGAAAATGTGATAAAGGAAGCTTTTGAAGAAGCAGGTGTTTTGGTAAAACCCACACGGCTTGTGGGTTTGCTGGATCGCAGTAAATGGGTGGAGGATGCCTGCCCTTATACTATTTACAAAATATTAATGCTATGTGATTTACTAGAAGGGGATTTTAAAAAGAATACAGAAACCATTGAAAGTGGATTTTTCTCTTTAGACAATCTGCCTCCTCTTTCTTTAGGACGTACGACTGAAGAACAATTGTCATTGTTCTTTAAAGCACATCAAAATCCTCAGTTCTATCCGGTATATGATTAAAAACCGGCAAAAAAAAGTACCCCCGTCTATCAGACTTTTTAGGCCTGATAGATAGGGGTACTTTTTTTAACAACATTATTAGCTTAGTCTTAAATCGTTGTTTCTATTTTGAGATAAGCTTAAACCACATAGATGAATTGAATTTCTTTACAACTAATTGGTGTTGTAAGTAAATTGGTAGCAGCATCGAAACCCTGGCTTTGCAGTGTTGTCTCTGTCGTTTTATTAATTGGAAGCGAACCGGAAATCATAGTCCCATCAGCATTTGCCGGGAAGAAATTTCCGGTTCCTCCTGAAAAAGTTACATAAACACGATAAACGATATTGCCCGAAGCATCAGTGAAGGTATACACTCCGGTTTGCCCTGTTGGAGTGTAGAAGCTGAAAGGCAACTCACCTTGATAATTTTCAGGAGTTCCTGTTCCGGAATTAACTTTAGTGAGGGGAGAATTGTCTTCCTTTAATGATACGGAAATATTCTGACCATCTTTTGCGAAATTTATTGGATAAAAACCCTCTTCCTGCAGGTGGGTTTGATCATTTAGAACTGATTTTTTTTCACCATAGGCATAGTATTCAACTTCCCCTTGTGTGTTTGTGAAACCAAATACTGCGAATTGTGCGGTCATTGGGGTTTCAGGAGCATTGGGATCTGCATTGGTGATATTTAAGATGCAATCAAGATGCAGCCCATTTGGAACCTTGGCTTCCATAGAAACTGACATTAAAGTGATATAAGTCTTCGAACCATCATCTTTAACACATCCGGTAAAAAGTAATAAAACTAAAGTAATAATTGCGATAACTAAAAATGTTTTCTTTGACATGCTTTATCTCCCGCTTTCTATAGGTTACATTTTATAATACTTTTTAGAGAATAGCAATCACGCTTTGGTCACAATTATGTCAAAGATTCTAACTTTCCTTGTGATTATGATGCTTTTCGTTTAAAATAATACGTATGGTATTTCAATGATAAAAGCAAGCGGAATATCTCTTTCAAATCAAGCATAGAATTATGGAAGGAATTAGAATGAATCAATACAAAAAACCGTTAATTGGGGTTTTACCTTTATATGACAGCAACAAGAAATGTATCTGGATGTACCCCGGTTATACCGACGGAATTACTGCAGCAGGAGGCATACCGGTGATCCTTTCACTGTTAAAAACACAGGATGACGTTGAAGAAATCGCTGATCGATTAGACGGATTTCTTTTTAGTGGGGGTAAGGATGTTGATCCGCAATATTACGGAGAACCAGTATTGGAATATTGCAATGAAATAAACCCTCCATTGGACAGTCTAGAAATAAAACTGTTGAATGCAGTCATTGCAAAAAACAAACCCATATTTGGAATCTGTCGAGGACTGCAATTAATAAATGTTGTTTTGGGCGGGAGTCTTTATCAAGATATTAATATCCAAATGGACCGCGAGCTACCAATCCTTCATGAACAAGGAAATAATTTTGCGTATCCGGTTCATGATATAAGCATTCAAAAAAACACACGATTGCATGATATTATCTGTTCTGAAAGAATCCGTGTTAATAGCATGCATCACCAGGGCATTTCAATTTTATCACCTCGAATACGGGCAACAGCCTATAGTGACGATGGACTGATAGAAGCCATTGAGATACCGGAGATGGATTTTGGAATTGCAGTGCAATGGCACCCCGAGTTTCTTTGGCGTGAAGACGAAAACACATTGAATCTATTTACAGCATTCATTGATGCTTCACGGCAAAAAAGTTAAGTTCAGTGACTGTCTGATATTAAAATGATATCATCCCAAAAGCCGGAAATCATTTTAAATATAATATGGAAAATAATTGTTTCTGTTATGGCTCATGTGAATAGTTATTTTAAATTTGTAAACAAAAGATGATTAATGTTATAATGCAATAAATATATTAGAAATGAAAGTGATGTTTAATGAATAATAAGGAAAATAATAAAACAAATTGGATCATACAGCTTGTTAAAGATTTTAAGAAAGAAGCCAGGGAGAATAAAATTAAGACCTTTGTTTATATTTCATTGAGGATTCTCGTAGTGATTGTCCTTATTGCCGAGGCTTATGATGCCAATTATAACAATGTTTTTCTTTGTGTTTTAACGCTTATATTGTTTATGATTCCTTCGGTTCTAAATAAACGACTGCATATCGTGTTACCAAATACACTTGAGATTATTATACTCTTATTTATTTTTGGTGCTGATATTTTAGGAGAAATCAACTCGTACTATCTCATTTTTGATCAATGGGATGACATGCTCCATATCATTAATGGTTTTCTGTGTGCAGCCATTGGGTTTTCCATGATTGATATTTTAAACCGAAATGAAAAAGTTAAGTCTTCTCTTTCTCCTGTTTTTGTAGCATTTGTAGCGTTCTGTTTTTCAATGACAGTTGGTGTAATGTGGGAGTTTTGTGAATTTGGTATGGATATATTGTTTCATACAGATATGCAGAAAGACACAATTCTTCCTGCTATCAGTTCGGTTATTCTAAATCCTACCGGAGCAAATGTGGCGGTTACTTTGCCGATACATGATATCGTTGTGAATGGGGTAACCTGGAATTATGGCGGATACATCGACATTGGTTTGTATGACACCATGAAGGACTTGTTTGTAAATTTTATTGGAGCAGTGGTCTTTTCAGTTATCGGTTATTTTTATATTACTAAGCGAAGCAAAGGGAATTTTGTGAAAAGATTTATACCGCGACGCAAAACAGAAGAGGAAATTCTGGAAGAATATGAACACACCGAACTACGTCATCATTCAAAAAATAAATAAAAAAAGCTTTTCAAAAAAATTTCACTGTGCTATAATATAACTCGTGGCCAACGGAAGTATCCCTGGCCACGATATTATTTGGCGCCCGTAGCTCAGCTGGATAGAGTGTTCGGCTACGAACCGAGAGGCCGTGGGTTCGAATCCCGCCGGGCGCACCATTTTTGTGATCAGACAGCCATCCGTGGCTGTTTTTTTGTTTCAAAAAAAATGGTTTTCCCTTTGATTTGCCCATTATTGATTTTTTTTAGGCAATTTTTACCATTGAAATATCGGTAATATTATCCACTGGTATTTCTTTTGGTTCTATAATATTTGGTCCTGGCTATTCCACCAACACAAAATATTATAGAATCTTTTTATTTGCATAAAAATTAGAATTGAACTCAATCAATTATTAGAGTATGCTGTTGTTATCAAGTTAGCTCAAAAAAGTTGTTAAATTTTGTGTTGATAATTCATTCCATACATAAGGCATGTGACGATGGTTTGTTTGCTGGATCAGAAATAATCTCTCAAATAAAAGAAGGATTAGTAGAAAGAGGATTGCGATGTTTGAGGAAATTATAAATAATGATACGCGGTGTATAGTTGAGAAAATAAATAAAGGTTGGTCTGATGATACTAAATACTAAATTGAAATAGTAGATAATCAAAAATTAGTATTGAGAATTTCTGGAGATGAAGTTGCACTTGAATTTATCAATGACAATCTTGACAAGATATGGTTGAAACCACCGGTATACCAACATGGGGATTTCCATCCTGGGAATTTGATATTGACACCTGATGGGAAAATTGGTGTAATAGATTTTAATCGTTGGGAAATTGGTGATCCTTATGAAGAATTTTATAAGCTTGAAAGTTTTGGGACAGAAATAAGTATCCCATATTGTAGAGGGCAAATTGATGCCTATTTTGGTGATGATGTACTGGAAGATTTTTGGAAAATTCTTGCAATATATGTCGCTCATGCCTCGCTCTATTCAATAAAATGGGCTGAAAAATTTAGACAAGAAGATGTAAATAATATGATTGAAATATGCAAAAAATCACTTGGTCATTATGAAAATTTTACAAGGCGTATACCAAACTGGTATAAAAAAATATGAGTGCAGTATCAGGTATCATTCAGCGTGATTTATTCCTGATAAATAGAAAAAGTGAATATACCTGGGAGGAAATTCAATGAATCTAGATAATGATCAGTATCGTATAATTGTAGAATCTTCGCCAAATATGATTTGGCGATCCGGGAAAGATACCTTATGTAATTATTTTAATACAACCTGGCTGAACTTTACCGGTAGATCTCTGGAACAGGAAATGGGAGTTGGATGGGCGGAAGGTGTCCATCCTGAAGATTATGAGACCTGCCTCAAAATATATTTAGATGCCTTCGCAAAGGAGGAATCTTTTGAAATGGAATACCGTTTGAAACGCAACGACAGTGTTATTCATGCTAGTGCCAGTTTTGGATTATACCAGATGCACGATGAAGACACTCTTGAAAAAGTTATTATTGAAGCTGATAAAAAACTTTATGAAATTAAAAAAAGTCGCTGAAAAAGATAAGTGAATAACCAGTGTCTGACTTATATAACTTAATCTGGAACGGTTAATTAACTGGCATGCCGTGGACGAGGTTAACATTGAGCTCAAACCAATCTTCAATATAAAGTGCTATTTAACATTATGCTGGATCGAAAATGATCGCTGCAACACAATATAGAATAAAAGGGAGCATGTTTCTAATGAAAAAATATATTGTTCTTATGCGTGGCGTAAATGTCGGCTACTGTGTTTGAAGTATTCAAAGAAGTGGGGGTAATTAAGCCTGAATATGAAAAAATTGATTATTATGGCAGAATTGTTTTTTGGTCTGCTCCTATCAAAACTTTTTCAAGAACAAGGTGGTCAAAGGTAGTTGGCTCGTCGGTGTACAGCAGCATAACGCTTAGAAATGCAAACACTGTTAAAAAGCTATTGCAACTTGCAAGATAGTTCGTGGCAAAAATAGGATGGTGCCTGCTACTAATAGTATTGTCTGTAATGTTGCCAAAAAGCAGAAAACCGTTAAAAAACGAATGAGAACGTGTAGATATAAAATAAGCCGGGCATAATCAAATCTTCAATCTCAGCAATGGATAAATCGCCACCAATTTTTATAATGTGCCTAGGGCACTTTTTTTTTGCTTTTATAAGCGGACATGATACATACAAATTGTTGGTATAAAAAAACATATATATTAATGAACATTGTAAGTCATTACTGAAATAATATCATGAATGATAATACATGAATAATTTATAAAATAATTCATGTAGACAAAACGAGATAATACCTGTATCATCTAATAATACATATAAAGAATATATGTATTATTTTTTTTAATGTAACAACGGAAATATCATAAATGAAGTTTAAAAAGAAGAAGTTTATAAAAATATGTGACTTTTATAAAAGCATTAACGGTGTAAAACATCACAGAAAGAAGGAGAAAAGATGGCAGAAAAAGATTTAATGACTCCGTTAGAACGTGGACAGGCATTGGCAAAAGGACAAGCGGTTGACAGAAACCCGATTATACTGGCTTATGGCTGCAGTGCAGGAGATTTGCTGAATTTAAAATACAGTGAATGGAGAGAAGACCCAGAGCTTCGGACCAAAGTAATTGTAAATGCTTATCAGGAATTGAGATATGACGGGGTATCCACACAATATGATACAGATGCTTTAGTAGGATTATTCGGGGGGAAGCTCTTTTATAGCGAAATTGGTCCAAATTCGGTAGCGGTAACACCAGTGCAGGATTTAAAGGATTTGAGTATGTTGGATTTGGATTTGGTATGCTCTGAAAAAGATTATACCTTTCAACATACCTATGAAGTATTTCACCGTCTTCAGGATGGATTATCCGACGAAGTAGGTGCAATTGGCATTGGTATTGAAGGTCCCTTTACACTGGCGGCAAGACTGGCAGGAGCAGAGAGATTATTAAGAGGAATATTTAAAACGCCGGAGCAGGTGCATAAACTTGTTAAATTTTCAGCAGATGTTTTGGTAAAAGTTCATTCTAAATTCTTAAATGAAGGAAGCAGTGTAGCCATGATGGATCCAGTAGCCTCAGGAACCATTTTAAGTACGAAGACTTTTCGGAAATTCTCACTTCCCTATACAAAATATGTGTTTGATGAGGTAAAAAAAATATCTTCACATGGTATTTCTTACCATGTTTGTGGTGATACAACCTTGAACTTAGAGGTAATGGCAGAGACTGGCGCTAATGCAATCAGTATAGACAATGCCGTAGATTTATCAGTAGCTAAAGCAAAAATTGGGGATAAAGTCGTTCTTGTTGGCAATCTGCCTCCTGTAGAAGTGCTTTATAATGGAACTAAAGAGAGCATTGATCAAGGAATTCGCGAGTGCTTCAAAAAAGGGTATAACAGCTCAAATGGGTTCTTAATTAACACGGGGTGTGCCGTTCCGATTGGAACATCTCGGGAAAATCTGTATCAGTATATGGAAACAGCAAGAGATTGTGCTGCAATTCATGCCAATACATCACTCAATCAGCTTATCCCAGAATCGTTTGACAAACGTTATTAAAAGGTATCAATTTCGCCTTAGATTTGCTGATCGAGGGCTAAAAATAAATGACAAGAAAATAAAAAAGAAAAGGGAAGAAAATGAAAGAAAAGAAAATTAGAAAAAGAACAGTAAGAACAGTGGCAGCATTGGCTCTCACGGCAGTAATCGCGATTAGCACCGTTGCTTGTAGTAGCTCCAATGCTGCGACAAAGTCTGATGGGAGCTTAAAACCCGTAACCATTGCGTTGGCACCTAGCTCACCCCGTCCAGCATTAACAATTTTAGCTGACAAACTTGGTTATTATAAAGATGAGGGAGTGGAAGTAAATCTCGTCTATCTTGATCAGGTTGGCGATATTATCAGTTCTATGGAAACCGGAAAAGTGGATCAATCAGCATTGGCGATAACACCCTATCTGACATCCATCGCTAATGGCTCAGATTTTACTATTTATGGCGGAACAGCTTATGAGGGAGAAAGCTTACTGACTAAAGCAGAAAATGTAGACTACTATAAAGATTTATCTCATTTGGCAGGAAAAAAGATTGCAACCGTTCGAAGTAGTACGGGTGAAATTTTAACGAGAGCTCATCTTAAAGCAGCAGGAGTGGATATTGAGAATGGTTATGAATTAGTAGAATTTACTTCTTATCCGGCTATTGTTGAGGCCATTGCAAGCGGAAATGTTGACGCAGGTTATGTTATTAATGAACTATTGGATAGTGCTCAATCGAGAGGGTTAGGTCAAGTTTATAATATTGGACAATTGGAACCCCAATATGTCTGCTGCCGGCAAACAGTCAAAACGTCTTCACTGACGGAAAATCGAGAGGCGTATGTACGAGTTCTCAAAGCTAATCTTCGAGCATATAAATTCTGGAAAGAGAATCAGGATGAGACCGTTAAAATTCTAGCTGAATACACTGGTCAAACAGAGGATTATATCCGCAACATAATTTATAACATTAATGCGACCTTTACGGTAGATCCAAATAAAAATTCAGTTGTTAAATATTATAACTTATTAAAAGAATATAAGTATATCAATTCTGATGTAAAAATTGAAGATCATATTGATACGACAGTGTACAAAGATGCTTTAACACAGACAATAGAAGAAAATCCAAATGATGAAATTTACAAACAGCTTTGGACAGATTATGAAAAAAACGATTTATAATTAGAATCCTATTATTAAGGCGGTTGTAGGCATTTGTCAAACAACCGTCTTATTTATTGAAGAAAAGGAGTAGTATGAGTAAAATAGAAATTAAAGATTTATCTTTAGAGTATGGACAAGAGGATAAGACTTTTTTAGCCTTGGATCATATCAATCTAAAGATTGAAGAAGGCGAGTTTGTATGTGTTCTTGGGCCAAGTGGATGCGGAAAATCAACACTTTTAAGCACCTTGTCAGGATTAAGCGATCCGCCCAAAACAGGCGGGGTCTACATTGATGGACAAAAGGTGGAAGGACCAGGAAAATCACGTTCGGTTGTATTTCAGAACTATTCATTACTGCCCTGGAAAACTGCGGCAAATAATATTGTTTTTGCTTTGAATCAGGTGGATAAGAAAGGAAAGAAAGAGGCGAAAAGAGCGTTGGCATTACAGTATCTGAAGAAGGTCGGATTGGAAGGTTTTGAAGATAAGCTCCCCGATGAATTATCAGGTGGAATGAAACAGAGGGTAGCAATTGCCAGAGCGCTGGCAGTTGATCCTGAAATTATCCTTATGGATGAACCATTTGGAGCCATTGATCCCAAAAATAGACTGCAACTCCAGGAATTATTACTAAAATTATGGCAGTCAGAAAAAAAAGCAAAAACGATTGTTTTTATTACCCATGACATTGATGAGGCCGTTTTATTGGCAGACCGGATCGTCTTTATGACACCCAAGAATGTGAAAGCAGATTTAAAGGTGGAATTTCCAAGACCACGGATAAAAGAAGATTTATATAAGAATCAGGATTTTATTTTCTTTCGTAATCACTTAGTTGGATTGTTCTACGCTAATATTGGAGAACAAATTGGTGGAGAGGAAGTAGTGATATGAAAAAGAAGTTATTATCACTTCCCAATTTCCTGTTTATCTTCCTTATATTTGCGTTGTTTACACCGAATGTTCGGGAGACTGATAGCCCAATTGTGTTGATTCTTGTTATTATTGGTATTGAAGTCATCTACATTGCTTATATGATTAAAAATGATGTTTTCCGACAGGGAAAAAATATTGTAACTGTATTATTTGTACTTTTTTTAATCTGGCAGTTGGCAACGAGTAAGTTTAATCTGGTCAATCAAGTTTTATTTCCAGCTCCGGAAAATGTCTTTTATGTATTTGTTACACAGTGGAAATTAATATTAACCGGTATTCTTTCTTCTTTGAGATTATTGGCACTTGGTTTTTTTTATTCTCTTGCTTTTGGAATTAGTCTGGGCTTAATTGTTGGTTGGATCCCTGTTTTAAGAGAAACAATTTATCCAATAGCAAAAGTGTTAAGTCCCATTCCGCCAATTGTCTACACCCCATATGTTATTGCATTGATGCCGACTTTTTCCAGTGCATCGATTCTGGTTATCTTTTTAGGGATATTTTGGCCTACATTTATGAATATGATTAATGGAGTGAGTGCAATTGATAAAAATATTATCGATTCAGCACGTTCAATGAATGTATCGACACCGACGATGTTGTTTAAAATAATATTACCCTATTCATTGCCGGGGATCATGGACGGTTTAACCATCTCGGTTTCCTTCTCATTTATGATTTTGACGGCGGCAGAAATGATTGGGGCGACCTCTGGGCTTGGATATTTTGTACAGAAATTTGCCGCATATAGCGATTATACAAAGGAATTAACTGGAATTATTGTCATCGGTGTTGTGGTAGCAGCGATTAATTACTTATTAAGGGTTGTCCGAAAATTAGTTATAAAATGGAAACCTCTGGTGTAAAGCCAATTTGAAAAATACCTATTGATTTAATTCGAGACAAAAGTTATAATCATATAAAAAATATATACATTATATGAATTAATGGGGGCGGATATGTATCGACTAATCATTGTTGAAGAGAAAGCCGAACTTCTTGAGAAGATATTAAATCTGCAAATATGGAACAAACATTCAGAATTTATCATTCAAGATACGGTACAAGATGGCGAAACGGCCATGGAACTGATCAGGCAGAACCAATATGACTTGGTGATTGCCGAAATTCTGACACCTTTTTATGATGGACTTCAAATTTTAAGCCAAACAAGACAGGAGAATCTCTCACCATGCGTTGTATTAATGAGTGAATTTGAGAATTTCGCCCATGCAAGACAGGGTATTATTTTTGGCGCATTTGATTATCTCGTACCACCATTTTCGGATGTTTCGATGGGAAGAATCTTAGTACGGGCCAGCGAATTTTTAAGTAATCAGCCAATACGATGTCTCGAATATAGCAGTATGGACAAGGAAAATGATGTCATTGTTATGTTTTTTGAACAGGGAGAAGACAGCGCTTTAAATCTCTTAGAGAAGTTTATCAATCAAATATATGACAATGACAAAGATGATGTGATTCATGCAGAAATTTTGGTAAAGTCGTTATATAACAGTATTATCGAGGAGTGGTATAGAGAATTCCCATGGCTTCATAATTTCATCGCCAAAAAAGCACTTAAAGTGATTGATGATATCCATGATAAAGAGCATGATACTTTGCGAAAGTGCTGTTTCAAAAACATGAAACACTTATTCAAGTATATGACCCAGCTTTACAACAAAACCGATGATGAACTCATTCATAATATGATGGTCTACATTTTAAGCAGTATAACCGATGGCACCTTGAATCAAAAGTGCATCGCCAAGAAATTTTCGGTCAGCAATGCCTATATCAGCAATTTATTTATGGCAAAAACCAATCGCTATTTCAGCGAATATTTCAGCACGGTTAAATTAATCCGAGCTAAATACTTATTGCTAAACAGTGATTTGAAAATATATGAAGTCAGTGCGAGCATCGGATATAAAGACATTAATTATTTTTCAAAAATTTTCAAAACAATGTTTGGAAAACCACCATCAGAATTAAAAAAAGAATATTGCATGTATTAAGAATTAAAGGGGTGTGAGTATCAATGTATGAAATCAGGAAAAGTCATTGCAGTATTTGCTTGAGAAAATGCGGAATCGATGCAACTGTAGAAGATGGAAAATTAATCAAGGTTGAAGGATCCCAGGGTGACGGACCCAGCGGCGGAAATCTTTGTGTTAAGGCATTTGCAAGTAAAGAATATGTTTATCGGGAAGATCGGATTCAGACGCCGCTGAAGCGAGTGGGACCGCGCGGCGAAGGAAAGTTCATCCCCATTTCATGGGAAGAAGCATATACAGAAATTGCAGATAATTTATTAAAAATCAAGGGCGATGAGGGAGCCGATGCGATTGCCTTTTATACCGGATATTCCAAATGGTATCGGCCCTATCTGCATCGGTTAGTTCATTCCTTTGGCACGTTGAATTATGGTTCGGAATCAAGCTCATGCTTCCAGTCCTTTCGGATGGCCCATTTAATCAATGCGGGGACCTTGTCGGAACCGGATATTGGCAATACGGAATTGTTCATGGGTTGGGGATATAACCCCTTTCACAATGGTAACTGTACAAATGTCAAAATTGAGGAGTGGCAGGAAAAAGGCATTCATATCATGGTGATCGATCCGAGAGTGACGCCGGCAGCTTCCTATGCGGATGTGCATCTCAGACCAAGGGTCGGGACCGATGGAGCACTGGCCAATTTCTTCGCACATTACTTAATCGAAAATAAAAAAACAGATGAAGTCTATATTGCAAACTATGTGCATGGCTATGAGGAATACAAAGCGTATGTGTCCCAGTTCACACTGACGGCGACGGCAAAAATAACCGGAATCTCACCGGAAGATTTACTGGAAGCAGCGAAATACGTTGGCCGCCATCATAAAATTGCGTCGCAACTATCCGTGGCTGCGATACCGCATCATATCAATGGGATGCAAAGTTGCCGAGCCATTCTGGCATTATCGGCCATTACCGGTAACTTTGACAGAGAGGGCGGCAATATTCCATCGGTTCATCCGGATTATGACACGGAAACTTATAGTAAGCCCAGGCTGCTGTTTGAAGAATTTATCAACGAAACCCGACCGGTTGATTCAAAACCAAAAATCGGAAGTGAGCGGTTTCCCTTATGGTCCGAGCTGATTGAAGAATTTCAGGCAATGGATCTGACCCGAAATATTGAAGAAGGCACACCCTATCCGATCAAAGCATTGGTCGCCTTCGGGTTAAACAGCCGCATGTTTCCAGAGAATTCCAAACTGCTGGAAGCAATCAAGAAGCTGGATTTTTATGTGGATGTCGATTTGTTTTATACCGAAGCGGCAAAATATGCAGACATTGTGCTTCCCGCCTGTACGTCTTTTGAAAGAAGCGAACTGCAGATGGTGGGACCGTGTGTCCGATATACAGAACCGGTTATTGCGTCTTTATTCGAATCGAAATCAGATATCGACATTATCTGTGATTTGGCCAATTATCTGAATTTAGATGATCCTGTTTTGAGAAAAGGTGAAGAGTACTGCGCAAAATACATTTTGCACGATGTGGGAATAACATTAAATAATTTGAAATTATCGCCAGTTCCACTTAAAATACCCGGGAAAAAACCTTATGTTCCCGGCACTTTGTTGGCACGCGGTTTAAAAACACCGACCCATAGGTATGAATTGTACTCGGAAATAATAAAAAAATATGAGCAGGATTATCATTTGAATCCATTGCCGGTTTACTATGAAGCGTTGGATCCTGCAAAGGCAAAGAAATACCCTCTTATCCTGACATCAGGCGGCAGGATCCCCCAGGAATTTCATTCGCGCTTTCAGAAAATGAAATGGACAAAATTACTCAGACCTTACCCGGAACTTGATATTAATCCCAAGGATGCAAAACAGTTAAAGATTAAACAGGATGAAGATATTGAACTAACGACGTCCATTGGAACCATCAAAATAAAAGCTAATCTAACTTACATGGTGCCCGAAAACAATGTGTTTATGTATCAGGATTATGAAGACGCTGATGTGAATAATATTATTAAAAATGATCATTTGGATGCATATTCGGGTTTTCCCGGATATCGAACGGTGAGATGTAAGGTGCAAAAGATAAAAAAGACGGCGAAGCCGGTAGAAAAAAGCAGTAAGATCGGGTGATGCTGAATGAGGAGGTCAAATAATTGGAGATACACTTTAATTTTCATCAGAAATATTGTGTGGGGTGTAACAGCTGCGTGATTGCCTGTATTAATGAAAAAGAATTGGATATTGATGAAGTACTTCCTTTCAGAAAGACTTTCACAACGGAAAGCAGTCGTGGCAACAAGGTGAAAATCAAATATTATTCAACCGGTTGCATGCACTGTCAGGACCCGATTTGTGTGAAAGTTTGCCCGAAAAAGTGTTTTACGATCGACGCGCATACAAAGTTAGTGCAGCTGGACAGTGAAAACTGTGTGGGGTGCAAAAAATGCTCCGCAAGCTGTGAATTTAAAGCCATCCAGTTTATCGCAGCCGATAAAGCCGCAAAGTGCGATGGCTGTCTGGAAAGAATATTGCTTGGGCAGCTTCCAGCATGTGTAAAAGCCTGCCCAAGGAAAGCCATTACGATCAACGAAAAAAATGAAGTTTTAAAAAATGGATGTGAGAGTTTAAGAAAAGTTGTGCGGAAGCAAAAAAATATTTAGTAAATGATGGAGGAAATAACATGTTGATAACAGTCAAAAGTTTATCGGATTGGAGAGGGGTTAAAAATGAGTGAGCTAAAAAAAGCCATTTGTGGCATCTGCCCTGGAGGATGTGAAATTCAGGCTGAATTACTGGATGGCGTGCTGATTTCGGTCAAGGCAGCAGAAGACGCACCTTTTGGCAGCCTCTGTGTACGTGGAAAAGCGGCACCTGAAATCATCTATTCACCGGATCGGATAAAAAAGCCATTGATTAGAATCGGAAAAAGAGGCGAGGGACGTTTTCGTGAAGCCAGCTGGGATGAGGCGCTGGATTTTGTGACCGATAAAATCAAGGAAATAAGTGAAGTGTTTGGCCCTCAGGCCATTGCCAGCCATTCCGGAAGAGGTGCATTTGAACAGTCAATGGGAGATTTCTACAATGGTACGGATATGGTGTCCCTGAATCTTCTGCGGGCTTTTGGTTCGCCCAACTCTTCCAGTGTCGGCTCGTTATGTTATGTTTCTTACGGATTACTGGCACCGATCACAACTTTTGGAATTCCGGCTACCGGCTTACTTCCAGATTTTGAGAATAGTAATCTGATTGTTGTATGGGGGGCCAATCCAGTTACCGATTCTCCGCCATTCATGTTTAAACGCATTGTGAAGGCACAGAAAAACGGCAAGAAAATTATCGCGATCGATTCAATGAAAAGCGATATTGCCAACCGGGCGGATCAGTGGGTTGCCGTACGATCCGGAACGGACGGTGCCTTGGCACTGGGCTTAATCAATGTTGTGATCACAGAAGAAATTTACGACCGCGATTTTGTTGAAAACTGGACCGTCGGTTTTGATGACTTAAAAGAGTATGTAAAACAATTTACTCCGGAAGAAGCGGAAAAAATCACTGGCGTATCAAAAGAACAGATCGTGTCTCTCGCCCGTGAAATCGCGACATCAAAACCGGTTACTCTGCGCACTTATACAGGTCTTGAATATAGCAACAGCGGGGTCCAGAATATTCGGGCCGTCTTCATTCTCTGGGCTTTAACCGGAAACCTGGATATCCCAGGCGGTTTGACCATCGCCCTGCCACCTAAACTTCCGATGGAAAAAGTTGATATTCCGCGTCCTTTATTGCAGCCATTCGGCGCTGAAAAATATCCTCTTTTCTATGATATTATCGGGAGTGCGCATTTTCTGGAGTTCCCGAAAGCGGTACTTCAGGCAGATCCATACCCGGTCAAAGCACTGCTCATCAATGGTTCGTCAACTTTAACCTCCTATCCGGAACCGGATATTTACGAAGAGGCCTATAAAAAGCTGGATTTACTGGTGGTGATCGACCGCTTTAAAACAAAGGATGCTCTTTTTGCTGATGTCATTCTGCCGGCAACAACTTATTTTGAAAATAATTCGTATCAGCGTTATCCGGGCGGTTATATCCGGCTGCGAAGACGGGTTGTTGAACCTGTGGGCGAAGCGAGGAATGATATCCTGATTTTAGGAGAACTTGCAAAACGATTGGGATTAGGTCATCTTTATCCTCAGAGCGAAGAAGAATTATTGGAAAAAGCTTTTGCGAAAAATCCGGAACTTCTTGAACGTCTGAAAGCGAGCGAGGAAGGGATCCGGCTTCCCGGGCAACCGGCAGAATACCAGAAATACGCGGGTAGATCACTCCGCTCCGACGGTGAGGTTGGCTTCCCAACGCCATCTGGAAAGGTGGAATTGCGGTCTTCACTGTTGGAAAAATATGGTTATGAAGGTTTGCCGATTTATACCGATCCCATTGAAGGACCTAACGGAGATCAATCGGTTTATCAAGAATACCCCTTGATATTAAGCACCGGAACCAGAATTCAATCCACTTTCCGATCCCAGCATTTAAATATTCCCGGTCTTTTGAAAATTCAGGATAAGCCTCAAGTTTTAATCAATCCGAAAGATGCTGAGAACAGGGGAATAAAACAGGGCGACAAAGTGCTGGTCAGGACCCAGAGAGGTGAAGTGCATTTCTGGGCAAAAGTCACCGAAAAAGTCCTTCCAAACTCCGTGGAAGTCAATCAGGGCGGTGGTACTCCCATTCAAGTGGAAGAATGGCGAAATAGTAATGTCAATCAACTTACTGATTTCAACAACCGGGATTCAATCTCGGGATTTCCTATTTTCAAAGCCCTGCTTTGTCAGATAGAAAAATCCTGAGTGTGGTTGGATTAACGAGAGATTGCTTAGAAATTACAAAAAACCAATTAGGCATAGGCCTGGTATATGAAAACAAATGAGGAGAAAAATTATGGAAAAGAAAGTTTCAAAAACGTCAATTATTACTGGAATTAGTTTTATTATTTATGCGTTAGCATTGACAGTAGGCCCAAATACATTGTATCAGGGTTGTGCTGCAGAAAAGATGATGAAGTGTACGCAGTCTTTAAATGTTCTTTTTTGGATTGGCATTGTTTTGGGTATTATTGGAATTGTGAATTTCTTTATCAAGTCTGATATTTATCGACTTGTTGCCAGTGTTGTGGGAATTATCGCAGGCATTTTTGCTTTTTTAATTCCCACTGTCATAATTGGTGCCTGCTCAATGGCAACGATGCCTTGTCGTGCATTAACATTTCCTGTAATCTACGTATTATCAGGAATTTTTATTGTCGTGACTGTGGTCAATGGCATTTTATTGTTAAGAGCAAGAAAGACGCAAAAGGATAGTGAATAAGCAAAGTTTATTTAGGATTGCACTAAAGAATCTCAGATACAGAATTTACCGGACCGCAACAATGATATTTTTTGTGACACTGCTTGCCTTTACGATGTTTTCAGTATCGATCATTTCCAGAAGCACTGAGAACGGGTTGTCCAGTGTGGTCAATCGACTTGGAGCCGATATCATGGTTGTGCCGGAAGAAGGCGGAGATTCGGTACAGAGTCTGTTATTTCAAGGAACTCCCTGCACCACTTATTTTGATGCCGGAATTGAAGAGAAGATCAAAAATGTGGAGGGCGTCGAGAAGACCTCTCCGCAACTCTATCTGGCAACATTATCCGCCTCCTGCTGCGACAGTCAACTGCAGCTGATTGCATTTGATCCAAAGACGGACTTCGTGATTCAGCCATGGTTGAAAAGCAGTCTCCATAACAATTTATCGGCAGGCTCTGTCGTCGTGGGAAGTTCTGTTAATAAAAAGGCGGGAGACACCATTACCTTTTATGGCATTGAATTTAAGGTGGCAGGTCGGATGGAGCGAACGGGAATGGGATATGATAGTTCCGTCTTTTTAAACTTTGAAGATGCTCAAAAGATACTGGAATCGCCAAATATCGAAAAGAATAAAGATTTGAAACAGGTCGACAATATTATCTCGACTGTCGTTGTGGATATCGGAACGAATAGTATCTCAAAAGTCTCCGAGCAGATCAAAAAAGAATTGAGTGGAAACTCGGTTGGCGTTTATACATCCGAAACACTGACGCACTCGATCGCAGGTAGTATCGCGAACTTTAAAGACCTAGAAAAGTTCACTGAAGCTATTTCATTTCTTTCGGCTGCAGTGGCATTGCTCAGTTTGTTCGCAATTACGATTAATGAAAGAAAAAAGGAATTTGGAATCCTGCTTTCAATCGGAACCGGACATAAACAGATTTTTCAAATCATTGTCACAGAAGCGACGACGATTACCATATTTGGTGCAATACTGGGTATTGTGATTGGCGCAATTACAGTCTTTCCATTTAGTATCGTGATTAGTCAAAAACTGGCATTGCCTTATTTGCTGCCGGAACTAACAGAGATTGCCGGGCTTGTCATTAAAATACTGGTTATTTCGGTATCAACCGGAATCTGTTCGGCTATAGTTGCAACGAAAAGACTCCTGGCATGTGATGCCAGTGAGTTAGTAAAGGAGACGGAGTAATGCTACTTGAAACACAGGATCTTTCTAAAAAGTTCAGGCGTAATGGTCATGAATTTTTTCCGGTCAAGGATATCAATCTTAGTGTAAAAGAGGGGCAGTTGGTTAGTATTTCAGGATCTTCCGGATGTGGAAAAAGCACCTTACTTAATTTAATAACCGGTATGCTGACGCCGGATTATGGCGCGGTTTATTTTAACAAAGAAAACGTTTTTGAAATGACTGCTGATCGGCATGCAGAATATTTGAACCAGAATATTGCCTATATTATGCAGGGTGATGGACTGCTACACAATCTTACCCTCTCAGAAAACATTGCCTTGATTCATTGGCTGCATAACAGGGAAAATGTTTCTCCTGAAAAAATTATAAAATTGGCACAGTCTGTTGGAATTGAGCATGTCCTGGATTCTTACCCGGCCCAATTATCGGGAGGCGAGGCAAAACGTGGGGCAATCGTCCGGGCACTGGTAAATCATCCGCAATTAGTTATTGCAGATGAACCCACCAGCAATCTTGATACCGGCAATGCCGAAAAAATTGTGAAAATTTTAAAGAATTTATCCCTTGATGGTACCGCCGTGATTGTCAGTACCCATGATCAGCGATTTTCTGAGATTGTCGATGCTGAATATATCCTGGGAGATTGTTAATATTGAATGTTGATATTAAAAAACAGCATAAAAAGCTAATAAAAAAACACAAGAAATATATCAATTAGAAACGTTGAGTGATGATGATAGTGGCGAGTAAAGCCACAAATAAAGCCCCTGACAGCTGTATAAGAAGCGGTCAGGGGCTTTCTGAAGTTAGTTCTAAAGCTTTATGTGAAAATAAAACTAATATCCATTAAACAATGTTTAGAACAGGGTGTTTTTAGATTACTTAAGGCCACTCTGAGTTTTCATTGATAGTACTCCGTTTTGAAAACTCAAAATCACATTGGCTCCGTTATCGCCAGATCCTTCAAAGGTATACGCTTGAATATAACGGGTTTCGTTCCCCATGTCTTCTTCATACCCATATGATAAAGTCCCAGGACTACCAACGATTGCTACGATTTCGTCATAGGTCATGCTTTTTTTTATGGTATCAAATTCAGCCAAAGTTATTTGAGGAGTGTTGTCCGGGACAACAATTTCTGGTTGTTGTTCAGTTACTGCTTGTTTAGCAGCTGTTGCTGCAAGTTGCGTTGTCGTTTTCGAATCGGTCATGTAACCGAATAATATCACTATCCAATATCCGAAAACAATGGTTAATATGATTTTGACGGCAAGATTGAACCGTTTGTTTAACCATAAAAATAAAATTCCAATCGGTGGAATAAATACCAAAAATAACATTACAAACCAAATTCTTTGGTAAAATGGTACTTTTATAGTTTCTTCCAAAAATAAGCGCCTTCCTTTTTTGATAATTTCATGTGAATGCAGTTTCGTTTAAAGGATTCACTAACTTGATTATAGAACCTTTGCCGGATAAGTCAAGAAAAATATATCAAAAGATGGGATGTGCACAATCTAATCAGAGTTTTACGGTGGCCTTTTATGCTTTTTCAGAAACTAGGTTCAAATCCGCTTTTTCAGTTGATCGCTGTCGACCGATTAAGACAAAGCAGATAATGCCAACCACGATGAACCCAATCCCGCCGATGATACC
>JGI24143J45723_1000278_pt1 | contig 27751 bp, 22 predicted proteins | sample BarGraIncu00432A_FD_45723 | JGI IMG/M metagenome (IMG submission 45723) | reverse complement strand
GGTACTTATTGTTGGTGTGGCTACATTGGCAGCGCTGATTGGTGCCGGAGGACTGGGAGATTTAATTTTCCGTGGTATTGCTATGGCGAATTCCCCATTAATATTGGCAGGAGCATTGCCTGCTGCATTATTGGCTATTGTCCTTGATTTTGCCCTAAAACATTTGGAGTATATGGCACAACCAAAGGGATTAAAGAGACCGTAAATAAGGAGCTGAAAATATGAAAAAAATAGCTATTGTATTGCTTGGTATAGTGGGAATGATGGTGTTCGCTGGATGTTCTTCTATATTCTCAAGTAAAGAAAATAAAGTTGTTATTGGTGGTAAAAACTTTACAGAACAAGATATTTTAGTCTATATGATGAAATACGTGATTGAGGATAAGACAAAGCTTAAAGTAGATACTAAGCCTTTTCTTGGAGGAACGAGTATCGTAGCGCAAGCTATGGAACGTGGGGATATTGATATATATCCTGAATATACAGGTACAGGGCTCATTAATATTCTTGGGGAGCCAGCGATTGATGATCCTCAGGCTGCTTATGATAAAGTAAAGAAAATGTACCAAGAAAAGAAACAAATTGTTTGGCTTGCCCCTTTCGGCTTTAACAATACTTATACATTAACCATGCGGAGTGATGAGGCAGAACGCTTGGGAATAAATAGCATTTCTGATTTAGGGAGTAAAGCTAGTAGTCTTACCCTTGGAGCTACCCATGAGTTCCTAGAGAGAGCAGATGGGAAACAGGGTTTAGAACAAAAGTATGGTTTCAAATTTGCGACTGCAAGTGGAATGGAGCCAGGATTGACATATGCAGCAGTGAGTGACAAGAAGGTTGATGTTATTGATGCATTTTCGACTGATGGACGTATTGCAGCATTTAATTTGAAGATCTTAAAAGATGACAAAAAGTTTTTCCCTCCTTACTATGCAGCACCTATTATAAGAGCAGATGTGCTACAAAAACATCCTGAAATTGCAGAGGCGTTGCAAGTGCTAGCAGGAACATTAGATGATAAAGAAATGGCTAAGCTGAATGGAAAAGTAGATCTAGAAAAGCAAGATCCGAAGGCAGTGGCCAAAGAATGGCTACAATCCAAAGGATTAATTAAATAGATAGTGAAAAAGACTTGACGTAGGATATTACTACTGTCAAGTCTTTTGCCTTAGTGAAACCCATTGCTCAGTTAATACACAGGAATATTTTGTCTGAACATCCCAGCAATGATCTCTTCCATGGTATACATTCCTGGAGTTTGATTAATGAGAAATTTTACTGCGAAAATGGCACCTTGACCAAAGGCGGCCTTGTTTATGCTTTCATGGGACAATCGTATAGTCTGATTCGGCATCCCGAAGATAATTTCATGGCGACCAACGATTCCACCCACACGAATGGAATTTATGTGCTCTTTCTCATCAAGATTAAGCACTTTGGCAATTCTTTTTGCTGTTCCTGAGACTTCAATTTTGCCTTTAAAATGTTCCTCTACAATTTCAATATCTGCATGGGGAGCTATTTTTTGCAAAATCTGGGCTGCTACCATTAGCACGTTGATCCCCAATGAAATATTGGGTGAATAAAGTACCGCAGTAGATTTTGCCAAGGTGTCCAGCATATCCAGTTCCTTCTGCCCATAATTTGAAATCGCAGATACTATTGGAATTCCTGCTTCTGCTGCTTTTCTGTAGAAATAAACCCCTGTAGGGTCAGAAAAATCTACTATAACATCTACTGGCCGTTCTACAAAGAAATCAACCCCAATCTCTTTCATACAAAGAATTTCCCCTGAATCAAACTCATAACCCAACAGTCTACTGGCATATTTCTTATGATCTTCATAACTATTACGTACTACCCACTCCAAGGAGAATAGACTGTCGTTCAGAAATTCATCGGCGATACCTTTACCCGTTTTCCCATAACCTACAATACCAATCCTAATTTTTTTCAATAGGACTCCTCCTTTGTGTTCAACTTCATCTCTAGATTTTTTTCATTATTAATTTTGGCAGGTGTCTCGACATAAACGCTTGTGCTTGGGAAGGCCATTTTTACTTGTTCATCTTCTAATATTCCCATAATTTGAAAGTTTATATCCTGCTTAATATTCAGATATTCATCCCATACAATTGTTGTTGTAAAAAAATATATGAATATATTCAAGGCACTATTGTCAAATGAATCAAATTTTACTGCGATTGTTTCTTTATCAATACGAGGATGCTCCACAAGTAATTTTTGAATTTTATCTACGCATTGTTTTAATTTTTCACTAGAAGTGTCATATTTAACTTTAAGATTAAAAGTAATTCGTCTCATTGTTCTTTTTGTAAAGTTTGTAATGGGAGCATTTGCCAGACTAGAGTTAGGCACTATAACCAAAGAATTATCAAATTTCTTGATTTTTGTACTTCTAAAGTTAATATCTTGAACAGTTCCTTCGATATCACTTGTTTGTATCCAGTCACCGATGTTAAATGGTTTATCTGTGATCAAGATAATTCCAGAAAATATATTGGCCAATAAATCCTTAGCTGCCAGGGCAAAGGCAAGACCACCAAGGCCAAGTCCTGCGACAAAACCATTTACGTCAAATCCCCATCGACTGGCGATTACAACAAAGGCGAGTGCAATTATTATGAATTTTAGCATTTTGGAGAAAAAAGGAATGAGTATTTTATCCACTTTTTTGTTAAAAAGACGGTTAATTTTAGCTTCATCATTGACATAAATACTAATTGATTCATATAGACCGCCGCCCATGAGTATGACAACACCGGAACCAAGCAAATTATTTAAAAAAACGTCATAACTGTCAGGGAGATAGTTCTTAAGTGCCAAGTAAGCACCAATAAGAACGAGCAAATGCTGTAATGGACTTTGGAATGCTTGTAATAAATATTGCTCATTATTAGCATCGGTCTTATCATACCGATTAATAAAAAAACTAAATATATATTTTGCAACCATGTTTTTGAAAAATACGAATAGAGAAAAAATGATAATTGATACAATTAATGTATATAGATGCGAGTAACTAAAAAAATATTCGACTGTTTTGGAAAAATCGGAAGTCATTGCCTGGAAACTAGAAAGCATCTAGTTAATACCTCCCTTAATTTATTAAGAACTATAGGTGGAAAAAAATTGTCCCAATGATATTCGCTAATGCTATTCTTTCTTTAGTCTGCTTTAGGATATAAGCCTATCCAGATCAGTATAGCATCTTTTAAGTAGCGGGACAATTAAATGGTGGGGCATCAACGAGATAGGCTTCTTGACTCTTTGGTAATAAATATTAAATAAATCGACGGAAGTACATCGCAGATAAGAAGGCTGATTGCAAATACAGCCCACGATTGTGTAGTAATTGACTGAAAAACTTGGTATGCTATAGAGAGTGGTATTGCTTTAAAGTGAGTGGCTTATTATAGCCGCTGTCTAACATGAAATGATTGACATNTTATTCCGGAGAGGGCAATCTATGTTGTAGTAGCACTTNTTGGATTAAAGCTTCTTTATAGGGAAACACTTAGTGTGTATTGACTGCAATGATTGCAGAACTATTTTACGGAATCAGATCATATATATTCTCTTGATTCTCAGCAAGAATGACAAAGGCTTTTTCCTATGTCGGCGGTTTAGCTAAAGGGAAATCTTATCACATGGGAAGCATTAGTAAGGAGGACAAAAATGGTAACAACAAAATTTAACCGAATTCATATCATAGTAATGGACTCAGTTGGGTTTGGCGAAGCACCTGATGCTACAAAATACGGTGATGTTGGTGCGGATACGATTGGACATATTGCTAAAGAATGTGGCGGCTTACACATGCCTAATATGGGAAAATTGGGAGTTTCCAATATTAGAGAACTTCAAGGAATTGAAGTAGCTCAGCATCCTCTTGGGTATTATACTAAAATGCAGGAACTATCAAATGGCAAAGATACAATGGCTGGACATTGGGAAATGATGGGCCTCTATACAGAAAAGGCCTTTCGTGTATTCCCTCATGGATTTCCCGATGATTTGATTGAGCGTATTGAGGAGAAAACCGGACGTAAAGTCATCGCCAACAGAGCGGCAAGCGGGACGGAGATCATGAAAGAATTGGGCGAGGAGCATGTGAAAACAGGAGCACTCATTGTTTATACATCAGCTGATTCAGTGTTGCAAATTGCCGCCCATGAACAAGTCATTCCATTGAAGGAACTTTATGAGATTTGTGAGTTCTGCCGAGAAATTACTCGTGAAGAACCTTATAAGTTGGGACGCATTATTGCGCGTCCCTTTGTCGGAGAACCAGGCAAATTTACTCGTACTGCTAATCGACGTGATTATGCACTGAAACCATTTGGTCGCACAGTGATGAATGAGTTGAAAGAAGAACATTATGATGTGATTGCTCTGGGGAAAATTTCTGATATTTATGCTGGTGAAGGCGTTACCAAAGCAATTCACACCGTATCCAATATGGATGGCATGGACAAATTGATCGCTCAATTTGATGAGAAATTTATTGGCATTAGCTTTTTGAACTTAGTCGATTTTGATGCTTTATTCGGACATCGCCGTGACCCCAAGGGGTACGGAAAGGCTTTAGAGGAATATGATGCTCGCTTACCAGCATTGTTTCAAAAGATGACCAGTGAGGACTTGTTAATCATTACCGCTGATCATGGAAATGATCCAACCTATCATGGTACAGATCATACGAGGGAATATGTACCTTTACTCGTTTATTCTCCTCGTTTTTCTGGTGGCGGGGCATTGCCCATCCGGAAGACTTTTGCAGATATTGGTGCTACTGTAGCAGAGAATTTTGGAGTGAAGATGCCTGAATATGGTATAAGCTTCTTACAACATTTAAAATAGTATGAGGAGAGTTGACAGTGAATTTAATAATAGTCAACTGATATGAAATAGAGGAGGATTTAATTATTTATGAATAGTTTTGAAATTGATCAACTAGGGGTAAATACCATTCGGACCTTATCAATTGATGGGGTGGAGAAGGCTAATTCAGGTCATCCTGGTTTACCAATGGGAGCAGCACCGATGGCATATGAATTGTGGACAAAACATCTTAAACACAATCCTAGCAATCCGAAATGGTTTGATCGTGACCGTTTTGTTTTATCAGCAGGACATGGCTCCATGTTACTCTATAGTTTATTACATTTATCAGGTTATGACCTTTCCATTGACGACCTAAAAAACTTTCGGCAATGGATGAGCAAAACACCGGGACATCCTGAATATGGTCAAACACCTGGCGTTGATGCCACAACAGGTCCATTAGGACAAGGGATCGCTATGGCCGTAGGGATGGCCATGAGTGAACGTCATCTGGCGGCGAGCTATAATAAAGAAAAATATGAGATTGTTAATCATTTTACATATAGTTTGTGCGGTGATGGAGACCTAATGGAAGGTGTATCAGCAGAAGCGGCTTCACTTGCCGGACATCTCAAACTTGGAAAGCTTATTGTTTTATATGATTCCAATAATATTTCCCTCGACGGAAAACTTGAACAGTCTTTTTCTGAAAATGTCAGCAAACGCTTTGACGCTTACGGTTGGCAAGTTCTTCGGGTGCAAGATGGTAATGATCTAGTTGCCATTGACCTGGCTTTAACTACTGCAAAAGCTGAAATGGATAGGCCGACATTGATTGAAGTTAAAACAGTGATTGGCTTTGGTGCACCCAACAAGGCCGGGACATCTTCAGCTCACGGATCACCTCTGGGCAAACCAGAAGTTAAATTAACTAAAGAATATTATAAATGGCTCTATGAAGAGGATTTCTATGTTCCTGAAGAAGTTTATGCTTTTTTCAAGAAAAATGTTAAAGAACGAGGTCAATCTCTGGAAAAAGAGTGGAAGACCTCTTTACTGAATTACCATAATGAGTATCCTGAACTGGCCGGCAAATTTGAGCAGGCGATTGCTGGTACACTTCCAATGGATTGGGATGGAAAGTTGCCTGTCTATGAAGAAGGCACCAAGATTGCCTCTCGTTCTTCCTCAGGTGAAGTAATGAATGCTCTTTCCCAGGCCATCCCAGCTTTTTTTGGTGGATCAGCCGATCTCGCCAGTTCCAACAAAACCATGATTAAAAATGGCGGCGATTTTCTGCCTGCAAATTATAGTGGGCGTAATATCTGGTTTGGTGTGCGTGAATTTGCCATGGGTGCTGCGTTAAATGGCATGGCGTTGCATGGTGGTTTGAAAGTGTATGGGGCCACATTCTTTATTTTCTCGGACTATTTACGACCTGCCATTCGTTTGGCGGCTCTGATGAAACTTCCTGTAACCTACGTTTTCACCCATGACAGTATTGCTGTAGGAGAGGATGGCCCTACCCATGAGCCTATTGAACAGTTGGCTTCCCTCAGAGCGGTACCCAATCTCAATGTAATTCGTCCAGCAGATGCCAATGAAACGGTGGCAGCCTGGAAGGTCGCTATTGAAGCAACAGAGACTCCTACGGTACTGGTACTATCAAGGCAAAATCTACTTACATTACCGGGTACAAAGGATACCGCAGATGCTGGTGTGAGGCAAGGAGCATATGTTATCTCTAAGGGTGTAGCTGATATTCCCCAGGCATTGCTTTTGGCAACAGGCTCGGAAGTACAATTAGCGATGCTTGCACAGGAACAATTAGCTAGTGAGAAGATATCTGTGGATATTATTAGTTTTCCCTCATGGGATTTATTTGAAAAGCAATCAAATCAATATAAAAAGACGATACTTCCGCCTACTGTTAAAGTGCGCCTCGCTATTGAAATGGGATCATCCTTGGGATGGGAACGGTATGTTGGCGATAAAGGTGGAGTACTCGCTATCGATCGCTTTGGTGCTTCAGGACCTGAAGAAATTATGCTTAAAGAATATGGCTTTACACCTCAAAATGTGGTGAGTAAGTTAAAAGAATTATTAAAAGATTGCTAGTGGTAGAAAAGAGGTGTGATAACAAATGGAATGTAATCATTTGAAAATTGTCGTTTCTGGGGACATATCAATAAATTCACTCTATTGGATAACAGATCCTCAAAATAATCAGGGCCTAAACTGGCAAAATAACTTAAATCATCATACGGTTTTATTCCCAGGAGAAGCACTTCTATTAGCAAGCTTTTTAACGTTAGCAATCGGGGAGGGGATCATTTCCCCTCAAATAAAAAATCTTGAAGCAATGGATGTAAAGAAATTCATCAGATCCAATGGAGAAATAGACCTGTTCCCCGTCTTCAATAATAAAAAAAATAATGATAAAGTGTATAGAGTAAAACGCTTTCTGGGCTTTTCGGGACCATTATCAGGCGCTTGTAAGTTATTACCAATTATAAATGATGATGCCAATGCTGAGATGGTGATTATCGATGATGAGAATAATGGCTATCATTCTAATGAAGATTTCTGGCCTTTGGCTTTAAAAACATNAGGGAAAACACCTATCGTATTATATAAGATGAGCAATCCGATTCGGACTACTATTCTTTGGCAGAAGTTACAACAAGACCATAGTAATAGGACAATCGTCATTATAAATAGTGATGACTTGCGCTCAAAAGGAGTTAACATTAGCAAAAGCTTGTCCTGGGAAAGAACAGCACAGGATTTTGTATGGCAAATTAACAATAGTCCCAACCTTGCTTTTCTTGCGAAGTGTCACCATGTCATCGTCCTTTTTGGGATTGAAGGTGCTATTTATTATAAAAATGATGGAGTTCCCGAATCACGCCTATACTTTTTGCCATATCAGTTCGAGGGCGGCTCTATTGCAGACAGTCAAGGGAAAATGTCTGGTTTTACGTCATGTTTTGTAGCCGGAATTGCACGAAGTATTGTTTTTGGAAATGAAAATAATGAAGAAATCAGTGCTTCAATTGGTGATGGGATAAGGGAAGGTATTGTTGCAATTCAAAAATATTTTATTGCCGGGTTTGGCAAAAACATAGGTCAAGACGCCTTCCCTAGTCCGGATATATTTATAGAAGTTGAGAATGATTTTATTTACAAAGAGCATGTACAGGATGTAGTCATCAGGCTCTCTGAGAATAATGATTGCGAATCATGCTGGTATATACTGAAAGATAAAAGCTCAAATAATCTAGCTGATATAGCATATAATATTGTCAAAATTGGCGTACAACATGCACTTAAATTTATACCCATTGCCCAGTTTGGAAATTTGCAAACTGTAGATCGAGGAGAAATTGAAAGCTACAGAAGCATTAAGAATTTGATGTGTGAATATATTGCCAATACAAATGTTCCTCGTCCCCTTTGCATTGCTGTCTTTGGAACTCCAGGTTCAGGAAAGTCCTTTGGTGTAACAGAAATTGCTGCCAGCATTGCACCCAATCTCATCAAGAAGTTAGATTTTAATTTATCACAGTTAAGTACTCCACTGGATTTAATTAATGCCTTTCATAAAGTCCGGGATCTTTGCTTGGAAGGAAAACTTCCTCTCGTGTTCTTTGATGAATTTGATTCTGTCTTTGAAGATAAATTAGGGTGGTTGAAATATTTTTTAGCACCCATGCAGGATGGAGTATTTAGGGAAGGCGATTCCTTGCATTCCATTGGTAAGGCGATTTTCGTATTCGCTGGCGGCACAAGTAGCACTATAAGAGAATTTTGCGGGGAAGATATCGGCGATGAGTTGGAATATAAGCATTTTCTACTAGGGTTTAAAGGTGCAAAAGGGCCTGATTTTTTAAGCCGTTTACGAGGATATGTAAATATTTTGGGCCCAAATCAAACCAATAAACAAAGTGATCAATTATTTGTGATTCGCCGGGCCATGTTACTACGGGCGCTACTTGAGAGAAAGGTTCCCCATCTGATCAATGATCAGGGGGAAGCTCAAATCGATAATGGCGTATTACGTGCATTGCTTAAAATCCCCAGGTATAAACATGAGGCAAGATCTATGGAAGCCATATTAGAGATGAGTTTGCTGACCAATGCAAAAAAATGGGAACAATCTTGTCTGCCATCCAAAGAACAACTGAAATTGCATGTTGATGAAGAAGAATTTTTACGCCATTTAATGCATGATACATTCTTTAGCGAAAAAATTGAAAGCCTTGCCATGGCTCTCCATCAAAAATATCGTGAACTTAACGAAGGCAATATGAATGTCGAGGCTGATTTTCTGAAAAGATGGGAAAACCTTGATGAGGATCTTAAAGAATCGACTCGCAGCCAAGCAAGACGCATTCCCAATGCCTTGCTTACAATTAACTATGATGTTGTTTCCGTAAAAGACACTCCAGTTATTCTTAAGTTTACAGAAGAAGAATTAGATATGCTTGCTGCCTATGAACATACCCATTGGTGTCGTAGTCAAAAAAGCGCAGGCTGGAGAAAGGGTACGATTAAAGACAAAAGAGAAAAAACGGATTGTGCTCTTGTTAATTGGAGTAGCTTGCCGAAGGAAAATAAATATAAGGTATTTCAGATGGTGAGTATATGGCCAGAAATATTGGCCAATGCAAATTTTAAAATAGAACGATTGGAATTTTTATGTGATTATGAGACATAGTACCTGATGTCTTATCATTAGGCGCAAATGCAGTAAAACAACCATCATAGTATGCGATCATAAAGAGAAAATAGTAATAACGTACAAAGAGTATTGACAAATGATGTAATAAATAATAATATGTAATAAATAATTATTATTTATAGGAAGTGATTACATGTTAGCTAAAGTCGGTGAGAAAGCTCCAGATTTTGCTATGTCAACTACTGAAAACATAGAAACATTAGATCATGTTGTAAAACTTGAAGATTACCAAGGAAAGTGGCTCATACTATTTTTTTATCCTCTCGATTTTACCTTTGTTTGTCCTACAGAAATTAGAGGCTTCAATTCCAAGTTAGATGAGCTCAAGAGTATTGGCGCAGAAGTTCTAGGCGTAAGTACGGACAGTGTATATTCTCATCGAGCATGGATAAGGGCTTCAAAAGCAGAGGGGGGCCTGGGTGATCTCAACTATCCATTGGCCTCAGATATTACCAAACAAGTAGGTCGGGATTATGGTGTGCTCATTGAAGAACAAGGAATTTCTCTTCGAGGACTGTTCATTATTGATCCTGAAAGCATCGTACGCTACCAAGTAGTTAGTGATTTAAATATAGGGCGTAGTGTGGATGAAATCATTCGAGTGTTACATGCTTTGCAAACTGGTGGTCTATGTCCAATTGACTGGCATGTTGGAGATCGGACCCTATAACTACTACAACTGGCTTAATTTCTTATAATACATGGAATTAAGTCAGTTGTATTTATGTCGTGTATTTGTTTGAGTCATATCAATGCCTCAACAAAGCTAAGGTCTGGACTTGACATCTCGACTATAACAGTCTATATTTAATTCACTAGTAAGATATTGGATGTGGTATTGTGAAACGATTGTTGATCGTGGTGTGTAGTTTGATGATACTAATGATGCCAAAATTCTGTCATGCACAAGCTATGGCGGATTATGAAGAAGCATATAAGATTTTTATCGCTGCTGGAGTGAGTGCGGCTACATATAATAATAGGATTGGTGAATTGGGTAAGGGCTATTTGCGACAGGACGGATGGGAAATAGACCGCTATGCTCAAGAACGCGGGCACGCTGGTGCCCGCTATCTTTTGGCGAAAAAAAGCTTGGGTGGGGGGCAAGAGGTTTATGTTTTGGCTTTTGTCGGAACCGAAACAACTGGCGATATAAATTTTGACTTAAAAGTAGATAAAATTTATTTTGCAGGTCACAGTATAGAAGAATTCAAAACCAATGCCACCAGGAAGAAAGTGACGGCTGCGGAGCCAAAAGTTCACAGGGGATTTACGGAGTTTTTGGACTCAGGACTGACGGCTAAGTCACTTGGTGCCAGTGGTTCTCCACTTTTACTCACGGACATACTTTTGAAGAATAAAGACGCAAAACTCTACCTCGTCGGACATAGCTTGGGAGGTGCGGCCGCGACTTTGGCTGGTGCTGGACTTGTTAACATGGGAGTAAATAAAGGGCAACTTGAAGTGATTACCTTTGGTGCTCCCGCTGTAGGAAATTCAGCCTTTGCTGCTCAATTTGATCCAGTACTCAAGTTGACACGTATTGTCATTTCAGGTGATCCAGTAACGGGTATTATCCAATCCTTATTTGGCGGCTATAAACAATTTGGTGAGGAAACGCGTTGGAAGATTAGAGACAATAGTGATCAACCTCATCGAATAACTGAATATATGGATTTAGCTTTAAAAAATTATTATGATAAACGTGAGCAAGCTGAGCTAGCCGGGATCCAGATACCTAGCCCCGTGGCCATAAGACATGTCGATGGGCAACAGGTTTATATTGCCCATCTAAAAAACAGACTTCCTGGCACTTTGGATAAAGAATTTTGGTATATGCGCCAGGCTTTGTGGGATGAATACCGTCAGAAATTGCCGGGCTGCATGATCACAAAGGATAACAAAGAGATAGTAGACTGGCGAAAAACGGCTGCCACCGCTGGATATCGCTGGGTGGTTGTACCGGAAGTTAGTGTTACCAAAGTGGATCAAGAACGGAACATAAGTTATATTAATTTTAGCCAAACTGTCATTGAAGTAGCGACTGGTGCCATTGTTGAAGTTGCTAACTTTTCAACAGGGACGTACAATTTAACCCCTTTAGAAGCATTTATTCATGATTTTAAAGGCGTCAATCATGGTCATAGTGCTTGGATTTCGGGAGTAAAATAAGTAGCGATGAGGCTGACTCATCGCTACACTTGTTTAGTTTTAGAAAGAATGATTACTCGAAATTTAGGCTAAAATAAATGATAAGTTTACAATAAATCATTGCGCTACTAAGATTCAGGGAGTATCTTATCCTGCTGATACTGTTTTTTATTCTAGAGATGGATGTGCAACAGGGGAATCGGTTTTGAGTTAGGGGGGTATTCATGTTTGCAAAGAGAGTTCGTCATATCAATCGATACCGTGAAATTGCTGTTGCACTGCTAAGTCAAGGGTTTGATTTTATAGTGGAAGAGATGGGATTAATCACGAGGGTTCCCTATTATCAGCGTGTACGGCCGGTATTTACAAAAAATCATACAGGAGGCGTAGGTGAACGAATTCGGCTGGTGCTTCAGCAATTAGGTCCAACCTATGTCAAACTTGGACAGATTGCCAGTACGAGGCCAGATCTTGTTCCCCCAGAAATTATAAGGGAATTAGAGAAACTGCAGGATAAAGTGCCAGGCTTTTCTTCTACAGAGGTATATTCTGTGATTGAAGAAGAACTGGGGGGAACACTGGAAGACCTCTTTCAGTGTTTCGAACCAGAACCTCTGGCAGCAGCTTCCATTGGTCAAGTTCATCAGGCAGTTTTAAAAACAGGTGAGAAAGTCGCGGTCAAAATTCAGCGCCCTGACATCACCGCGATGATTGGAACTGATTTGGAGATTCTTTACGAATTGGCGAACTTGGCTGAACGTCGCTTTCAGTGGGCAGAAAATTATCAATTAGTCGATATGATCGATGAGTTCTCAAAGGCTCTCCGTAGCGAACTTGACTATACCAGCGAGGCACGTAATGCCGTAAAAATTTCAAAACAATTTTTACATAATCCTGTGATATACGTTCCCAAAGTCTATTGGGATTATTCGACTTCAAAGGTATTAACTGCAGAATATATTGAAGGAATAAAAATAAATGACAAAGACAAGTTAGAACAGCTAGGTTATAATATTCCTCTGTTAGCGGAGCGATTTGCCAAAGGCATCCTTCATCAAATTTTTATTGAGGGATTTTTTCACGGCGATCCTCATCCAGGCAATGTATTAGTGCTGCCGGGAGACATTATTGCTTTTCTTGATTTTGGAATGGTTGGGCGTCTTAGCTCTGAAATGAAATATAATCTATCTTCATTAGTAATCGGTTTAATGCGTCAAGACACAGATGATTTAGCCAAAACAATTTTTCGCATGGGCATTGTCCCCGATTATGCCAACAAGCTTCAATTCAGAGATGATATCGAAGGATTAAAGGAAAAATATTATGGCGTCCCCTTAAGCCAAGTTAGTTTTGGTGAAGCGGTGAATAATATTTTTGCTGTGGCCCTAAAGCATAAAATAAAAATACCAGCCGATCTGGTATTGGTGGGAAAGGCATTACTTACTATGGAGGGGACCGTTCAAAAGCTGGACCCCAGTTTAAGTCTTCTCGATGTTGCTGAGCCATTTGGGAAAAAAATACTCATGGAACGATTACATCCTAAGGCTTTGACAAAGACATTGTGGCGAAATATGAGTGACTTCGGTGAACTTTTTGCTAGTTTTCCAGAGCAGTTTAAAAACTTAAACTCTGTTGTAAAGCAAGGAAGATTGCGCTTAAATATTGCAATTCCAGAGATAGAACACATTTTAAAAACTCAAGATCGCATTAGTAATCGTCTATCATTCAGCATTATATTATTGGCACTTAGTATCATTATGGCGAGTATCATTGTGAGTTCAAGTATTGCTGGACAATCATCCGTGTTGTGGCAGCTTCCTGTTTTAGAAAGTGGTTTTGCAATTGCAATGGTAATATTCTTTTGGCTACTTTATGCTATTATCAGGTCAGGTAGGCTTTGAAGGTGCCATAAGTAGTAATTATTTTAGAGAAATTCTCGTATGAAAATTACGTGACTTTCTCAAAAATAATTACTACATTTCGACAAAAGGTTTTTTATTATCCTCGCAACATGAGTGTTACTTATATATAGTAGTAGGAGAATTAATTTTTATTATCAGTACCCATGTGCTATAATTTAAAACGCAAATCCGGGATGCCAAAAATGAGGGGGAAGTCGAAGTTGTTTACTTTAGTCGATTTAGTACAACCTGAAACCATTGATGAAGCCTACAACATATTGATGGCTAAAAGGAATAATACGATCCTCGGAGGCTGTGCTTTTCTAAGACTTAGCTCGAAGAGGATAGGTACTGGTATAGAACTATCGAAACTGGGTCTGAATTATATAAATGAAACCCGGGAGTATATAGAAATAGGTGGTATGACCACTTTTCGAGAGATTGAAAGGAGCGTTGTATTGCAGGAGTATTTTACTGGAATACTCCCGAGAGCAGTGGGACATATCATTGGCGTTCAGTTCCGCAATGTAGTCACTGTAGGGGCGAGTGTTTATGCAAAATATGGATTTTCTGATTTAATCACTGCCTTATTGGTTTTAGATACTGAGGTCCAGTTATATAAAGGTGGCAGAATGCCACTGGCAGAATTCTTAGGACGAGCTTATGAAAAAGATATTCTTGCTAAAATTTTTATTAAGAAAGATCAGAGAACAGCGAGTTACCAGAATATGCGTAACTCAGCAAGTGATTTCCCCATCATAAATGTTGCGGTGTCAAAGTTGAACAAAAAGTGGCTTATTGTGGCAGGAGCAATGCCCTCCCACGCCAAAATCGCCCATCAGGCTTCAGCAGCGCTTACTAGAGGGAATGAAAATATTGATGAGATCGGGACATTGGCTATTGAAGAGTTAGTTTTTGGGACCAATGCCCGAGGAACTGCACAATATCGAAAAGCTATTTGTAAAGTGCTCATAACAAGAGGGATTAGAGAGGTGTTACAGTGGAAATAAAATTTATTCTCAACAATAAGACAGTGACGCTACTCGCCCCCATTGATGAATTTTTGGCGGATACCCTGCGTAAACATGGCATGCTCAGTATCAGAAAAGGGTGCAATACATCTTGTTGTGGCCTGTGTACTGTATGGATAGACGGTAAACCGACCCTGTCATGTAGTGTTCTCTCGATTAAAGCCAATGGCAAAGAGATTACAACCATTGAGGGTGTCCCTCGGGAAGCCGAGGTTTTTGCCCAGGTACTGGTTGCACAAGGTGCAGAACAGTGTGGTTTCTGTAGTCCAGGTTTTATCATGACAGTTCTGGCGATGAAAAATGAACTTGTCAATCCCACAGAAGTAGATATTATTCACTATTTAACAGGTAATTTATGTCGCTGTACGGGTTATATGGGACAACTTAGAGCAGTGAAGACTTACTTGGGGGTAGACATAGTATGAAAATTGTTGGTACAAGTATTGGCAAGATTGATGGCATGGCTATTGCCACAGGTAAGCCTGTTTATACTGATGATTTAGGAATGATAAATACATTAGTGGTAAAATTAATGAGAAGTCCCCACCCATTTGCCAAAATAATAACAATCGACTGCGAACAGGCGAGAGAAATACCTGGCGTTGAATGTATTTTAACCTATAAAGATGTTCCTAATGTACGATTTACAGTCGCGGGCCAATCCTATCCTGAGCCTTCCCCTTATGACCGTTTGATATTAGATCAAATTGTCAGGTATGTAGGCGATGAAGTGGCCATTATTGCAGCAGTGGACGAAAAGACAGCCCTTAAAGCGATGAAACTAATCAAGGTGGAGTATGAAGTATTTGAGCCAGTTTTAGATTTTGAAACAGCCCAGGGACATGGTTCTATCGTCCATCCAGAAGATGACATTTATTGTAATTTTGATATTGGTATGTGTAAAGAAAAAAACATTGTTTCCTCTCAGAAGATGGAAATTGGTAATGTTGAGGAAGAACTGCGCAAATGTGACGTAGTGGTTGAGGAGACCTATTATATTCAAGCTCAGGCTCATTGTATGATGGAAACTTACCGGGCTTATAGTTATTTAGATCATATGAGCCGATTAGTAGTGATTAGTTCCACACAAATCCCCTTTCATGTCAGAAGAAAATTAGCCAGAGCTTTAGAAATCCCCGCCAGCAAAATCCGGGTGATTAAACCGAGAATTGGTGGCGGCTTTGGTGGTAAGCAGACAGTTGTTGTAGAAATATTTACCGCGATTGTGACGTTGAAGACTGGTAAACCAGCAAAGCTGATCTATGACCGTGAGGAAACTTTTTCTTGTACAAATAGTCGTCATGCTATGCGCATAACGGTGCGAATTGGTGCCGATACCGAGGGCTATATACGGGCTTTAGATATACAGTGCTTATCAGATACAGGAGCTTATGGCGAACATGCTTCCACTGTGTTTATGGTCGTGGGACAAAAAACCCTACCTTTATACAATAAAACTAAAGCTGTCCGGTTTATGGGAAATGTGGTATATACCAATAAAATGTCAGGTGCCGCATTTAGAGGTTATGGGGCAACACAAGGAACTTTTGCTTTAGAAGCAACAGTAAATAGGCTGGCTGAACAATTAAATATTGATCCAACGGAGTTGAGATTAAAAAATTTGATCAAACAAGGTGAGACAAGCCTTGCATATCATGGTGATGTGCTGGGGAGCTCAACCTTGCACCGTTGTATCGAAACAGGGAAAAAGCTAATGTGTTGGGATGCTAAGTATCCACGCACCATCAGGGGTACGAAAGTAAGAGGAGTTGGGATGGCCGTTACCATGCAGGGCTCTGGGATTGCCAACATAGATACAGCATCTGCTGAAGTTCGGCTAAATGATGATGGAAATTATACATTACTAGTGGGCTCGACAGACATGGGAACAGGTAGCGATACCATACTGGCCCAAATGGCTGCTGAGATTTTAGAAACTAGCATGGATAACATTATTGTTCACGCGGCCGATACAGATGTATCTCCTTATGATCCTGGTTCTTATGCTTCGAGTACAACCTATGTTACAGGCATGGCGGTGGTAAAAGCCGCAGAAAAATTGAGGCACAAGATTATTGACAATGGTGCTAAAATCTTAGAAGTGTTGCCAGAGGACGTTGAATTTGATGGCAAAGTACTGAGAACTTCTTCTGGAGAGGGAGAGTTAAGCCTGGGAAAACTAGCTGAGCTCATGGTACTTGGGGTGGGTCATTTACAATTAGTGGGCCAGGGGACTTATGGCAGTCCAGTGTCACCACCACCCTTTATTGCTGGGTTTGCTGAGGTTGAGGTTGATACAGAGACTGGCAAAGTAGAGCTAATTGATTATGTTGCTGTCGTTGACTGCGGAACAGTTATTAATCCCAATTTGGCGAGAATTCAGGTTGAAGGTGGTATTGTTCAAGGAATGGGGCTAGCTTTGTTTGAGGATGTACGCTATGGTGAAAATGGCCATTTGCAGACTAATAACTTTATGCAGTATAAAATCCCCTGTCGCCAAGATATTGGAGTGATTCGTGTGGCTTTTGAAGAAAGTTTTGAACCCACAGGTCCTTTTGGTGCAAAATCCCTAGGTGAGGTTGTTGTTAATACGCCTGCGCCCGCAATTGCCCATGCCGTTTATAACGCCGTGGGAGTTAGGATAAATAGTCTGCCCATCACTCCAGAAAAAGTTTTTATGGAAATGAGCAAAAATAAATAATGGGTAGGAGGCTGAAATATGGAATACAAAAATTCAAATCACCCTGTTGATGAAATGTTGCCCTTGGGAAAATTGCTTGCATACGGCTTACAGCATGTTCTTGCCATGTATGCTGGTGCTGTGGCAGTTCCCTTTATTCTTGCCAATGCCTTGGGGTTATCCCAAGAACAATTGATTTACTTAATCAATGCAGATTTGCTAACTTGTGGTATTGCTACCATCATTCAGACTGTTGGTTTTGGGAATATGGGTATTCGGATCCCTCTTATTCAAGGGGTTACCTTTGCGGCTGTTACGCCCATGATTATCATTGGTAAATCTCATGGGTTGCAAGGAATTTATGGATCAATCATTGTGGCTGGTATTGTTACTTACTTAGCCAGTCCTTATTTTAGTCGTCTGATACGATTTTTCCCCCCCGTTGTGACGGGGAGTATTATTACCCTCATTGGTGTCACTCTCATGCCTGTAGCAGTACGGTGGGCAGCTGGCGGGAATCCGGCAGCACCCGATTTTGCGGCGGCTCCTTACATTGCTTTGGCGTTGGTCACATTGATGCTAGTGCTATTTTTCTATCGCTATTTCAAAGGTTTTTTAAGTAATATTGCAGTCCTACTCGGACTTATTTGTGGTACTTTGCTTGCCATTCCATTAGGGTTAGTGAAGTTTTCCCAAGTTGCAAGTGCAAATTGGTTTGGTATTACGACTCCATTTTATTTTGGCCTACCCACTTTTGATGTAGCATCCATAGCAGCCATGGTTATTGTTATGTTAGTGGTCATGACAGAAACAACGGGGGATTGTATTGCCGTTGGTGAGATTGTGGATAAAGAGGTTAATGCTAATGACTTGGCGCGATGTCTCAGAGCGGATGGTTTTTCCACTATGCTAGGGGGTATTTTGAATAGCTTTCCCTATACTGCTTTTGCCCAAAATGTTGGACTCGTCGGCTTGACGAAGGTCAAAAGCCGTTTTGTGGTTACTGCCGCTGGTGTGATTTTAGTGATTCTCGGCTTGTTTCCCAAATTTGCTGCGGCTATTTCTGCCATGCCTGTGCCTGTTTTAGGCGGTGCGGGGATTGCAATGTTTGGTATGGTGGCAGCCAGTGGGATTAAAACTCTTTCTAAAGTTGAGTTTGAGGGCACGAATAATATTATGGTGGTGGCTGTGAGTATCGGTATCGGAATGATTACCTTGTCTGTTCCAAATTTCTATCAGAATTTCCCTGTCTGGGCTCAGGTTATTTTGAATAGTGGTATCACTGCTGGTAGTATAACGGCCATTGTTTTAAATGTTATTTTAAATGGCCATAGTCAAGAAAAAGTCTAAATAAATAGGATATTCCGCTCTTTGCTTTTAGCAGGGCGGATTTCTTTTGCTTTTAGCAGGAATAATTTAACATAACGCAGAACAGATATAGGATTGAAAGAACAAAATTATCTTATCTTTTTTACGCAATCAGAAAGTATAAGTTTTTTGGGTAATTGAGTAAAAAACGTTAAACACGAAGATATGAAGATGCGAAGATAACACGAAGAACACAAAACAGTATAGTAAAAAAACTTCGTGATCTTCATGTTCTTTGCGTCTTCGTGTTTAAACGTATTTTCCTTTCTATGTTTTAAAGGACGTGTAGCATTTTTCTAAATTCTACCAAAATATGAATACTATAGGTGGCGATCATGAATAATCCAAAGCATAATAATCTATCAATCATAAATACAGTGAATATGGAAGCAATCGAGGAATTTTGCCAACAAGTATATTACTGCGACCCATATACTGCAATGCACGCAGAGCATGTGGCTGAACTTATGGCTGGTCTCGCTAGTCAAATGTGTATGTCATCTGATGAGATAAATCTTGCTTTTATCGTTGGACTTATTCATGATGTTGGTAAGATAAAAACGCCTAGCAATATTCTTAATAAACCTGGAAGGCTCACCCCAGATGAATTTGAGATCATGAAAGAGCATGCCCAGCACGGGGCAGATATGCTAGCCATCATTGACGGCGCGGAAGATATTGTTCCTGTGATGCGCCACCATCATGAAAAGTACAATGGAAAGGGCTATCCCCAAGGACTTTGTGGAGAAGACATACCCTTACTCAGTAGAATGCTTGCAATATGTGATACTTTCGACGCCATGACTACGAATCGATGTTATCGACAGCCCGTTACTCTAGAGGAATGCATAAAAGAAATTCACATGTGCTCGGCAACACAATTCGATCCGTCTATTTGTGAGTCCTTTATTGATTTTCTCAGAGAACGTTTTGGCTTTAAGATTGAAGAAATTTGCGATTAGTTTAGAACTCTAACTTTTTCTCGTTTTCTAAGTCAGGGGCTCAAAAAAGTTAATTGCAATATAAAAAGGTGGCCTTATAGCCACCTTTTTATATTTAGGATTACTTCTTTTTATTTTGTTTCTCGTTTTTCTTATTTTCGGTATTACTAATTTCTTTTGCGAATTCAACGTTTTTATTTTCTTTTGGACATTCTTGTTTTTTCAAATTTATCACCTCCACTCTTATTATTTCCGTATCTCCAATTTTAATTAGTGGAAAAACAGGCTTTATATTTTTATTCTCTTTTTAATATAAGCAATATTCATCTTTCATTCTTATTCATTTGCCTAGGATAATAAGCAGGAATAATATAGTCAACCGTCGAAATAGCAATAGTCATTTTAAATAGTGATCGGAGGAATAACAAGTGAAAAAAAATGGGAATGATAAGGACAAGCTTAATTTCGATCAGCCAAAGTCTGGTTATCCATTAACCTTTGGTGGTGAAAAAACAAGCCATTTGGGCCTAGATGATATCTACCTAGAAATTGAAGAGCGGATACTTGAGGCAATTAAGGTGGGTGAGCCCTTTATTTTTGAAGGGTCGAATGAACCGGGGAACCTTTATTATATCATTGAGCGTCGAACAACAGACTATCTCCTTAGTGTGAAAGAAATTACAGAAGATACAGCTGACTTAATGAACGGTACCTTAGAGAAAGTCCAGAAATTGGGGAAAGATAAGATGGAAGAGATCATGGAACTCATGATGTTTGAAGATATAGATATTGATATTACAAAAACAATGACGTTGTCCCTTGAAGCAAACTATGAGATATTAATTGAAAAACTCCAAGAACTTAGAGAAGATGCCGATGAAATTCTTGTGGGTAATTTGACCCGCCTTCAAGAAATCATAAGAGAATATGAAGAGAATGCTTTCTGATCATGAAGTAAGATACAGATTGGCGAAATTGGTGATAAAGAGGTATACATCAAGTATGCCTCTTTATCTACTGTAGAAGGAGAGTGTTAAAATTGCTCAGCTATATGTTAAAACGTTGTGTTAGTTCTTTAGTTGTTTTGCTGGCGATTATTACAATTACTTTCCTACTGATGCATGCTATTCCAGGGGGGCCCTTTAGTAGTGAGAAAAAGATATCTCCAGCCATCATGAAAAATATTGAAGAGCACTATCGCCTCAATGATCCATTGTGGACACAGTATGTGGACTATATGGCTCACTTAAGTCACTTTGATTTGGGACCATCTTTTAAATATGAGGGCCGTAGTGTCAATGACATGATTCGTGAAAGCTTCCCAGTATCCTTAGAACTTGGTATGGTGAGTATTAGTCTTGCTATTTTGATCGGAATTCCTGCTGGTGCCCTTGCAGCCCTTAAGCAGAATAAGTGGCCAGACTATGTTACGATGTTTTTTGCAACAATTGGAGTGTCAGTACCTAGTTTTGTTCTAGCCACACTGCTCATCTATGTATTTGCCCTTAAACTTTCATTACTACCAGCAGCCATGTGGGGTGGCGCTGCCTATATGATTTTGCCGGCCTTGGCCTTAGCCAGTCATCCCACAGCCTTCATTGCTCGCCTTACACGTTCTAGTATGCTTGAAGTCTTGGCTCAGGATTATATCAAGACCGCCCGGGCAAAAGGACTATCCCAGTTTGTCATCATCTATCGTCATGCCCTAAGAAATGCCTTAATTCCGGTGGTCACTTATATTGGTCCCATGGCCGCGGGTATATTGACGGGGAGTTTTATCATTGAGACTATATTTGCCATNCCAGGTCTAGGGCGACATTTTGTGACAAGTATTTATAATCGGGACTACACAGTGATTCTCGGTGTGACGGTATTTTATAGCCTACTCATCATTAGTTTAAATTTAGTAGTGGATCTTATTTATCCTCAGCTTGATCCCCGCATAAAACTAAATGAGAAAGAAGGGGGTTAAGGGATGTATATCAACAAAGAATTATTTGAGCCTCTCCATGGCCTTAGCCATAGGGAAGGGGAAACCCGTCCCATTACAACCTACAGACAGGATGCCTGGCGGCGCCTGAAAGAAAATAAACTGGCCATGCTTGGCCTGTATACTGCCTTGTTAATTATTCTCATTGCGGTTATTGGTCCTTGGGTATCCCATGCGTCTTACTCTGATCAAAATCTTATGCAGTCTAACAAGACACCTAGCGCCGAGCATTGGTTTGGCACTGATAACTTGGGGCGGGATTTGTTTATTCGGGTTTTATATGGTGCTCGTATTTCACTATCCATCGGTATTGTGGCTAGCCTTATTAATCTTATCATTGGAGTTATATATGGTGGGATAGCAGGTTTATTGGGCGGTCGAGTGGATCGAATTATGATGAGTATTGTTGATGTGTTGTATGGTATTCCAATGTTGCTATATGTAATACTCTTAATGGTTGTATTGCAACCAGGACTGACTAATATTTTTATCGCTCTGGGTATTGCTTATTGGCTGGGGATGGCGCGTATTGTTCGTGGGCAAATATTAAGCCTAAAGGAACAAGAGTATGTCCTAGCGGCGCGGACCATTGGCGCTAGTGAATGGCAAATTCTTTATCGTCATCTTATTCCCAACTGTCTAGGTCCCATTATTATTACGATGACGTTGGCTATTCCAGAAGCAATCTTTACTGAGGCATTTCTAAGCTTTATTGGCCTTGGAGTGGCTGCTCCCATGGCCAGTTGGGGTGTATTATCCTCAGAAGGGGTGACGAGTTTACGCTCTTATCCTTTCCAATTGTTTTTTCCAGCTATGGCTATTAGCATCACGATGTTGGCTTTTATTTTTCTAGGGGATGGTCTGCGTGATGCCCTTGATCCCCGGGCACGACGCTAAGGAGGTATAATGATGAAGCCATTGCTCGATGTACAAGAATTATCAGTATCATTTGATACCTACGCTGGCGAAGTAAAGGCCATTGATAACGTCAGTTTTCAAGTTTTCCCTGGTGAGGCTCTGGGCATTGTAGGCGAGTCTGGGTGTGGCAAAAGCGTGACAGCTCATTCGATTATGCAGCTCATTACAACTCCGCCGGGCAGGTATACAAAGGGAAAAATATTTTTTGAAGAGGCCAATTTATTAGAAAAGAAAGAAGAACAAATGACGAAAATTCGGGGTAATGATATCAGTATGATCTTTCAAGACCCCATGACATCTCTTAACCCTGTGCTTACTGTAGGGATGCAAATTGCTGAATCCCTACAGCTGCACCAGCATATGAACAAAAACCAAGCCTTTGCCCGGGCGGTGGAATTGCTGACCTTAGTTGGCATACCAATGCCGGAAGAACGTGTAAAAAATTATCCCCATGAGTTTAGCGGTGGTATGCGTCAGCGGACGATGATCGCCATGGCACTTTCCTGTAATCCAAAAATACTTATTGCGGATGAGCCAACTACGGCCTTAGATGTAACCATTCAAGCTCAGATTCTTGATTTAATGAAAGATTTGCAAGAAAAATTGAACACTGCTATTATTTTAATTTCTCATGATCTAGGCGTGATTGCTACTTTATGTAGCCGTGTCATTGTCATGTATGCCGGAAAAATTGCTGAAGTGGGAACAGCCCAGGATATTTTTCATCATCCACAACATCCCTATACATTGGGACTGCTAAAATCAGTGCCACGATTGGATTTGCCTCAGCAACAAATGCTGAGAGGCATTGATGGACAACCTCCCGATCTGTTGCATCCACCCACTGGTTGCCCATTTCATCCTCGTTGTCTCCATGCTATGGTAATTTGCAAATCTCAGTATCCTGAAAGCACAGAGGTCAATCAGGGGCACAGTGTAAAATGTTGGCTACAGCATCCTGATGCGCCTAAAGCCGAAGGGGAGGTTCCAGGCTGATGGAACAACAAAATATATTAGAGGTCCACAATCTGAAAAAATACTTCACAGCCCACACAGACTTTTTTGGCCGTCCCACTGCCTACATTAAAGCAGTGGATGATGTAAGCTTTACCATGGAAAAAGGGGAAACTCTAGGACTTGTAGGTGAGAGCGGCTGTGGTAAATCTACGACTGGCAGAACAATTATAAGGCTGTATAAGCCCACTGCTGGCGAGATTTTGTTTAACGGGAAGATCATTGACAGCCCAGCCAAGGAAAAACAACTGCGCCGTACCATGCAAATGATTTTCCAAGACCCTTATGCCTCCTTAAATCCACGTATGACTGTGGGGGATATTATCGGAGAACCTTTAGATATTCATGCCTTGGCAACTGCAGGTGATCGAAATGAGCGTATTGTCAGCTTACTGCAGATGGTAGGATTACACTCCGAACATGCCAACCGCTTTCCCCATGAATTTAGTGGCGGTCAACGGCAGAGGATTGGCATAGCACGTGCACTCGCCATTGAACCACAATTTATTATCTGTGATGAGCCTATTTCTGCTTTGGATGTTTCCATTCAGGCCCAAGTGGTCAATTTATTAAAAAGTCTCCAAGAAAATCTTGGACTGACCTATTTGTTTATCGCCCATGATTTGGCCATGGTTAGGCATATCAGTACTCGCGTGGCCGTGATGTATCTAGGGAAAATCGTAGAATTAGCAGAGACAATGGAATTGTACAGTAAACCCCAGCATCCCTATACGAAGGCTTTGCTATCGGCCATACCAACTCCGGACCCAGACGTAGAGGCAAACAAAAAGCGAATTCATATATCCGGTGATGTGCAGAGTTCGATTCATTCATCATTAGGATGTGCCTTCCGTCCTCGTTGTCATTACGCCATAGGGATATGTGCTGAACAGCAACCATTACTGATGGATGCAGGCATAAACCATATGGTAGCCTGTCATGTAGTAAATAAAAATTAAGATGAGATAGATAGGAAAGAATGGAGAAAAATATGGAATTGTTGCGTCAGAAAATTGAAAATGTATTAGCATCCTATACTGGGCGCTGGGGAATTGTCATTATAAATAAATCTACTGGGGGTAAACTAGAGATAAACCCAGACATGGTCTTTCCCGCCGCTAGTATGATTAAAGTTCCTATCATGTACGAAATAATGAAGCAAGCTGCAGCTGGTACTATTGATCTGGATTCCTTCCTTGTTGTAACGAGTGAAGTTCGTGTCGGTGGTGCTGGTATATTGCAGGAGTTACGCCCTGATATCACAATGACGATACGAGAGCTGATGACCTTGATGATTGTCTTNAGTGATAATACNGCAACTAATATGNTCATTGATCTTGTAGGCATGGATGCAGTCAACGCCACCATGATTGAGTTAGGGCTGAAATCTACAAGACTTCGTCGTAAGATGATGGATTTTGATGCGGCTCGTTTAGGTAACGAGAACGATACCAGTGCGTCCGATGTAGCCCTCTTATTTAGCATCATTGAGAATCATCAAGAATTACCTATTGAATACACCACGTTGATGCTTGAGATTCTGAAACGTCAGCAAGTTCGCGATAAACTTCCTTTTCACTTGCCGGCAACAGCGGTACTGGCGAATAAAACAGGCACCCTGGTCGGCGTAGAACATGATGGGGGAATTTTATTTTTGCCCAGTGGTGTTTATATTATTTCTATTATGACGGCTGATCTAGAACTTAATTATCAAGGACTGCAATTGGTTGCTAACATTGGCAAAGTAATATACGAGCACTATCTTTGTGAAAAGGAGGAATAATCATGTCATACAAAAAAACATTTGCAGGCATACTGGTGATGGCAATGCTCATCACACTTAGCACAGGTTGTGGCAAATCTAGCAGTGGGGGCAATGAACAAATCCTTCGTTATGCTTTAGAAGCGGAACCAGCGACATTAGATCCAGCCAAATCCACGGCGATCCCAGAATCATTGGTAGAATTACAGATGTTTGAAGGCTTAACACGCCTTGATGCCAAAGATCAACCCGTTCCAGGAGTGGCAGAGAAATGGGAAGTATCTCCTGATGGGCTTAAATATGTATTTTATTTGAGGGCTAATGCTAACTGGTCTAATGGTGAACCTGTCACTGCCCAAGACTTCGAGTTTGCTTGGAAACGAGTGTTAAACCCTGAATTTGCTTCAGAAAATGCGTATATGTTATTCCCTATTAAAAACGCCCAATCTTATAATGAAAAAAAGGCTGGAGCAGACCAAGTAGGAATAAAAGTGATCAATGACCACACCCTCGAAGTCACTTTGGAAAAGCCAACAGCATACTTTTTAGGCTTGGCGTCTTTTCATGCTTTCTATCCTGTTAACCAGAAGATAGTGACAGCAAATTCAGATAAATGGGCGACCGATATGACGACTTTGATTGGCAATGGTCCTTTTAAAGTAAGCAATTGGGCCCATGGTAGTAAAATTGAATTTGTGAAAAATGATCAATACTGGGATGCCGGGGCTGTTAAATTGACGAAAATGGAATGGCCAATCAGCGATTCACAATCCACGCGGTTAGCACTGGTAGAAAACAACCAGGTCGATATGATGGTGGAGCCACCAGTTGTCGAGCAAGATCGGCTAACTCAAGCCGGACTATTGAAGATATCGCCCTATCTTGGTGTTTATTACTATGTATTTAATACCCAAAAAGCTCCTTTCGATAATGTTAAAGTACGTAATGCTTTTGCATTAGCAATTACTCGTGAGAATCTGGTAAAAAATGTAGTCAAAGGTGGAAAACTGCCAGCTTATGCCTTGGTAGCGCCTGGACTGGTCAATCCTGCTACGGGTAAGGACTTTCGTGAAGAAGGCGAAAATTATGCTGTAGAGGACGTAGCTCTAGCAAAAAAAATCCTAGCAGAAGCTGGATATCCTGATGGCAAAGGCTTGCCACCAATTACGATTATGTTCAATACCAGTGAGATGCACAAATCCATTGCCGAAGCTATTCAAGAGATGTGGAAGCAAAACCTAGGAGTGACTGTTAATTTAACCAACCAGGAGTCTAAAGTATTTTTAGAAACCAGAACACAAGGTGAGTTTCAAATTGCCCGGGCCTCGTGGATCGGTGACTATGCTGATCCTATGACTTTTATGGATGTATTTAAGGACTCTGGCAATGATGCTAAATATAGCAATCCAGCATATAACCGCCTGGTAGAACAGGCTCAGAATACAAATGATCAAAAAATCCGCATGCAGGCCATGCATGAGGCAGAAAAAATGCTCTTTAATGATTCGGTGATCATGCCAATTTATTATACAACCCAGCCATTCGTGGCCCAACCCTACGTGAAAGGCTATTTTTGGTCAGTGCTCGGACTGGCCGATTTTAAGACAGCATATATAGAAAAATAATTTCTATTAAAGAATGCGCAGTTTACACTGCGCATATCTCTTTATTAGTCGCAATTTCTTAAATGGTTCTTTTTATCAAATGATGTATTGTTACTAATTATTGATCAGAAGGTGGGTTTATTCATGATTGAAGGTATAAGTCACATAACGGTGATCGTTAAAGATTTAGAACGTGGTTCATTATTTTTTAAGTCGATCTTTGATGCTGAAGAGATATACTCAAGTGGTGATAAAATCTTTTCCAAGACTAGGGAAAAATTCTTTCTAATTGGTGGTCAGTGGATAGCGATGATGGAAGGCGAACCATTATCTGATCGCACATATAATCATATTGCGTTTAAGATAAGTGATGAAGATTTTGAAGTTTACGAGTCGAGAATTCAATTATTAGGAATCGATTTTAAGCCGTCAAGACCAAGGGTTGAAGGTGAAGGTCGTTCATTATACTTTTATGATTTTGACAATCATCTTTTTGAACTACATACAGGTACACTTTCGGAAAGATTAGCGAGGTACGCTCGATAACAGAGCAACAAGGAGATGGTATAATGGATTCTATTTCTCAGATTAAACCTAAAAAACTCTACCCAGGAGATACCATTGGTGTAATTGCTCCTGCCGGATGTGGAGACTTGGATTTGTCCATGGCAGGAGTTAGTTGGCTGGGAGAACAGGGNTTNCGGGTGCGCCTTGGTNTGAATGTNCAGCAAAAANNNGGATANNTGGCTGGGACGGATCATCAACGAGCCGCTGATCTTAATGCCATGTTTGCGTCTTC
>JGI24143J45723_1000275_pt1 | contig 27786 bp, 23 predicted proteins | sample BarGraIncu00432A_FD_45723 | JGI IMG/M metagenome (IMG submission 45723) | reverse complement strand
AGGGCTTTTCCTGTTATAGTGCGTGCGTCGATCTTTTCCATGCAAGCAGTATAACTCAAATGAGACAGTAAAGACAGTTATATCGTCACCGGGTTAATAGCTTAATGTGTCTGCCGGGGTGAAGACTAAAGAGAGTAACTGAGTCCCGACTGAGGGAATGCTTCCTGATGCAGGCGAATAAACAAAGGTGCCAGGTACGCTGGCAGATGCATCCAGTTGCACATTTCTGTATGAGACATAGGTCCATGTCTCTTTATCCAGTTTAACCAGTTTGGCGGCCTTCCAGTTAAACCCTGCAAAATGGGCGGAGAGTGCGGCATCATTTATTACCGTATTGCGGAAATCTTCCACTGAGTGAATGCTTTGTTTCTCGCAGAGTCCGTAGTATTTGCCGGAAATCTCGCTATTGGCTTCGGCCGGTTCCTCCGGTTCCTTGATTTGTGTTGAAGATAATTGCGCTGAAGATAATCGTGCTGAAGATAATCGTGCTGAAGATAATCGCGCAGAAGTCAATTCTCCCGGGGTGTTTGGTGCTTTAACAGCTTTATCCGCCGTGGCGTATGGTTGGAAATACTGGCTTAGCGCCACAGCCACCAGAACAACAAGCACAACTAACCCGATGCCAAGGGCAAATTTTTTGGGGCTTGACTGTCTTCCGTGTCGCATAGCGTTAGCCTCCTCTGATTCCTGTGATCAACCCTGCGAAATCATCTGAGACGCCTTTTGATGTCGCGGCGGTTGGGTGCGGCTTCGGAAGAGAATTGGCCAGCGCTGACCATTCTCCTTCTCGCTTGCACCTGCCGTTGCGGGCAAAAAATCGGCGCCTCCGCGTATATTTGCGGGATGCATGCCATTGCGTATTACTGTGTTTTCAGTGTGTTACGCTGTTATTAAAATAAGAAATTGTTAATATTGGTACAGCAATGGATTGGATTTGAACACTTCTATGGTTGGTATTATTAGGAGGAGTTTCGGGGAAAATAGGGGTGGCGATCGGGGTGTGGTAGGGACAATTGGCAGGAGCCAGGCTCATGGTTTTCGGGGGCTACCTGGTGCTGGGTGAAAAGGTGCGCCTGGACATCAGATTGGTAGAGGGAGAGACGGGAAGTGTCAGAAAGGCAGTGAAAAGGGTTGTTGCCAGCTCCGGCCTCCAGATCCTGCTTAATGCCGCAGAGGCTGCCGCTGAAGAGTTCTAAGGTAGGTCACTTTCTTGCTTCGCAATTGAACGTCATTTAACGCTGATCATTCAGCTCCCATCCGAAACACGATCTCACTTGTTGAACTTTCCAACTTCGATCCTGAACTCCGCACCACTGCCAGTATTGCGAGATTGGGAGAAACGCCCCGAACCGGCGACACACATAGGCTTTGCGGATGAACCGGTGTTTCTACCCACAGATTCTAATGGATATGTTGTTGCTCCAATCCCCTCGATTGCGCCCAGCCCAATAATAGCGTACATTATCAATCAATCTCCTTGCCCCCATACTCTTACATGCGATTGGACAGCTATTGAAGCCTAATGCAGCAGGCAACTTTATGTGCATACGGGGACGGGCAATTTCAAAAATACGGTAATCGTATAGTTGTACTACCAATCAGATTTATGAACAAAATAGGTGATGCGATTATGGATACCGCCAGCTATCATGAAATTCGGGAACTTTTCGACGAGTATATCCGGATGTATGCGAACCGCGACGACCTGCTCACCACCTGTTTTAGCGAGGATTTCTCCGGCATTACAGGTAGCGGTGATTATCTTGTTAAAGACCGGGAGGTCTGGATTGCGGTGACCCGCCAGGATTTCACCCAGGTTAGAGATCCTATAAGCATCGAGCTGAAAGACCTCGCCATCCAGTTGTTGGCAGCTACGATTGCAGTTGCCAGCAGCACCATCATCATCCATTTGCCTATTGAAGAGCATATCCTGTCGGAAAAGATAGTTCGTCTGGTTCTTGTTTTTCGTAAGGAAAGCACTGGATGGAAAATATCCCACTGTAGCTTTTCGGTCTCTTTCGGCGTAGCTGACGAGGGTGAGATCTATCCGCTAAATGATTTGAAGGACCGCAACCGGCAGTTGGAAAAACTCGTAGCTGACAGGACCAGCCAGCTTTCTGAGGCGAACTGCCTGCTGAAACATTCAAATGAGAGCCTCGCCAGAGAAATCGAAGAGCACAAACAGTCAGAAATAACAAATGCAAGGCTGCTGCTACGCCAGCGGGCCATTCTGGACAATTTGCCGATGATGGCGTGGCTCAAGGATACTGAAAGCCGACTGGAGATGATCAATGAACCGTATGCCAGATCCTGCGGTCATAAGGTCGAGGAATGCATTGGCAAGACTGATATGGAGTTATTTCCCAGAGAAATGGCAGAAGCTTTCCTTGCCGACGACCGGGAGGTGTGTGCTTCAGGCAAGAAAAAGGACGTCGAAGAACAGATAGCGACCGCTGAAGGAGCAAAATGGCATTCCACCTATAAGACGCCTCTCTTCGATGAACTGGGGCGGGTCGTCGGTACTACGGGTATCGCCCAAGACATCACCGAACGCAAACAGGCGGAGAACGCCCTGGTAGAGAGTGAGGTACGTTTCCGCTCGTTGATGGAGAATGTTCCAAATGTGGCAGTCCAAGGGTGTGCGCCTGATGGCTCGGTGCTCTTTTGGAACCGGGCCTCGGAACTGCTCTATGGCTACTCCGCGCAAGAGGCGCTGGGTGCAAATCTTCTTGACCTTATCATCCCAGCTGAAATGAAGGATGATGTCAAGGAAGCCGTTGCCAAAATGCACGAGAGCGGCACACCTATCCCTGCAGGCGAACTAATGCACTGCCGCAAGGATGGCTCAAAAATTCTGGTGTTCTCCAGTCACGCCTTGCTGAGCCCCGTGGGCCGTCCGCCGGAATTTTTCTGTTTCGATGTTGATTTGACCGAACGCCAGAAGGCGGAGGATCTGCTTTCATATGCTATCTCGTTGACTGATGCCTCCCTCGAATCTACCGCCGATGGAATCCTGGTCGTGAACGGAAACGGCAAGATCGCACGTTGGAACCGGAAGTTCGTCGAGCTTTGGAACGTACCGAAGGAACTGCTGGTCACCGACGTCGCAGACCCCGTGCTCACCTATGCTCTTTCCCAAGTGGCCCAACCTGACGAATTCCTTGAAAAGGTCAGGGAACTCTACGAGCACCCGGACGCTTCCAGCCAGGGCCAGCTCACGATGGCCGACGGGCGCATTTTCGAACGCTACAGCCAGCCCCTGGAAATCGGTGACGAGATCGTGGGCCGGTTCTGGTCCTTCCGTGACGTTACAGAGCATAAGAAACACCAGCTGGAACAGTCAAAAATAGAAAAGCTGGAGTCGCTCGGCCTCCTCGCCGGTGGAATTGCCCACGATTTCAACAATATTCTGACAGGTGTAATGGGCAACATATCCTTTGCACAGATGTTCCTTGATCCCACCCATAAATCATTCAAGCCGCTGGCGGAGGCAGAAAAGGCATCGCTACGGGCCACCGAACTCGCCCATCAGTTGCTGACCTTTGCCCGTGGAGGCAAACCGATCAGGAAGGCCATTTCACTTCCAAATGTCGTCAACGAGTCGGTCAAACTTGTGCTGAGAGGGTCAAATGTTAAGGGGATTATCGATATCCCTGACGGAACCCATGCAATAGATGCAGATGAAGGTCAGTTGAGCCAGGTTTTGCATAACATCGTCATCAACGCCTCGCAGGCCATGCCTGGCGGCGGCACATTGACTGTCAGCGCACAAAACGAGACCCTCGTTGAAGCTGATACCTTGCTTCTCAGTCCAGGTAACTACGTCCGGCTAACTATCTCCGACCAGGGGTGTGGCATGCCAGACGATGTTATGACAAAGATTTTCGATCCGTACTTTACCACTAAGTCGGCAGGCAACGGGTTGGGGCTGGCTTCGGCCTACTCAATAATAGCCAATCATGGTGGAACTATTGGCGTCGTTTCAGTCGTCGGCAAGGGGACCACCTTTACCATTCACCTGCCTTCCACCGGAGAGACCTTCTCGGCCCATACCACGGGAACTTCAGCTAAGATTGGTGCCCTGCAGGTCAGCGGTGGTTCAATTTTAGTCATGGATGATGAGGCGATGATCCGGGACCTTGCTGCCATGATGCTTTCGGAACTGGGTTACCAGGTGATGACTTGTGCTGACGGCGCGGAGGCCATAAGATTGTACGAACATGCCCTGCAATCTGAATGTCCTTTTGCTGCGGTTATCATGGATCTTACCATACCGGGTGGCATAGGAGGCAAGGAAGCAGCCCAGAAGATTCTTGCCATCGATGCGAAAGCCAACCTGATCGTGTCGAGTGGATATTCCAATGCCCCCATTATGTCGGATTACACGGCCTATGGGTTCAGCGCGGCAGTGGTAAAGCCCTATAGAGTCAATGATCTTGCGCAGATACTAACCTCGTTGCTGAGTCGCTAGAAGGGAGTCATTCAATTGAGTCATTCCTTTACCCCTGATCAAGGTTCGGCTGGACGAACAGTCCGTTGGTCCTAAATTGTGAACCGGTGGGGGACAGGGTTCGACTCTGCATGAATTACAGTTTCCCTCTATGAGAGGGGACGTATCAGGCACGTCTGATTCTGCTTTTAGCTCATGAAATGGTTTGTTTTAGGCAGGAATTATGTCTGGATGGGACTGGGCCGGAAAGGGAAGCCAGTACCAGTATGAAAAGAAACCATGAATTTTTATTTCCGCAGGAACTAATTGAACAAACTAGTTCGTTGGAAGTCTTACGTTATTTGCCTATATCGCAACCAGACAACTCTGAATTCGGCCTTGCCGTTCGTGTTAAGCTACCCCCGACCGATTGAGGGTAAAGTAAAAAGTGGCTCCCCTGTCGACGACCCCTTCGCCCCATACCCTCCCTCCGTGGCGTTCGATTATACGCTGTACGGTGGTGAGCCCGATGCCGGTACCGGGGAAATCGCTAGAGCAATGAAGTCGCTGCAAAGGTTTGAAAAGACGATCCACCCTTGCCATATCGAAACCCGCCCCATTGTCGCGCACGAAAAATACTGGCAGACCATCGTCCTCGCACCTGCCGAACTCTACGCGGGCGTGCTCGGTCTGGGAAGTGTATTTCCATGCATTGCCGAGTAGGTTTTCCAACAGTATCCGCATCAAGTGGGGGTCACACCAGGCGACGAGGCCAAGGGAGACCACCAACTCAACTTGCCGTTCAGCCTGAAGCGGACGGAACTCAGCCACGATTTCGTTGACTAGGGAGGAGATATCGACATCGCTACAGCTAATCTCGTCCTGGCTTACCCTGAAGAGAACGAGTATCGCCTCGATGAATTCCGCCATCTCATGGCATCCAGTGTCGATGGCGTTCAGCAGGATCTTACCCGTGTCATCGAACCTATCCCCATACATATCGACGATAGCCTGCGAAGCCGCAGAAATCCGGGTGAGAGGGGAACGGAGGTCATGGGAGAGGGAGTAGCTGAAGGCCGTCAGATCACGGTTGGTGGCCTGGAGTTCAAGAGCCTGTTGCCGCCGGTTCTCGAGGAGCGAGCTGATTGCAGCTTCACCCTTTTTCCGTTCGGTGATGTCGCGGTCAATGCCCCGAAGACCAATGAAGCGCCCATCGGCGTCAAAAATGGGAATACCGCTCGTCTCCAACACCCGCAGAGTCCCATCCTTATGGACATTGATGTTTTCGAGCGTTTGAAAAGGCTGCGGGTTTAGGAGAAGTGCGTCGATGCCTGCTCGTATTCGATCAGCTTCTTCTTCAGGCATGAAATCGAAAGGGGTCTTGCCTAAGACCTCTTCCGGCAAGTAGCCGAGCAGGTCCATCACCTTCGGGCTGGCATATACATACCTGATTCTTTCATCCACCTCCCAAATCCAGTCACTTGTGTTTTCTGCCAGTTCTCGAAAATACCGTTCACTTTCGGCGAGCGCCATGTAGCCTACCGCAAGTTCGGATTGGTTCTCTATAGAAGGCAGTTTTGGTATCATAGAAGCTCCTCTTATCTCAATCATAAATGAAAAAAATGCGACATATACGCGGATATTGAAAGCACATGACCTTTTTGACCCCTTGATTAATGTATGTCAAATAATCTCTGATAACAACGATATTTTCTTGGGTGACTAGCCATAAATTCATTTTGCGTTTGGACACAATGGTTAAATTGCTTTAGGCCGCACTTCCGGTCGTTTCCTGAGGATGGTTAACGGCACCTTAGTCGAAGTCGTGTCAAAAACAGAGGAATTTGCACCGTCAAATACGTGCTGAAATTTGCGAAATCACTGAGGCATATTCTTGATAACATCCTTTATCACCAAGGTTGTCGAGTCCCTTGGCCTGGGAACAGCAACATCATCTATGACCGTTATGGGAATGGCTGCAGGCCTGCGGTACCCCCTGGAGGAGTTGCGGAAGGTTGATTTCGGTGTACCCTGGAGATCCTTAGGGTCAACCTTTCTGCAATATTTGTTATCTAGATTAACTTTTAATTATGTTTCTTGTGTGATACAAAACTAGCCAGAAAATTACTGTAAAGGCGGAATTCCTGGGACTGCCGGCCGGCCACGACGAAAGAGCGCTTTGGCCTTAAGGTGCTGAACTTAGCGTGAGTACCTGGATGGATTTTTAAAAAAGAGAAGGGGGGGGGCGGCTACGTTACCAACAAAGCTGGGCCTCCATGATCTTTGAAGGCCCAGCCGTGGTCGAAATTTGTTACGGTTTATTTACTCGCCATAAACGTGGAGTTTATATTCACCGATGATCCCCAATACGCTTTTGGCTTCCCAATCTACATTAGAAACTTTCGAGATCCCGCCATTTTTCTTTGCCGTTTCTATGCTGCAATCACCCGTTGCCACCAGAGCCATGATGCTTTTGCACTCAGCAGTACCTTCTTTTTTACCTTGAGCTCCAGTGGCAGTGATTGGGAGCCTCAACTCAGTATAGAGGACGCCTACAGGCATAGGTGACGCGCATCCCGACAGCATTCCAGTCCCAATCAATAATCCCAACAAAACAGCCTTTTTCATTGCTTCCCCCTAAATTCAAATTCACTTCATGATAATTCTATACGCCTAAAATACCTAATGTTCAACAGCCTTATTCATTAAGTGCCAGGTTTAGCAACAGCCGCCGAATTGGCGACTATGGCCGCAAAGGAGGTACAGTTACGCCCCTTACCGAGACATTGACAACACACCGGAGAAGGGGAAGTGGAACCTGGCGCTGCAGTCGTACCGTCAGGCACAGGAGATCGACTTACGGGTGAGGGAAGCGAAGTTTTGTCCTTGCAGCCTACCGGTTATTCGTATAGGTTTGGAATATGAGAATGTCAGCCCTTCATCCCGCATACAAGAAATGCCTGTTGCCGTTAGTCCTGGCATTGGCAGTCTTCTTTATTTCCCAAGGGATGAGTTTACCCAATTTCAGCAACCTGCAAGAGCCCGAGCTATCAGCCCCACAGCATACCAAGAGTTCTGACAGTGCTTTCGTTAAGGCACTGACAAAAGTTTCCCAAACAAAAACCACCAAATCCGTTAATCATTCAGCTTTTGTCGACAGACCGATTCAGGTTGAGAATTCTGTCGTTCTCGTTTCGCTTTGCCAGCTGCCAGCCCGTCCTTTCATAGCTTCCGTCGTTTCGGTCATTCCTGCCAGAGCACCGCCCGCATAACACAAAACCCGCTACAGACAGCTCCCTATTAGCCTGGTCGCCGCAATCTTGACCGGTGAGGCTATCCGTGCCAACGAGCCCCCTCCAGGTCCATCCCGCAGTCGGGATATAGACCAAGGTATGCTCGCGCCTGGCACAGGCTAACGACCCAGGTCTACGACAGTTTGGCTGCCGGGAGACGGCTGCGCACCGTGCCTTTCCGCTTTGCGGAGTAGGGGCCTGTGCGCGCCCGGGGCTTTTTTTGCGCCCATTCCCGGACTGCCGCAATTTAGCCGGGTCCGCCAGCGGAGCCGTGCAGGAGGTGCCCATCGTCGTGAAGAAAAAGGCGGCCATCACGGGCGACCTCCTTACCGACGCGCAGGTGAAGATCGATCCTGAGTCCAATGAGCCGTATGTGGCTATCACCTTTAACTCGGCCGGTGCCCGGCTTTTCGACCAGGTGACGGCAGCAAATATCGGCAAGCGCTTTGCCATCGTCCTCGATGGCAGCGTGTACTCGGCACCGGTCATTCGCGACCGGATATCCGGCGGCGCGGCGCAGATTTCCGGCAGCTTCAGCGCAAAGGAGGCGACGGACCTGGCTATCGTGCTGCGTGCCGGGTCGCTCCCCGCCCCGGTGGAGATCGTGCAGAATGTCACGGTCGGCCCTTCGATAGGTCAGGATTCTATTTCCAAGGGGTTGCTGGCCGGCGGAATCGGAGTCGTTCTGGTCGTGCTGTTCATGGCGCTTTACTACCGCATGGCAGGGCTGGTGGCCAACTTCGGGATGGTGCTCAACGTGCTCTTTCTCATGGGGGCGCTGGCAGCCCTCGGTGCCACCCTAACGCTACCCGGGATCGCGGCCATTGTCCTTTTGATCGGCATGTCGGTCGATTCGAACGTGCTGATCTTCGAGCGGGTCAAGGAAGAGATCAGGCTGGGCGCCACTCCCGCCATGAGTGTAAACGCGGGTTACGACAAGGCCTTCCTGACTGTTATCGATTCCCACATTACGACCTTGATCACGGCTGCAGTGCTCTTCCAGTTCGGCACCGGGCCGGTCAAAGGGTTTGCCGTGTCGTTGAGTCTCGGCATCCTGATCAATCTTTTTACCACGCTTGTTACGACCAGAGTGGTTTTTGACAGCATATTCAGGCGCTTTGAGATAAAGCGTCTCAGCATTTAAGGAGGAAACACCATGCAGCTCATCAAAAATACCAGCATTGATTTTATCGGAAAGAGAAAAATCAGTTTCGTGATCTCCGGTATTGTCGCGATTATCGGTCTGATCGGCATCGTCCAGATCGCCGCAAACATGGGGATCGATTTCTCGGGGGGCACCTCGGTCCAGCTCAGCTTCGCACAGCCGGTTTCACTTGATAAGGCACGGGAGCTTCTTGCCGGCCACGACCTCAAAGAGGCAAACCTGCAGGAGATTAAGGAGGGGAACAGGATCCTGGTCAAAATTGGGAAGGACCGTCTCGCCAAAGGGAGCGTCGCCGACACCATAACTGAACTGTTCAAGAAGGAATTTCCCGGCAACGCTTTTGTCATCGAAAGTTCCACCGAAATCGGCCCTTCGATCGGCGACAAACTCAAGACGGATACTCTGAAGGCAGTGGGACTCTCTATGATAGGGATCATCCTTTATATAGCGTGGCGCTTTGATTTCAAGTTCGGCATCGGCGCTATTGTCGCTACCCTTCATGATGTGTTGGCTATGATTGCCCTCTTTTATCTGATGAACAAGGAGATCAACCTGCTCTTCATCACCGCCGTGCTGACCATTGCCGGGTATTCCCTCACCGACACGGTGGTGGTTTTCGACCGGGTCAGGGAAAACCTGCAAAAAAGCCTGGAAGGAAGCAGTGAGGCCATTTTCAACAGGAGCATCAACGAAGTGCTGTCCAGAACCGTGGTCACCTCACTGACCACATTCCTTGCTTCAGTCTCCCTGTTCCTGTTCGGCGGCGAGGTAATCCACGATTTCGCCCTGGCACTGGTGGCCGGGGTGGTCATCGCCACGTATTCATCCATATTTATCGCAAGTCCCATCGTTGCACAATTGGAGGCCGGGCGCGGCGGCGCCCAATAAGCACTCTCTTTGCCGCCCTAGGATTGGGTTTGATACCAGCAACAAGGAGGATGGAAGTTCCATGCACGAACTTGCTCTCAGGGCGAGGGGATGCATGGAACTCGTGTTCCCCCTTCGCTTTAAGCGTTGAAGGAGATTGATATGCAGAATCGTGCATCCCAGTTGTTGATACTCACCTGCCTGTGCTGCCTCGTTTGTGGGATGATCCCCCCCTCCAGTTGGTCGGCAGCGCCCGAGTTTAGGCTCTCCAAAGGACAGACACTCTATGTCCCTGTGTATTCCAACGTCTTCAGTGGGCCCAGAAGTCGTCCCTTTCCCTTGGCAACGACCCTGAGCATCAGAAATACTGATCTGTCAGCTTCCTTTCGTGTCACTTCCATCGATTACTATGACACGAACGGTAAATTGCTCCGCCGTTACCTGGAAAAACCTGTACCAATAGGGCCACTGGGATCGACCTACGTTCACCTGGAGGAGAAGGATGTAGCCGGTGGGTTCGGAGCCAACTTCATTGTCAGATGGGAGGCCGACAGGGTCGTCAACGCCCCGATCGTAGAGTGCGTCATGATCGGGGCCGCTTCAGGCCAAGGGATATCCTTTGTGAGCGCGGCACAGGAAATCAGAGAATGAAAAAAGTGCCCGTCCTTCTCCCGCCCGGGGGATAATCAGAGTAGTCACCACCCCGCCCGCGGGGAGGTTTTATCCGGCCATAAGCGCCCCTACGCCCGCGCCCGACTCCGTAGGGGTGAAAAAGCATCCGCCTGGAAACTCTTGCGGGAAGTCTTAAACCTCGATCCTGAACTCCGCACCACTGCCGGTATTGCGCACCGTCAGATGCCCTGCCATATTGTTCTCTATAATAGTTTTGGACATGTACAAGCCGATTCCGGTCCCTTTATCAGGCCCTTTGGTGGTAAAGTACGGGTCAAATACCTTGTCGATGATAGCTTCAGGGATACCTCCCCCATTGTCGCTGATGGTCACTACCGTCTTATCAGTTTCGCCAGACAACCGAATCGTAATGGTCGGGCTGCTAACGTTATGCTCTAAAAGCGCGTCTATGGCGTTGTTGAAAATGATGAGAAGAACCTGCGCCATCTCGTTCGGGTAGCCGTTGATGGATGGATCACTTGTTGATTCCAGTTCAGTCCTGATGCCATGAGTCTTGAAACTTCCCGCAAGCAGTGACAGGGTCTTTTCTATCAATTCGACCATCTTGAACTCGACCTTTTGTTTGTCAGGCTGGAAAAAATTTCTGAAATCGTTGATGGTTTTGGACATTTGTTGAATTATTTCCATTGTCCTTTTGACGGTGGCATCAAGGTACTCGCTGCTGAACTTCCCATGTTTATAGGTCGCCTGTAATTCCTGAGCGATGAGTCCTAGAATGTTGAGCGGTTGCCGCCACTGGTGTGCAATGTTTCCTATCATTTCCCCCATGGCGGCTTGGCGACTCTGCACCATCAGTAACTGGTCTTTATCGCGCATGTCGTGGACCGCTTGGACAATGCGTTCCTCCAAAGAACTGTTGAGTTTTTCCAGCTCAAGTCTTTTCGCGGCGAGTGCCTCTGCAGTCCGCCTGCGCTCGGTTACGTCGGTTATGATGGCGGTAAACTCACCCGGCAAAGGGCTGTACGCATAGATCGAGAGATACTGCCGGGTAGTTTCGAGCAACGCCTCGAACATGGTATCGCCGCCTTCAAGCGCAATCTTGCCTAAGACCCCGATATAATCAGACCCGAAAGTCTCGACACCGGGAAAGACCTCCTTGACAGTATGACCCTCTATGTCCGACTTCTTGATCCCGACAATCCGTGCGTAGGCATCATTAACTCGCACGATCAGGTAATTGACAGGCCGACCGTTCTCATCGGTGATGACCCGGCAGTGAGCTATGCCGTCTATCTTGCTGGCGAAGAGGGCCGAGTAGCGGTGGTCGCTTTCCCTCAGGGCATCTTCAGCATGCTTGAGCTCAGTGATATCCTCCAATAGCCAGATAATTCCTTTGGATAAATCTGTTGGTTCAATGGCTTTGCCAACGCTCCTGATCAGAATGTGGGTGCCGTCTTTTTTAACCATTTCCTGCACTGTCTCGTACGCCAGGCCCCGTGCCAAAACGGGATAGGCCTCCTTCCCCAGTTTTTCGTAAGCTTCATCTGAAGGATAAAGTTGCCTGATAGTTTGAAATTCGAGTTCCTCCTTGGAATACTGAAACAGCCGTTCTGTCATGTCGTTTACCCATAAGGGGCGTCGTTCACTGATTCTGGAAATCGAGATAGGGGCATTTTCCAGTATAAGGTTGAGCTCTTGCATGGTACTGGCGAGTTGGTTGGTGCGCTCCTCCACCCGCTGTTCCAGCGATGCGTTGATCTGCCGGACTTCAGAAAACTGCGCCGACAGCGAGTCCGACATATCCTTGAAATTGCTGATGAGATTATGCACCTCTTTAATGCCGCTTTCCGGCCAGGCAAACCCGTTGCCATCAGTCGCCATCCTGACGGGCAATTCGTGCGTTACAGCGTCGAGCTTTCCCAGTGCAACAACAACCTTTCGGCTAAATAATTCAGCCAATGCCAGCGCCCCGAGTAATATCAGGAAAAGTATGGCAAGTTTGTCGGTGTAGTAATCGTAGAGTGTTTTCTGAAAGGGCGCCACCGGCTGTTCCAGAATCAGTTTCCATTCCGCAAGTTCGCCAATGTCGGATTCCGCGACATAGAACGATTCCTTCCAGCGTTCCGAAAGTGGGGTATTGGAAGGCACCGTCGGCACCCACTGGCTGATCCCATTACCCAGGTGAATGAGCACTCCTTTGCCGCGCACAAAGGGTGTCATGACCTTTTGATCGGCACGGTTGCTCATAATGATATGGCGGTTTTTATCCAGCAGCGTGTAGAATTTGGCATTTTTTTGCGTGCTTTTGGTGAGGAATAAGAGGTAATCCTTTATCTGCTGCAAGCTCAGGACGCCGATGACATAGCCGCCGTATTCTCCCTGTGTGACTATCGGCGCCAGCATGGCGACCACTGGTTTGGGGGTGCCAACGCTCCCCTGATAAACTTCCGAGAGCATCGGTTTGAGCGTTTGCTTGAGCAGCGGGATGAAGGGGCGCTCAGCGAAGCTTTTGCCGATGTTTTTCTGCCCCAGTTCGTCGATCACCGGGTAAAAGGAGGTGGTGGTGGCTTCTCTGTCCAGTAGCCCGATGCGCATAAAATTGACATCCGACTTCTTTGCCAGCTCCAGAAAGGGTTGCATCTGTTGCGGGGATTTTGAGGCAGCCATCTCTGCCAGATTGATAATGGCGGATTTTCTGTTCAGCACCCAGTTTTCCATACGGTACGTCTCACGCAGGCTATTTTGTATCAGCTCGGTGCGAATACGAAGGTCAGTTTCGGCAAAATCGAACCTACTGCTAATCGCCAGCAGGATAAGTGCCGGGTACAACACGAAAAAGGCCAGCAGGTTGTAAACAATCTCGCTGTACGACGTTAAAGAGGAGCGCGAACGCAGTTCATAACCGGTATAGATCAATCGGGCGGCCAGGGCATTGGCGATGCCGTTCACCGCCTGTTTGCTCATGGCAATGTAGGTATTGCTGAAAGGAACCTGCATGGTGACGTGGTAGAAAAGGTAGACCAGCGGCATACCTATGATGAGCCAGTAGAGTGTATCAGCCAACACCATCCCGATCTTGTGGCGGTTCATTAACAAGCCGACGATAGCTACCTCGGCAGTCATAATGACTATGGCGTAGGGGTGATTCCAGAGGGAAAAGGTATAGCTGGCGATGATGGCGGCCGCCAGAATGCCCCGGCCAAGCCCGAAGAGCTGAAGTGCCAGCATGGCAAAAATGCTGCCGAAGAGAAAATCTATGTTGAAGAAGATTGGGAACTTGAAGAAATTGCCTGCGAGACCGGCAGCGATCAGGGCCAAAAGGAGGGGGACACGGTGTTTTCTATTTTCAACGCCGTTGGCCGATGGCGGGGTGGTCATGATGGTCTCCGGGGAAAGGAGCCTCTTTTGCTCAATGAATGGTGAGCTACCTGGGCTCTCCATTGGACGGCACCTGACCGTGCCAAAGCATCCTTCTCGCTGCCATTGGGAGTGTGAAGAAAATGGTTGGTAGTGCCTAATGATAGCACGAAGAGGGTGCGTGGTAAATACCGGAGCTATTGAATATTCCGAATGCCACGAACACCGCTCCTTGGCTTTGAGCAAGGTATTTTGCACCCTTTGCCAGCTATCGCAGCAGCGGTCTCCCGCCGTAGATCCAGTGTGGGCGCCCAATGGCACCCTTTGGTTGGATCCGGTACATAAATAGCTTATTGGGATTGAATGTCGAAAACATTCATTACGGCTGCCGACGGGCAGCAAATGAGTCCTGCTCGTCGACGCGCTGACCGTATCCGGGCGCTGCGTGGGACAGAAATTGGTCGTGGACCTTCACGGCGGCGCGCTGGCTACGCGTTTATACCGCCTGGAGGAAAACTATGAAACGACGAGAATTTATCAAAACGGGCTTGAGCGGACTGGCGGCCATCGCCGTCGGGAGCGTAAGCCTCCCCCATCTGTTCCGATTCGAGGCACTGGCCGCCCAACGGGGCATCAACCTGACCATGGATGCCGCCCTGGTGGAAATGGTCGACGGGAGCCAGGTCTTCCACTGGCTCTTCGGAACCGCCGCCTCCGGACCAAGTTTCCCGGGGCCGGTCATCTTCGCCTCTGCCGGGGATGCCATCACCCTGAACCTCACCAACCGGCTTTACGAGCCCCATGCCTTCCAGATTGTCGGGACGAACATCCTCTTACCCAGCATCGCCCCGGGCCAGACCAGGTCGCTCAGCTTTACGGCGCCCGCCGCCGGCACCTATCTCTACAGCGACCCGCTCAACGATCCGGTGAACCGGGTGCTCGGTCTGCATGGCGCACTGGTGGTCATGCCCACGACCGGGAACACCCCGTACAGCTACCCCACCCCTGCCGTGCAGCAGCTCTTCAATGACCTGGGGACCACGCCGCAGTTCCCGCGCCATCACTATTCTCCGGCAGGCTGGCAGCCCGATCGCTTCCGGATCTGGCTGCAGCACCAGATCGACCCCTCCTTCAATGCCCGGGCCCAGGCGGATTACCTGGCGGGGCGCCCCTCGACCCTGACCGGCGCGGAGATGGGTAGCAAATTCCTTCCGCGCTACTTCACCATCAACGGCAAGTCGGGGACCTTTTCCGCCCACGACCCCGGCGTCGCCCTGGAGGGGAGCATCGGCCAGCCGATGCTGGTGCGCGTCCTGAACGCCGGTCTGTTCACGCACTCAAACCACCTGCACGCCAATCATTTCTATGTGATCTCGGTGAATAATTCGGTGCAGGAAAACGTCCTCAATCTCGATTCCCTCACCATCAAACCGCTGGACCGGGTCGACTGGCTGGTGCCGTTCAAGCGGCCACCGGACATAGCCGGTGACGAGAACCTGCCGCTGCGCACCCTGATTGCCAACGAGCTGGGATTAAGGATAAACGGCCCCAACGGTTCCGGGGGATTCTCCCAGTCACCCCTGGTCTACCCGATGCACTGCCACATGGAGCAGTCCCAGACCGCGGCAGGGGGGAACTACCCGCAAGGGTCAGTGGCGCACTTTAATTTTCTCGGGGACCTGGATGGCACCGAGTTTCCGAATACCATGTGACTGGAGCCACTCTCCAGAAAAGGAGGTCCATCATGTCCACAGCTCACATCTCGCGCGGCGTCATGCTTCCGGCGCAGGTGCCCGAATATTTCAAGTTTGTCTGTCCACCTTCCTCCGGCGGCCCCAACCCGGATCCCCAGCCGCCGACCTTCAGCTTCAGGCGCAACCTTCTGGTAGGCCACGACCTGACCCTCCCCGACGGCGGGCGGGTCCCGATGTGGATCATAGAGGACCCGGACAATAAGCAAAACGGCCGGACCTTTCCCTCAGCTCCGATCCGGATCCCCCTCAACTCCCTGGTAAACGCGGACGTCAACTGCCAGGGGGGAACCCACACCATACACTGGCACGGCATCGAACCGACGCCGATGAACGACGGAGTAGGGCACACCTCCTTCGAGGTGTCCGGCCACTTCATCTACCAGTTCCAGCCCCGGCATGCCGGCACCTTTTTCTATCACTGCCACAAAAACACCGTGCTGCACTTCGAGATGGGGCTCTACGGTCTTTTGCTGATAGATCCGCCCAAGCCGGCCGGTTCCGCGGTTGAGGGGCCGCCGTACCCGATTGGCAAACCCGGCTTCGTGGCGGCTTACAGTCCCGGGACCGGGCATGTCATACCGTACGACGTCGAGGCCTTCTGGGTCGCTGATTCCATCGACAGTCGCTGGCACACGCTCGACCATACCGCCTTCATGCAGAAGTGCGTGCCGGAGGATCCGGTCAACCCGTCCTACTTCACTCAAAACGGCTTCTTCAACGATTTCCGGCCCGATATTTTCGTTCTTTCCGGGTTGGCCCGGCGCAAAAACGACGCGGCACCCTTTCGCGCCGCCGAGAGCCCGTTGGTCGCGCCCAGCTTGCGGGTCGGCCAGACCCTGCTGGCCCGAACCCTGAACGCCGATTATCTCATTCAGCAGTACACCATCGGTGTCGATGCGCAGGTGATAGCGATGGACGGCCATGCCCTGGGGGTGCCTCCGACCGAACAGTACTCGCACCCGATCGAGCTTCCCGCCGGCACCCCCTTCCGGCTCACCTCGGCGATGCGTCGGGATCTGATCATGCGGCCGACCAAGGCAGGCAGCTTCCCCGTTACCATCGAGTTTCTGAACCAGATCACCGGGCAGTTGCTTTACACGGCCCGGACCAGCATAACGGTCACACTGTAAGATGCCGGCGGAAAGTCCGGTAAGTGCCGGGAGGCGCAGCTGATTTGGGCTGTATTTAGTCTCCCGCAGTGTGGTAGTATCCCGCCCTGTACGCGGGCTGTTGTTGGGCTTGGCAATAACTTATTCCCGAGGGGTTATCATAGTGATCAATCCAGAATTGCAGGCTCAGGCAAGGACGCAGGAAAGGGTGCAGAGGTCCGTCAGGGGGCCCGGTCTCCCGTTGCTGCGCACCCTTTATTTTTTCCTGGCACTCTACCTTCCCGGCCCTGCGGTCCAGGCCGGGGAGGCGGGGGTGGCAGCCTTGTCGCAGGCCGAGCAAATCCGGCTCGGCGAGCGCTTCTACCGTGAAGGGATACTGCCGTCCGGCAAACCGGTTCAGGCGGTCGTCAAGGGAGACCTCGCGGTAGGCGGGCGCATGTTTCCCTGCGCCAACTGTCACCGGCGCAGCGGTTTGGGATCGGTCGAGGGAGGAATCATCACCCCCGCCAACACGGGGAGTAAGCTCTTCCAGCCGAGCTACTTCGGCCGCGAGCTCACCCCGGCCGAGCGCGGCGCACTTCCGGAGTATTACCGGACTCCGGCCCGCCGGCCGGCGTACAGCGAGCAGACCCTCGCTAAGGCAATACGCTCCGGCGTTGATGCCACGGGGAGGGTGCTCGATTCGGCCATGCCGCGCTATCGCCTGAGCGATGGCGAGATGGCAATGCTGATCTCTTATTTGCAGGTTCTTTCCGCCGAGCCGTCTCCCGGGGTGAGCGAAACGACCCTCCGCTTCGCTACTGTCGTCACCCCCGAGGTCCCTCCCCGGGACCGGACTGCGATGCTCGCCACCCTGGAGGCTCTCGTCGCAGATTGGAACCGCCAGGCGCCCGCTCATGCCGAGCGCGCCAAATACCCTGAGTTCGCACAGGAGGCGGATCTCTCCTTTCGCAGCATCTCGCTTGCGCGTTGGGTACTTGAGGGGCCGCCGGCCTCCTGGCGCGGCCAGCTGGAGGCCTACTACCGCAAGGAACCCGTATTCGCGCTTTTGGGAGGAATCAGCGCGGCGGATTGGAAGCCGATCCACGATTTTAGCGAAGAGCAGCGCATTCCGTGCCTTTTCCCGCTGACCGATTTCCCGGTGGTTTCCGGCTCCGACTGGTACACCCTCTATCTTTCCAAAGGGCTCTACCAGGAAGGGGAGGCTGCTGCTGGGTCTCTGAGCCGGGCGCGGGAGGTGACTGCGCAGGATACGGTCGTGCAGGTGTATCGGGACACCCCGCAGGGGCGGGCTCTGGCTGCGGGGTTTGAGGCCACTTGGCGCTCGTTGGGGCGCAAGCCTCCCCTAAGCCGGATCTTAAGCGCCGCGGGGCCGATCCCGGCGGACCTCATCCGGCAGTTAAGCGGCAAAGAAATGCCGCCGGTGCTGCTGCTTTGGTTGGGAAACGAGGCCGGGAGCATTCTGGAGCGGATCTCGGAGGGGGAGGTGAGGCCCAAAGAGGTGTACCTGTCGGCGAGCCTTTTGGGGTCAGCTCTTGGGACCCTGCCCGAGCCGGTGCGGGAGTTTACCAGCTTTACCTATCCTTACCGTCTGTCGCAGGACGAGACGATGCATCCCGATTATGCCAAGGTGTGGCTGCGCGACAGAAATCTGCCGGTTGATGAGCGCAGAATTTCTTCCAGGATGTATTCACTGATGCTGTTGTTGAACCAGGCCATACCCAAGATGAAGCGCAATTTTTACCGCGACAATTTGCTCGACCAGGTCGACCTTGCCACGCTGCATGGGTACCCCGACTTTGAGCTGCTGAGCTTCGGACCTGGGGAGCGCTACGCCTCGAAGGCGTGTCAGGTCGTCACCCTGTCCCGTGGGCCCAACCCGATCCTTATTAAGAAAAGCGACTAGGGCAGGGCGCTCTCGGGGGGCCAAGGAACAAGGTAGGCGTGGAGTGGAACGGCACCGGGAAAATTGGCGCGAGGGATACTAACCCGCGAGGAATCCATCATGAAAATAGCCCTTGCACTGCTCTTAGTCTTTTTGTGCTCCCCGGCGCTCTACGCTGGCGGGGAGCCCGCCCCGGCCCCCCGGGAAGCAGTTTCGCCGCGTCCTGCGGAGGGGCAACCGGGCACTTCGGGAAACGGGGTCTTCGCCCTTGAGCTGGCGTCCGGAGGGAGAGAACTCAGGATCGGCCCCAACACCCTCGATATGGTGCTGCGCGACCGGGCCGGCAAAGGTGTCGAAGGAGCGCGGCTGAGCGTCACTCCCTGGATGCCGTCCATGGGGCACGGAGTCTGGGAAAAACCGCTGGTTCAGGAGCGCGGGGGCGGCAATTACCATGTGGAAAACGTCATTATCATCATGGGGGGGCTCTGGGAGCTGAAGGTCGCCGCCAGAAAGGGTGCTTCGGAAGACCGGGGCGTATTCAGTTTCACCGTGGCCGAGCCTGTCCTCCCGGAGCCCGAGCCGCCGCGCGAGGGATACCAGAGAAGTCTCGCCGCTTACCAGATCCCCAATGTCTCCCTCATCAACCAGGACGGCAAGGCGGTGCAGCTGAGCACGCTGGTCGATTCGGGCAAACCCGTCATTGTCGACTTCATCTTCACCACCTGCACGACGGTCTGCCCGATACTCTCGGCAGGCTTCACCAATCTGAGGCGTGAGCTGGGGGAGCACCCCGAGCAGGTACAGCTCATTTCCATCAGCATCGACCCGGAGAACGACAGGCCAGAGCAACTAAAGCGCTACCGCGAGCGGTTCCAGGGGGGGGCCGGTTGGGAGTTTCTTACCGGGAGCAGGGATGACGTGGGACTGGTGCTTAAGTCCTTCGATGCCTTCGTGGTGGACAAAATGTCCCACGAGCCGCTCTACCTGCTGCGCGCGCCCAACGGCGCACAATGGGTCCGCATCAAGGGGTTGATCAAGAAAAGCGACCTGTTGAGCGAGTACCGCAAGCTGGCAAACTGAAAAAGCCCATGGCGGGAAGGCGAGGTATCCCCCTGGTGTGACTCTTTCCCCCATCCCCAAATGAAAAGCCAGGTCTTCGGACCTGGCTTTTTTGATCTGGAATGAAGGAGCGCGGGGGCGGCAATACGTCATTATCATCATGAGCCATTAGCATGCTTGAAATCGTAGGCTTATCTGTATTAAAATAAACTAAAACAAGGAGAGTGTTGGGAGGTGTTGTATAATGGATAAAACAACAATCATTAGCATCATTGTTCTTGGGTTGGTGCTCATAGGCATAGCCGCGTTAATTTATTTCCAAAAACGCCGCAGTGCAGGATTGCGGAGCACGTTCGGCCCTGAATACTACCGCGCCCTTAAGGAAAGTGGGGACCGCTCCCATGCGGAGGCTGCTCTCGAAGAGCGCAGGAATCGTGTCGAGCGCCTGCAGATCCGGCCGCTAACGCGGGAAGATAGTGCTCGATTCACCGATTCCTGGCACCAAGTCCAGGCGCGGTTCGTTGATGACCCGGATAGGGCGGTAACGGAAGCCGATCAATTGCTGGGTGAGGTGATGACCACTCGTGGCTATCCGGTAGGTGACTTTAAACAGCTGACGGCGGATATTTCTGTGGATCATCCAGCAGTTGTGGAGAATTATCGCATCGCACACGAAATCGCGTTACGCCATGCACAAGGACAGGCCAGCACAGAAGATCTGCGTCAAGCAATGATTCATTACCGAACGCTTTTTTTGGACCTTGTGGGCGAGCCGGAAATCCGCAAGGCTGCCTAGTGGTACCAAGGGAGATCTCGGAGCATGGGCCGGGTCCCAGCTAGCGTCAGCTTGATCTACAGGTAAAGTCCGCAACGGCGGCATAACTGAAGAAAGATACTAAATGAAAAGCCAGGTCTTCGGATCTGGCTTTTTTGATCTTAGAACGGAGCATATAACCTCGCCGGGGTGAGGTGGATTGTGCATCACGATGGTCGCTCCTTAATGACAGTGCCGATAATCTACATCTGCTACGTCTTAGCTGATTATCATGTTCAGAGTAACCTTTTACGTTACTGTGTGCAAGTTTGTCTCGCCTCGTCCAGTAAGGTAAACAAATGTATCTTTTTTGTATCTTACAGTATATTATTTAAGTGGCTGTAATTCTAATGAGTGCTGCCCGGTGACCTTTTGGGAAACTACAATGACTACATAAGTAGGTCGAACCCACCCAAGGTCCAGGGGATTGTGCCGCGCACCCGTGTCTTCGCGCAGCTGGACCGCTGTCTGGAGGCTCCGGTCGCCTGGGTGAGCGGGCCTGCCGGGTCGGGTAAAACCGCGCTGGTGGCAAGTTATCTCGAAGACCAGCAGCTCCCCTGCGTTTGGTATAAAATGGACGGCAGCGATGCCGACACGGCAACGTTCCTCTCCCGCCTCGGCCGCGTTCTGCAAAACCTTCTCCCACCCGATGCCAGCCCCTTTCCTGTTCTTAGCTCTGAATACCTGCACGGCCTCGATGTTTTCGCCAGCCGCTTCTTTGAACAGATGCTGACAGCGGAGCAGGTGCCGAGGCTCCTGGTGATCGACAATTACCACGAGGTGCCGCTGGAGGCCGACATCCATCTGGTGCTTGCCAAGTCCTTTGCCCGCCTGCCGGCTGAACTGCCGGAAAAACCGTGCGGAAAGCTTATACTCTTGAGGAATGATCTATATGCCAACTTATGTAGCTTCGGGAGCCAGCGACGTCGGGCTCAGACGATCCAATAACGAAGACGCCTTCCTGGTCCGCGCTGAAATCGGCCTCTTTGCGGTGGCGGACGGGATGGGAGGCGCTGCCGCCGGGGAGGTCGCCAGCGCCATCTTCATTGAGGCCGCCGGAGAACTTTTCGGTCCCAGCACCCCGGCGACAACCGAGCAGGCTTCCGCTCTGGTGCAGGAGGCTTTCGGGTTGGCAAACGCGCGCATGATCAGCCACGTTGCCGCGCATCAGGAGCACAGGGGGATGGGGTGCACGGCCGAACTACTGGTTTTATCCGGTGATCGCTACCTGGTGGGGCACGTGGGGGACAGCAGGACCTATCTGCTGCGGGAAGGGGAGTTGCGCCAGATCACCAAGGACCATTCCCTGGTGCAGCAGATGGTGGATGGGGGGCAGATCACTGCGGCCGAGGCGAGGCACCACATTAGGAAAAACGTCGTGCTGCGGGCGCTGGGAGCCGACCTCGAACTTTCCCTCGACCTGGTCCGCGGCAGTCTCTTTCCGGGGGACCTGTTTCTCCTTTGCTCGGACGGTCTCACCGATATGCTGGATGACGACTCAATCAAGAAGGCACTCGTCTTCCCGGTAAGTCTCAGCGAAAAAGTCGGGCTGCTGATAGATGGTGCCAAAGCCGCCGGCGGGAAGGACAACGTGACCGTCGTGCTTTGCCAGGTAGAGCGGTAACTACCTGTGTGTCACGTCCGACGGCATCGACCTTAGGATCTCAGAGATCGGTGCTAAAACAGATACACAACTTGTTTTTGATGTGGTAGTGTACCCGCAATAAGAGTGCTTTCTTTGCTTGCACCTCGTGCAAAAAATCGCTGGCTTCGATCGACCGATGAGGTCTGCGGCATATTAGTAGTGGCAGTTATCCATTCCCCCATTCGCATGACCAACCTGCAGGATTTTTCTCATCCCAAAAACGACGATGTTAGGGAACCTTTATGCCGAAAAGGGCACGCACGGTGAGGCCAATTGAAGAGCCGTTATTGTGATTATGGTTTTTGTCGGGTTTCTGGTAGCTCTGGCTTTTGTTCTGGAATGATGTGCGGAGAATTATGATCAAGCGGATTTTGTACAGCTGCGCTACTGCGATTTCGTACCGGAAGGAGCTTTTTGATGCCGCGTTTTTGGAACGCATGGGCAACTTGGCGGATATGGACCCGGCGGTGGATTTCCCAGTGTACATCAAGGTGCTTGCTCTTGATTTTGACGGCGTCCTGGCACCGCACGGGTATCCAGAACCTACCGGCGCCCTGAAGAAGTGGCTTGATAAAATCAATACTAGCGGGCGGTTCCGCCGCGTCTATGTGTACTCAAACAAGCCCTCGGAATCCCGGAAACAGTACTTTCAGGAAAACTACCCGGAGTTCAGATTCGTCTCAAACGTCCGGAAAAAGCCTTATCCGGACGGTCTTCATCAGATAATGGAGATGGAAGGCGTTGCGCCGGAAAACGTACTGATGGTTGATGACCGGCTGCTTACGGGGATGCTCGCCGCAGCTGTTGCCGGTACTTCAAGCCTTTATATTGCCAAGCCGCTGGCTGATTTTTCCTACAACCCCGTCAAGGAAGCTGTTTTTGCGACACTCAGATTTGTCGAGCGCTGGGTGATCTTTGTGATTGGAAGGATGTAGTTCATTCAGACCTGTATTTAAAATGGCAGGGTCTTGAGGACCCTGCCACCGACTATGGTGAGGAAATTAACTTATTTCCCCATTGATTTCTGGAAAACGTCTGAGCTTTGTGGAGTTTGATTTGCCGGGGTTTCCTCGACAGGTCCCCCAGTTGCCGAATTTGTTGTAGCTGTTGCAGCGTTATTAGCCGTGGTTTCGGCCCGCGTTGCTGCTGCATTGGCTGCATCGGCCTGCCGTTTGGCCGCATCGGCTGTCGCCATGGCAGATCGTGCTTCCTGCAAAGCCTGATCAGCCTTCGCAGCGGTCTGATTTTGTTGCTCTTGCATTTTCGCGAGGTCACCGGATGTTGCACAACCCATCACCGTACCCGCGAGAAGCGTCATGAAGATACCCAAAATGGCTCGTTTCATCTCTGTTCACCTCCTTTCTGTGAAGATTTACCCACCCCGACAGGATGGGACCGGCTATACTCCCGGTGTCGGTTGCTGTACCAGTTCCTGTAACGGCTCGCTCGCCGGTACTACTAAAATACCGTTTAGCTCCAGGTCGATCTTCAAGCGCCTGATCGCATCGCCAGCCTCATCGACATCTTTGAAGGGCCCAGTCATGACCCGGTAGCGATCGCGATCTACTAATACCCGTGACGGGATCGGCGGGCCTTGATGGTTAATCATTGCGGCAATCCTGCGGGCTTCGGTCTCGTCGGCCACATTGGCGGCCAAAACATACCAGCCATCCAGTTTGAGCTCCGGAACCTCGGGTTTGCCATACAGCTTTTCCGGGTGCCTTACTTCGGTGGTTGTCGGGGCCTCGTTACTGCTCTCCGGCGCCAGTCGGGAAATGGGGACCGGAATCCCGCGGGCCTCGACTGTCACCTGCTCTATTTCTTTCCAATTTAACGGTTGCCCGGTTTCCCTTTCGATCTCCCTCAGTCTTTCGAAGATTCTTTTCTGCTCACGCTCGTCCGCTCCTTCCGCAGGTTTATGAGCTTCCATATAGAGCACTCCATCCCGCTGCCCTATCAGATACGGCTGGTTGACAATGACCACAGGGGTATGGAGGGGCGTATCGTCGTAAAGTCTCTTCACGTCTTCCGGATAGAGCCGCATGCAGCCGTTCGTTGCCTTAAGTCCGATGCTGGCGGGCTTATTGGTCCCGTGAATCAGATATCCGGACTTGCTGAGATAGAGTGCGCTCTCTCCCAGAGGGTTTTGAGGGCCCGGCAGAACAACCGCAGGGAGGGGGTCTCCTTTTGCGCGATGGGCCTTCAAAATTGAGGAAGGCACATGCCAAGTGGGCCACATTTCCTTGCGTTCCACACTCATTTTCCCCGTAGGAGTTGGCCGCTCCGTGGTTCCGATCCCCACCGGGAAGGTCAATACCGCCAGCGGGTTGCCGTTTCCTTGGTAGCGAAAAAGCCGCATGGCAGCAATGTTGATCACTATCCCGCTACGGGGGGCGTCCGGCAGGATAAAACTTAGAGGTAACATGACCAGCTTCCCGACCTCTGGTACCCATAGGTCCACCCCTGGGTTCGCCGCACTGATCGCAGTGACCCCCAAGCCGAAATGTCTTGCCACGTCAGGAAGGGTATCCCCCTTTTCGAGCCTGACAACTGCAAGCCCACCGACGACGTCATCTCCACTTGGAAGGGTAAACTCATTTCGTTCGATTTCCCTTTCATCATGGCTCGGAGGTGGGTACGGATTCTCCTGAGCCCCGTTCAGAGCCCAACTGATGCCTGCGCATCCGTTGAGAGAGAGGACGAATGCCCACAGCGCTGTAAGTAGGAGCCAATTGGAAATGGGTGACAGTTTCATTCGATTCATCGCTCTGGCACACTCAGCGCCAATTGGATCCCCTGACATTGGAGCTAACTTCGCATTGAGTTTAGGCACAAAAAAACGGTCCGAAAGATATGCTTTTAATGGAGCGCCATTTGCCGGCAGAGATTCCCTTGCCGGGCATCGGCAACAAAAAAGCCGGGCACCAAATATCTTTTGTGATATTTCGGCAACCCGGCTGTCTCAGTGAGACCCTATAGGCTTTCCGCCCCATTCTTGCGAATGGTTGAGTATTATCGTATATCTATCTGGATATACAGGTATAATACTGTATTTCTTAGAAATTGTCAATTAGTTTAATCAAACCAAGATCCAGGTATTTCGGACGGGACGGACCATCTTGCCACAGCTTCAAACGGGCTGAGCGGGAAAAGTCCGTGCGAACATTGGCATAACCGATAGGTTCACAGCAACTGCCACCATACCCTGCGAGCAACTCGCCTGTCACCCGCTTGCCAAAGGCTCGAAGGACAGAGACCGCGACTATCTGATGGAAACCGGCTTGGATGGTAAAATGAAACCAGGTGATATCCTCCATTGCGGCAGCAGCTAACGGCGTAAAAAAGATTGCCGCTTCGCAAACCATTTACGGCTCGGTTGCCCCCGGAGCTTGTGGATTGCGGGTTCTCCGGCAATCGGGAGCGGACGACTTTGCACAACTCCTATTCGCGCATTAACAATGAAATCTACAATACGGAATGCGACAGCTGGTGGCAGCCGGATTCTGCCCTGTACCTGCTGAAGAACTGCATCAACCCCGTCCGGATAGGTTATGCCAAAAAGGTACTGGACACTGTATTAAAGATGAATCCGCCGGGAAAATCCGCGTTGGAAGTCGGCTGCGGAGGGGGGATCCTTTGCGAAGAGATTGCCCGGATGCAGTTCGATACCACCGGAATTGATCCTTCGGAACAGTCCCTGCGCATAGCCACCCGGCATGCTGAAGCAAGCCGCCTCTGCATCAGGTATGGAGTCGGAACCGGGGAGGCCATACCGTTTGGTGACGCTTCCTACGATGTCGTCTTTTGCTGCGATGTTCTGGAGCATGTCAGGGACCTGCCTAAAGTGATCTCCGAAATCGCCAGCGTACTCAAACCGGAAGGCATATTTTTCTACGACACTCTCAATCGTACTTTTGCCAGCAAGCTGGTAGCTATTAACATATCCCAGAAATGGCAGCGATGGGCATTCATGCCTGCCGACCTTCATGTCTGGGAGATGTTCATCAAACCGCAGGAAATGAAGTCCTTGCTGCGAGAAAACAATCTCGAATGGAAAGAGCATCGCGGGACAGCACCCAATGTTCCCTACCTTAAAGCTCTACGCTACCTCCGTAAAAGAGCGAAAGGCGAATTGACCTATACCGATCTCAGTGAAAAGCTTTTTCTGGTCGAGAGTGCCAACATGAGCGTCATGTATATGGGGTACGCCATCAAAAAGCCTGCTCTTCATTATTAATAACCAGCCCCGGAAGGAGTTTACTATGAATGATGCCTTGGAAACCGCAAAGAACTGCAGACATTATGCGATGTGCAAGATCGACTTTCTGGGAAGCGGGGTCTGCGCCTCGGGAGTGGAAAGACGGTATGTGAGCTACTTCCCTGAGGGGAGGATGGACCTGTATGCGGCCCTGGCGGAGCAAAAGATCGCGGTAACCAAAGGTGCACTGGACATTGCCGCCAGTTGCAGCCTGTGCGGCAAGTGCGATTACCAGTGTTATTTTGTCACGGGAATGCGGCCCTCACGGGTCATGAAGGCGCTCAAAACCCATATCGCCGAGTACCTCGCGGCCGGAGGAGCCGTAGAGGCGGCCGTTGAGGACCGTCTGCTGCGGCAGCTCAGAGACATCGTCGGTGACCTCTGGGCATCAAACGACAGGGCCATTGCCCTCACCTATTCCCACGACTCCTGCGCCTTGGCGCCAGCCAAGATGCCCGCCTATGTCGTCATGCCCGATAGCTGCGAAGAAATATCGGCAATCCTCAAGCTCCTGAACGGCAGCGGCACCAGCTGGGTGGCTCGCGCCAATGGCACCAACGTCCTCGGTGCGCACCTTGACGAAGGCGTGGTCATCGATCTGAACCGCATGAAGGAAATCGCCTTCGACGAAAAAAACTGGTGCGTCACGGTCGGACCGGGGGTAGCGGCGTTTGATCTCCAGCGTGAGGCTGTGAAACGCGGCTATCGGGTCAACGTTGCCGAACCGGCAGCGCTTGTCTGCGGCAGCATGATGAACTCGGGAATACTCTCACTTTTTGCCACCGCCTACGGGGCTTCGGCTGACAACTTTGTGGACGCACACTTTGTCGCACCCGACGGCTCCACTTTTTCACTCAATGATAAAGATGCGCCAAACCTCTACTCTTTCAGCTGGTGCGAGCAGCAAACACCAGGAATCTGTACCGCGCTGAAAGTCAAGCTCCATCCGGTGAACGGCGACGAGAAGGGGGTGCTCGTTCCCTTCCAGGGTCTGGAGGAAGCGCTCCTTTTTGCGAAGGAATGTGCGGTGCGCCGCATTGGGTTGGCCGTTGGGGTGCTCGGGACCGAGTACATCTCATCGTTTGTGGCCCCGACCCAAAAACTCGCAGCCGATACCAGAAATGCCCTGGAGCACAAACTCGGCATAGCCTGCATGGTACTCGTGATCGGCGACGAGTATGCCATCGAAAGCGTGGCCAGGATGGGGCGGCCGGTTTTCGACCAGCGGCTCTTCGCGGCACTCAGCCTCGGGTTGCCTTCACTGAGATCGGCCGGATGGCTTGACCTCATTGCCGAGCTTTCCGCAGATGCCCCCTTTTCCTATCTCAATATCGAAGGCTTTGCCGAACTGGCCGAGGCGGCGTTGGCTCCCTCAGCGACGCAGATTGCGCAGGAGGTAGATCCGGATTTGAGAGCGTTTTTCGGTGCGCCAGGATAAGCCCGGCGCTTTCAGCGGGTGCAATTCCCGCCTCGGAAAGGGGAACGAGCCGCCCCACCGGGAANCGAGTCTTGGGCTCA